>Ga0247804_10001188_pt1 | contig 12073 bp, 8 predicted proteins | sample UWRJL029104C1_FD_181142 | JGI IMG/M metagenome (GOLD analysis project Ga0247804, IMG submission 181142) | Plant litter microbial communities from Arlington Agricultural Research Station in Wisconsin, United States - UWRJ-L029-104C-1 | ecosystem: Environmental > Terrestrial > Plant litter >...
CGCCACAGCCGACCCGCCCGAGCCGATTCAGCCTCCCGCGCCCGTTCAGCCGCCCGCGACTGTCGCCCCACCGCAGCCCGCACCCGAGCCACGCGCTCCGCGCCGTCGCCTCAGCGTTCCCGTGCTGCTGCTGATCGTCGGGGTGTCGCTCGTCGGCGTGGCAGCCGTCTTCTTCCTCGTGTACGCGTGGTTCACGTGGGGCATCGCGGTGCGGGCGCTCATCATCGGTGCGATCACGGTCGCGACGATCGCGATCGCCTCACTGCTGCGGCGGCGGTCGCTCACCGCCACTGCCGAGGGCATCGCGGTGCTGGGGGTCATCCTGCTCGCACTCGACGCCTGGGCGGTGCGCGCGAACGACTTCTTCGGCACGGCGCAGGTCGAGCCGGCGCTGTACTACGGCTTCGCCGTCCTCGCCGTCGGTCTGCTCTGCCGCGTATGGGCCCGCCTGTCCCGACTGCGCGGCCCAGACATCGCCGCCGTCCTCGCCCTGCCGGTGGGTGTGGGCCTGATCGTGGGCGGTGCGACATCCCTTCCCGCCGGTGAGGCCACCGTCGCCGGACTCCTGGGCGCCGCAGCGGGCGGGCTCGTCCACGCGCTTCCGGCTCCGTGGTCATCGGCCCGCTCACGCGCCGATGCCGTACCAGAGCGCACGACCCTCGCGATCATCGGGGTGGCCGCGCTGCTGGCCGCGGCGGTCGTCGCCGCGTACACGTCGCTCGACGACATCGCGCTGCCCCTGTGGTCCGGCCTGGCGATCATTCTCCTCGGCGCCACGCACGCGTTCCTGCTGCGGCCCCGGGCCGATGCGGAGAACCTTCCCGCCGCGGCGATCCTCATGGCGGTGTCCTCGAGCACGGCTGCGGCCGTGGCGACGCTGATCGGCTGGCAGCTGGCGCTGCGCAGCGACCTGCCGATCTACACGCTGCTCGTGGGCCCGGTGATCGCGGTGGCCGTCCCCGTCCTGCTCGATCGCCTCCGGGCCCGTGCGGGCGACCTCATCCCGGCCCGGATCACGGCCACCGTGCTGGGCGCACTGAGTCTGACCGCCGCTCTGGTGATCTGGCTCGTCGCCGCGGTCACCGCCATCGCTCCGGGATGGACGGCATGGCAGACGGATGCCGTCGCGCCGGCGTCCGAGCAGGTCGACGGTGCCTCCTTCGCGGCCATCGCGGGCATTCTGATCGCACTCGCCCTCTTCCTGGCGCCCACGCTGGGCCGCCCGGTGCTGAAAGACGTCCGGATCATCGTTGCCGCCGTGGTGCTCTTGACCGGAGTATCGGTGGTCGCGATCCCGGCGCTGTTGGTCGGCACCGCCGCGCTCACCGCGGTCGTCGCGGTCGTCGGGCTGACGCGGCCGACACTGCGCATCGGCGCGGGTGTCTCGGCAAGCTTGGGCGCCGTCACCGCCTTCGCCGCCGGTACCGCGACACCCTGGCTCTGGCTGATCGGCGTCGCGGTGGCGATCGGAGTGCCGATCGCCGCGCAGCTCATCGTTCGGCCCGTCGGATCCGCGGCCGGCTGGCTCTCGTTCGCCCCGGTCGGGGTCGCCACCATTGCGGCGTTCCTGGCACCCGGAGCCATCGGTGCCGTCGCCGGGACGCCTCCCAACCCCTCCGCCGCCTTCGTCCTGGTGCAGTGGGTCGCGCTGGCGGCCGTGCTGGCAGCGGTCTTCCTTCGCCTGCAGGCGGGAAGTCGAACAGCGCTCGCCGCAACGGGGTTCGCGCTGTTCGTTGTCTCGCTGCTGCCGTACGCCGCGGCAGCCATCGACGGCGGCCTCGGCGGTGCCGGCGTGCTCGGAGCCACCGTCTCGGGCACTCCCACGAACCTGGGGGAGCCGGCACTCGGGATGCTGCGTGCGTCGGCGCTCCTCGTTCTGTTCGCCCTGATCGCGCTGCGCCGCACGCGGGTCGCGGCAGTGCCCGCACTCGTCGCGGCCGCACTCGTACCTGCGGCGGCCTCACTGCTGACCTTCAGCGTCGTGCAGACGCTCGGACTCGAGGATCACGGCGCCCGGGCTCTGGCGACCGTCGGTGCGACGGTCACCGTGGTGTGGGTCGCGGCTGTGTGGTCGATGCTGCGCCTGGAGCCGAAACTCGTCGCGGCACCGGTCGTGGAGGCTCCTGACGATCGGGAGCCTGTCGTCGCGCCGGCGTTGCCGGGCATCGCGACGCGCACGGTGGTCGACCTCGGCGCACTCGTGGCAGCTCTCACTCTGGTGTGGGACGTACCCATCGACCTGCGTTGGGCGATGCTGGCTCTGATCGGCGCGGGCTTCGTGGGCGCCTCGATCACGCGCGGCTGGGCGGCACCCCTGACGGCGAGCCTCGTGCGCGTCCCCTCGACCCGTACGGCGGGCATTCCGCTCGCAGGGGCTCCGCGCCGCCTCCTCGCATGGCCCGCATTCGCCTTCGCGACGGCCGCGCTGTGGTCAGGCCTGTCGACAGGCCCGACCGCGTCTTCGCTCACCGTCGAGGCGTACGCGCTACCCCCGGCAATCGGACTGCTCGTCTTCGCCGCCGTGCTGGTCTGGTTGCGCCGCCACGCCGAAGCCGCGGTGGCCATCAGCGCGTCTTTCCTGCTCGGCCTGTGCGTGCCGGCCCTGGCCGGCTGGACGGGCTCGCCTGCCCGCGGGACGGTCGTCGCGATCGTGGCGGCCGCGGTGTGTCTGCTGCTCAGCTGCACACCGGCGGTGAGAGCACGCATCCCGGCGCTGGCCGGCGCGACGAGCGCGCTGCTCGCTCTCGCGCTCGTCGCCCTGGAGCGCGCGGTCGACGGCCCGCCCGCGCAGATCGCCTGGCTGCTCCTGCTGCTCGGCGTCGCCTACGCGTCCGCGACCGGTGCAGCCTTCGCGGTCAGGCGCTGGGCGCGACGCTCCTGGTACGCCGTGATCGTCCCGCCCGTGGCGGTGGCAGCCGCCACCGCCGCCGGCATCCTGTCTTCAGACCTCGTCCCGGTGCTGACCATCGCCCTCGTGGTTCTCGCGGGACTGCACCTCGCAGCATCCGCGATCGGGCGCGACCCGTTCGGCGTCGCAACCCGGTGGACCGGCATCGTCGCGGCGGCCGCATTCGCGGCTGCAGGATTCGTCGGCGGCGCCGCGACGATCGACGACGTCGCAGTGATCGAGCTCGTGACCGTTCCTGTTGCGCTGATGGTGCTCGCCGGCTCGGCTCTGGCGCAGTGGCGTGCGCGCCGCGAGGGACACCTCGTGCCCGATGGCGAGCTGTTCGTGTGGCTCGCGGGACTCGTGATCGCCGTCCTGCCGAGCGTCGTGGCACCCGTCGAATCGCTGCGGGTCTGGCTGGTCGTCGTCGTGCCCCTCGCTGTCGCGCTCGTCGCTGTGCTCGTTCCGATCCCTGGGCTGCGCACGCTGCGGATGTGGTCTGCGATCGTGTTGACGGCCGGCGCCCTGGCGATGGGAGCACGGACTCTGGCGGTGGCGACGTTCGCCTCGTCGGAGGCGGCCGTGATCACAGCGGGATTCGGGGCACTCGTCGTCGCAGCCGGCATGATCTGGACAGCGCCACGCCCCGACGTCGACACCGACACCGGCCCGCGCGTCTCGGATGCCGTCAGTGCAGTGACCGCCGCCGTCGGGGCTGCGCTGCTGGTCGCCGCCGTCATCGTGCTGAGCGACGGAGAACTGCCTCGCACCACCCTCACGGTCCTGATCGCGGCCGTCGGCGCCGTGGGAGGCGCGGCGCTGCTCGGATCGCACCGGTGGCGGAGTCTGGGGGCGATCCTCGCCATCGCCGGCTTCGTCGGCGCCCTGGTCGCCATCGGAGCGCGCCTCATCATCATCGTCGACTCGGCCGGCACCTCGATCGAACCGGATCTGTGGGCGGTCATCGCTCTCGGCATCACCGCCGCGATCGGCGTGATGGCCCTGCGCGCGACGACGGGAACCGCGGTCTCGGAGCCGGTCGCGATCATCGTCGGTGTGGGCTTGTCGGCGGGGCTGCTCTTCTTCACCGCGGTGGAGTGGCTGCTGTTGGGTGCCGACGGGGGCGACGACCTGCGCACGGTGGTCACCATGAGCACGCTGACCATCGCCGGCTTCGGGGGCGTGCTCATGAGGTGGCGCCTGGGGCTCACCCCGCCCGTAACGGCGGCGATCACGGCGGCCGTCTTCGGTGTGGCCGCGCTCCTGCTCTACGGAGTCACCCCTGTCGAGCTGGTCACCGTCCCACCCGCGCTGGGGCTGATCGCCCTCGGCGCCCGAGCCCTGCGTCGCACCCCTCGCGCACGCACGTGGCCCGCGCTCGGACCGGGACTCGCCCTGCTGACCGTGCCGTCGCTGCTCCACGACTTCATCGGGGATACGGACCTGTGGCGCGTGGTGGCACTCGGAATCGTGGCGATCGCGCTCGTCGTGATCGGCGCGGTGTGGCGCCTGCAGGCACCACTGGTGCTCGGCTCAGTGGTGCTGCTGATCCACGGCATCGCCCAGCTGTGGCCATGGATCTCGTCGACGTACGTCTACGTGCCGTGGTGGCTGTGGCTGGGCATCGGCGGCGCGCTGCTCATCTACCTCGCGGCGCGCTACGAGAGCAGCATGCGCGCCCTCCGCACGTCGTTCACCGCGGTGGCCTCGCTGCGCTGAACCGACGCACCCCGGCTGCCGGGCGCTCAGGGGCCGGCGAGCTCGCGGGCGCCCCTGCCCCAGCGGAAGTCAGAGACCGTCGGGTCGCCGTCGATCCAGAATCGCCACGGAAACGCATCCGTGCCCGCCGCGCCGGCGACCCCGACACGGGGTCCGCGCGCGATATCGGCAAGCGGTTCGTCGCGCAGTTCGAGGCGGGCGGTGGCGCCGCCGCGTTCGGCACCGGCGATCGCATCGATGCCGTCGTGCACCGGATGCCGCAATCCCACGGCATCGCCGAAGCGCCCCGGTCCGCGCGCGAGGTCGCGATCGGCGCGCACGACACCGCGACGCTCCAGACGACGCCGGGTCGCGGCATCCCGCCCCGCCACGACATCGCCGGCGCGCAGCAGGATTCCGCCGGCGACGCCCTCGGGCCCGCTGACCACGTTGACGCACGAATGGATGCCGTGGCTCAGGTACACGTACAGGTGACCGGGTTCGCCCCACATCGTCGCGTTGCGCGGCGTGCGGCCCATGCGCGCGTGCGAGCCCGGGTCGGCGACATCGCCCGTTCCGGCGCCGTGGTACGCCTCGACCTCCGTCAGTCGCACAGCGACGGACTCTCCGTCGATCACGGTGGTGAGGATGCCGCCGAGCAGACGCGGAGCGACCTCGAGCGGGAGCCCGAGGAGGTCGTCCCTCGTCGCGGGGCGCAGTGCACCGGTCGAGTCGCTCATCCGGGCGGCACCTGGCACCACGACACGTCGAACCCCGAGAGGGCGACGACCTCCTCGCCGGTCGCGATCTCGACGATGTGCGACTCGAGACGCTCCGGCAACGGCAGCCGGTACCGGTCGTACGGGTTGGCGACGGCATCCGGCGCCACCGTGATCGCCGCGTATCGCCCGCTGGGCGAGACACACGTGTGCAGCACCACATCGGTCGAGGGCAGCTCCATCAGCACGTCGGTCGCCCCATCAGGGGCGACCGCTGCGACGGTCGTGCCGACCGGGATGCCGGACGCATCCGTCGGCGCGCCGACGCGCACGGTTCCGCCGCCCGGGACCGGCGTGATCGCGCCGCGCAGGCCGAGATCCTCGTCCGCCGCGACGAGATCGGTCTCGGCGGCGTCGGACAGGTCGATCACCCGCATCCCGTCGAACCTCGCCACGATGGCCTCTGACGAGCCGCGGGCGATGCCCTCGATCGCGAGGGCCGAGCCAAGCGCGGTCGCGCCCTCGCCCGTCGCGGCCGTGAGCAGCAGCGAGCCGTCGAACGAGAGCAGCAGGATGCTGTCGGTGTCAGGGACGAACCGCCACTCGGCGACGCGCGCGTCGGCGCCCGTGACCGCGACAGGGGTGGGGGCGACGTCGGCTTCGGACTCCTTAAGCGATGCGGTGAACAGCGCGCTCTCGGTTCCGCCGGCTGCGCCGAGGTCGGCATCCGAGAAGGTGTAGCCGATGAGCTCGCCGCGATCAGCGCTCTGCAGGTTCGAGACGTACCCTTCCCCGGGGAGGGGAAGCGTTCGCTCGTCGCCGCCGGCCAGGTCGGTCACGATGAGCTCGGAGACATCGTCGACGACGACCGAGACCACGAGGTGGCTCGAAGTCGCCCGGAAGTCCTCGATGTGGTCGTTGCGGAACACCGGCACCGCTTCGCCGCCGGTCAGATCGGTGCGATAGATCGTGTCGCCGCTCGTCGTGCGCTGCAGCAGGTACACGTGCGTGGCGGGGGTGCGGAAGGTCTCGGTGAAGGTCGCCGACGGGCCGCCCCCGAGTCCCTCGACGCCCGCGAACGACACCGTGTACTCGGTGTCGTCGAACAGCGGGATCGCGAAGCGCACACCCACGCTTCGACCGGACGTGTCGACCGTGAACGGCGTCTCGGGCATGACGGTCACCTGGCCGGGGTCGACCTCGGCGAGCGACTGCGTCGTGGTCACGATCAGCCGGGATCCGGATGCCGCAGCCGCAGCCTCGGGATCCACCTGCACCGACGACACGCGCGGACCCTGCGCGACGCTCGCAGCCGCGCCCGCCAGTCCGACGACCGCGAGCACCCCGATCACGACCGCGAACGAGACGAGGAACGCGCGTCCTCGCCGCTTGCGGGAACGGCCGGCGCGCGTCGGAGCGTCAGTACTCATACGGATCCGCGGGCTCGTCGATCGGCTCGACGGACGAAGCATCGATCTGCAGCCTGCCGTCGGAGGTCGAACTGACCGTGCCCGTGATCGTCACCCACTGGCCCGTCTCGAGGCCGTCGGATGCCGCTACCGGAATGCTGGCCGGCTGGGCGTCGATCACGCAGTGCGTGATGACGAGCCTCGTCAGATCGAAGCCCGCGGCGCTGCCGTCTCCGGGTGTGACGAAGCCGGTCAGGGTGACCGTGTCGCCGTCGAAGGCATCCGGGTTCGTCGCGGTCGCGAAGACGGTCGCCCACTCGCCGACCCCGAACGACGTCGTATCTCCCGTGGCGGCCAGGATGACGGCATCCGACCCGGCGAACAACGGCGGCGCACCGACGTCGCGCGACATCGCGAGCTCGGCCGACAGCGACGTCGGCGGCAGCACGAGCGTCAGCAGCACGACGCCGGAAGCGGCGACACCGCCGGCCACGGTCGCGGCGAGCGCGACCGGGTGTACGGGGTGATCCACATGGTCGTGCGCATCATCGGCGGCGTCGCCGTGGTCGTGGCCGTGGTCGGCCTCGGCCCCCAGCGGCAGAGTGAAACTGAGCGCAGCGCCGACCAGGACGAGCACGGACATGCCGACCGCGAACCACGACGATTCGGGGTTGATGTAAAGCCCGAGCCGGCCGGTGAGGGCGAGCCCGAGGGTGACGACCGCCAGCACGGACGCCAGTCCGACTCCGAGCCAGCGGGTGGCGAGGTAACCCGAGCTACGCAAGGAGATTCACCACCGATCCGATCGCGAAGGCCGAGAGGATCACGACCACGACGATGCCCGCGAGCGTGCGGGTGGTGAAGGTCGTGCGCATCAGAGCGAGCATCTTGATGTCGACCAGTGGACCCACCAGGAGGAAGGCGACGATCGATCCGGGCGTGAACGTCGAGGCGAACGAGAGCGCGAAGAAGGCGTCGACGTTCGAGCAGATCGAGACGACCATGGCGAGGGCGATCATCGCGACGATCGACAGAGCAGGATTCGACCCGATCGCGAGCAGCGCCTCGCGGGGGATGAGCACCTGCACCGCTCCGGCGAGCGCCGAGCCGATCACGAGCGCGGGCATCACCGCGCGCAACTCGATCACGAACTGGGCGAGGCTCCGCCGGCCTCGGCCACCGGGCTCGTGGACGACCAGCTCGCACGTCTCGCGAAAACGATCGGTCAGCAGGCCGTCGGGGTCGGGATGCCGGCTGTAGAGCCAGCCGATCAGGTTGGCGATCGCGTACCCGCCGAGAAGACGGGCGATCAGGATGCCGTCGCTGAAGCCGAACGCCTGATGGGTCGTGATGATCACGATCGGGTTGACGATCGGCGCGGCGATCAGGAACGTGAGCGTCTCGGGCACGGTGAACCCGCGCATCAGGAGCCCCCGCGCGAAGGGCACGTTGCCGCATTCGCAGACCGGCACCACCATGCCCAGCAGCGACAGCACCATACGGCGCGCCCACGCGCGGCGCGGCATCCAGCGTTCGATCACGCCCGGCGGCACCCAGACCTGGACGACGATCGAGAGCACCACGCCGAGCGCGACGAACGGAAGCGACTCGATCAGCACGCTGATCGCGAGCGTCAGGCCGTCCTGCGCGCGGGTCGGCAGGGGTGCCGCGAAGAACGCCGGGGCGAATGCGTCGATGAGGAAGAGCCCGCCGATGACGAGCACCCCGATGCCGACCGCGACCCACGCCTTCGACGCACGCGGGCGCGCGACGACAGACGTGGAACTACTCGCCACGCTCGCTCGCTCGCGCCTGCGCACACGCCGCGCACAGCCCGAAGATGTCGACGACGTGCTCTGCCTCGCTGAAGCCGTGCTGGGCTGCGGTCTTTCGGGCCCACTGCTCGACATCGGTCGCCTCGATCTCGACGGTCAGTCCGCACGAGCGACAGATCAGGTGGTGGTGGTGACCGACGGTCTTGCAGGCCCGGTACAGGCTCTCGCCCTCGGGACTCTGCAGGGAGTCGGCGTCGCCCTGCGCGGCGAGACCGGCGAGAGCGCGATACACGGTCGCCAGGCCGATGCCGGTGTTCTCCTCGCGCAGCATCGCGTGCAGGCTCTGCGCGCTCACGAAGCCGCTCGTCTCGCCGAGCGCCTCGCGCACCCGATCGCGCTGCCACGTGTTGCGCTGAGCCATGGTCGGATTCTACCGATCGCCTCTGTGGGCCACCTTGGAGGCGGTCGCTGCGGTGACCCGATCGCGACGCGAGCCGATTACTCGGCACACAACGTAGATCGCGAACGAGATCGTCGTGATGTACGGGCTCACGGGCAGCGTTCCCGCGATCGCGAGGAGGATGCCCCCTACGGCCGAGACGAAGCCGAAGACCGCCGCGAGCAGCGGCACCGAGATGGGCCCGCTGGCGATGCGCATCGCGGCCGCGGCGGGGGTGACCAGCAGCGCCATCACGAGCAGAGCTCCGATGATGTGCACGCTGACGGCCACGATGAGTCCGAGCAGCAGCATGAACGCGAGCGATACCGCGGTCGTCGGCACGCCGCGCGCCGCGGCGGACTGCGGGTCGAGCGAGTCGAAGCGCAGCGGACGCCAGATGAGCAGCATCCCGAGCAGGACGAACGCGCTGATCGCGATCAGCCAGCCGAGCTGTCCGGTCTGGACGGAGACGATCTGCCCGGTCAGCAGGCTGAACCGGTTGGCGCTCCGGCCGTCGTAGAGAGAGAGGAACAGGATGCCCAGTCCGAGCCCGAACGGCATGAGCACACCGATGATCGAGTTGCGATCACGGGCCTTCGCGCCGAGCACCCCGATGATCGCGGCGGCCACGAGTGATCCGACGATGGACCCGGTCACGACGTCGAACCCCACCAGCAGTGCGAAGGCGGCGCCCGCGAACGACAGTTCGCTGATTCCGTGGACGGCGAACGCCATGTCGCGCTGCATCACGAAGACGCCGACGAGGCCGCCGACGAGGCCGAGCACCGCCCCGGCGATGACCGAGTTGGCGACCAGGATCAGGATCGCACCGTAGTCGGCGACTCCGCCGAACATGGCGTCCCAGACGTCGGGCCAGTTCATTCGCGGCCCTCCTCATGGTGGTGGTGCGACTCCTCGGCGTCGGGCGCACCGACCACGACGAGCCGGTCGCCCGCGCGCAGCACGAACACGTGCGCGCCGTACAGGTCGGTCAGCACATCCGAGCGCAGCACCTCGCCGGGCGTGCCCAGCGTGAACCGACCGTTCGCGATGTAGAGGATGCGGTCGACCTTGCCCAGCAGCGGGTTGATGTCGTGCGTCACCAGCAGCACGGCGGCACCGGTGTCCTTGCGGTGCCGGTCGATCAGTCCGACGACGGCCTGCTGATTGGCCAGGTCCAGACTCGTCAAAGGCTCGTCGCACAGCAGAAGCTGCGGATCGTCGGCGAGCGCCTGCCCGACGCGGAGGCGCTGCTGCTCGCCGCCGGAGAGCATCCCCACGGGGCGATCGGCGAACTCGCGCGCACCGACGGCGTCGATGAGCCGGTCGACCCGGCCGCGATCGCTGCGCCGCGGCAGCGGCAGACCGAAGCGGTGTCCGTCGACGCCGAGCCCGACGAGGTCGCGCCCGCGCAGCGAGGTGTCGCGCGGAAGCGGCCGCTGCTGGGGGATGTAGCCGATGCGGCGGTTGCCGCGCCCGCGGACCTCTTCGCCGAGCGCGGTGATGCGCCCGGAGCTGAGGCGCTCCAGCCCCAGGATGGCTCTGAGGAGCGTGGTCTTGCCCGAGCCGCTGGGCCCGAGCACCGCGATCAGCTCGCCGGAACCGGCGGTCAGGTCCAGCCCGCTCCACAGCTCGCGGCCACCCCGCTGGAGTGCGGCGCCGCGGATCTCGAGCGGAGGGGTCGTGGTCACTTCTCGAGCGCTCCCGCGAGGGCCTCGATGTTCGCTTTCATCCACGAGAGGTAAGTCTGGCCGTCGGGAAGGGTTTCGGAGAACTCGATGACCGGGATCCCCTCCGCGTCGGCCTCGGAGATCACCTCGGTGGTCTCCGCCCCGCCGGTCTGCGAGTTCACGATGACGACGCTGACCTCGCCCGAACGCAGCAGGTCGAGCGAGTCGAGGAGGGTCGAGGGCGATACATCCTGACCTTCCTCGACGGCTTCGCTGAACGCGTCGGGGGTCGCGTTCACCAGCCCCGCGGACGTGATGAGATACAGCGGCACCGGCTCGGTGACGAAGACCTCAGCCCCCGCGTGTGCCGCATCGATCTCGGTGAGGGCCGCCTCGAGGTCGGCGGCGCCCGTGGCGAAAGCCTCGGCGTTCGCCTCGAACGTCGCGGCGTGCTCCGGCAGCAGTTCGGACAGTTCGTGGGCGAGCTCGTCGGCGAGGTGCTCGACCGTGTGCGGGTCGTACCAGACGTGCTCGTTGAAGCCCTCCACGTGCGCGTGGTCACCGTGCTCGTCGGTGTGCGCGCCCTCCGATTCGGCGTCGTGCCCGGCGTTGTCGGGCCAGTCGTGCGAGAACTCGACGGCGGTGATCACGGGCGCCTCCGAGCCGCTGGACTCGATGAGGGCGTCGATGAACGCGTCGTAACCGCCGCCGTTCTCCATGATGAGATCGGCGCGCTGCACCGTCAGCTGGTCGCGCGCGCTCGGCTCGAACGAGTGAGGGTCCTGCCCTGTGGACGACACGATCGCGGTCGCGTCGACGAACTCACCGCCGATCTCCTCGGCGATCTGTGCATAGACGTTGGTCGATGCCACCACGGCGATGCCGTCTGCGGATGCTGCAGCATCCGTCCCGCTCGAGGCGCAGCCTGCGAGCACGAACGCTGCGGCCCCCGTGACGGCGAGCAGCGTGAAAGCGCGGGTTCTGCGGGGCATGCCCCCACCCTAACGCTATTGATAATCGTTCTCAAACCGGCCCGACGCCCTCGACCGCTACTCACAGTGGCGACCGCCCCCGACGCTCCACACGCGCTCGCCACCGTGAGTAGCGGTCGGCCAGGTGGGGGGTCAGTCCAGCAGGAGGGCGGGCTCCTCGAGCACCGACGCGATATCGGCGATGAAGCGTGAGACCCCGTCGCCGTCGACGACGCGGTGGTCGAACGATCCCGACACCGTGGTGACCCAGCGGGGGCGGACCTCGCCGTCGACGACCCAGGGCTTCTGCCGGATGGCCCCGAGCGCGACGATGCCGGCCTCGCCCGGATTGATGATCGGAGTGCCGGCATCGACCCCGAAGACGCCGATGTTCGTGATGGTGATCGTGCCGCCCTGCTGGTCGGAGGGCGTCGTCTTGCCCTCGCGCGCCGTGAGCGTCAGCTTCTCAAGCGCACGGGCGAGCTCGCGGGTGTTGAGGTCCTGC
>Ga0247804_10001189_pt1 | contig 12067 bp, 8 predicted proteins | sample UWRJL029104C1_FD_181142 | JGI IMG/M metagenome (GOLD analysis project Ga0247804, IMG submission 181142) | Plant litter microbial communities from Arlington Agricultural Research Station in Wisconsin, United States - UWRJ-L029-104C-1 | ecosystem: Environmental > Terrestrial > Plant litter >...
ATGCCCACCATTGCCACCTCCAACCCCACTCTGACGATGACGGCTCTCACCTTCTGGGCGGCCGAAAACCTGCTGGCCGACTTTGCCGCCGACGACGCGGCCGCCCTGGCGCTGGCCGAGGCCGAAAGCGCCCCGCCCCGAGCAAACCGTCAATAACTCAGTATTTATCCCATCTTTTTTTCTCGCCCGGCATGTCTGCGCAACCTACTTCATCTACTCCCGAGCAAGCTACGGAGGGTTTAATGACCCTGAAGCATAAGCTATTCGATGAGCTGCAAACCGCCATCGAGCTGGAATTCTCCACCATTCCGCCCTACCTGACGGCCATGTACACCATCAAGCCGGGCACCAACCTGCCGGCTTACAACGTCATCCGCAGCGTGGTGATGGAGGAAATGCTCCACCTCACGCTGGCCGCCAACCTGCTGAATGCCATCGGTGGCCAGCCCGCCCTGAACGCGGCCCAGTTTCTGCCGGAATATCCCATCGAGCTGAAGTTCAGCGACCGGCAATTCCCTATCAACCTGGAGAAATTCTCACCGGAGGCCATCGAAACGTTTCTGAAGATTGAGATGCCCGCGCCGCGCAAACCGCCGCACGCGATGCTCAAGTCTGGCTTCCAGCAGATTGATTTGCCCGGGCGCAGCATCGGCGAGTTTTACGACGACCTGGAGCTCACCCTGAAGCACGCCTGCGAGCAGTACGGCGAAGAAGCTGTGTTTTCGGGCGACCCGACCCGGCAGGTAGACACCCGCTACTACTACGGCGGGGGCGGCGAGGCGCTGTGCATCCAGTCGCTGGCCGAGGCCATGCAGGCCATCCACATCATTGTAGACCAGGGCGAAGCCAGCGCCGACTCGCTCTACGATGGCGACGTAAGCTTCGGCCAGCGGGCCGAAGTGGCGCACTACTACCGCTTCAATGAAATCAAGTACCAGCAATACTACAGCCCCGGCGACCGGCCCGGCGACCAGCCCTCCGGCGAGCTAATGGCCGTGGACTACGCGGCCGTGTACGACATGAAGCTCAACCCCAAGCAGGCCGATTACCCGGCCGGTTCGGAGCTGGCGCACTACGCGGGGCAGTTCAACCAGCTATACACCGAGTTTCTGGGCCAGCTGCACGAAGCCTTCAACGGCCGGCCCGAGGCCCTGGTGGAGGCCGTGACGACGATGTACAACCTGAAATACAAGGCCATCGAGCTGATTAAAAACCCCATCCCGGGCAGCAATGGGCTGCACGCCGGGCCGGGCTTCGAATACGTGGCGCCCGCTACCGCGCCGCCCGCCGCCCTGGCCGACCACGAGCCGGCGTTTGCCAAACTGGCCTAACAGCTTTTATCCATTGCTTTTGCCTATCCACCAACTCTTTTTTCTCATGAATAGTCCTGTTCCCGAAACCCTTGTGATGGGCCAGCCGCTGCCCTCCATTCCGGAAGGCTTTGGCCTGCCATTCTACTACTCCTCCCTCTTCAACGTGGGCGTATTTTACCAGGTGCCGCTGGAGCGCGTGCAGCCTTACCTGGAAGGCAGCGGGCTGGTGCCAGCGGTGCTCGATGGGCTGGCCGTAGTGTCGTATAACTATCAGCTGTACACCGGCCAGTTCCCCACCGGTAGCAGCGTAACGCAGGAGGTGGAGCTGAACATTCTGGCGGTGCCCGAAAACAGCCAGCAGCTGGTGGCCATCGTGTCGTTTGAGGAATACATGCGCGGCGATGAGCAAACCAAGCTCATGGGCAACCACCGCGTGTGGGTGCCCTGCGACAACGAAAACGCCATTCAAGCGGGCGTGCAGCTGTTTGGCGAGCCTAAGTTCAAAACTACTTTCCAGGTGCTGATTGGCTCGCTCAACGCCCCGGCCCAGCAAACCTGGATGTTCTCGGTGCAGGACCCCAGCCTTGATAACGAGGCCATTTACAGCGTGACGGTGGACATGACCGGGCTGCCGGCTTTCCCCGGCAACTTCTCCCCCATCACCGAATACGGCCGGCACGAGGGCCAGCTCATCGGCTGCCGTTGGAACATGCTCCAGCCCGTGCTCACCTACTTCCTGAACGCCGCCGACCAGCACCGGGTACAGCTGCAGCTGGGTAGCAGCAGCCACGCCATGCGCGCTGATGTAAAGCAGCTTATTGGCGATACGCCGGCCGGTGCCGTGCGCCTGGTGCAGTCGGCGCCGGCGGCCATTCAGAGCCGCGCTTACTATCCTTCACTCCTTGCTTAATGATACCATGACTACCAATTTGCAAATACCAGCGGTGAAGCCGCCCACGGCAGTTTTTGAGCAGAGCTGGGAGTTCCCGGCGGCATTACAGGCCGACTTGGCGGCGTATGCCTGCCAGTTTACCAAGCCGTTCTGGGCGCAGTTTGCCTTTCAGGGCGATGTGCGGACGGCCACGCTGCCCGCTTATCCGCCCTATACCGGCCCGGCCGTCATCCACGAGACGCTGCTGGAGCAAACCGCCACCGGCAACCGCTATGCCCTGGCTGGCCTGCATAATATTACGCAATACGTTGGCTCACTTGAGCTGATGCCAGCTGGCAAAAGCCGCGTGCGCCTGACCTGGCGTATTGGGTTCCACTATGGCAGCCCTACGGCACTGCTCATTGTGGCGCAGGTATTTACCGGTGGGGCCGCGCTCATGAGCACTGCCCTGACCAAGCAGTTTGGGCTGGCGACCGTCAAGGCAGCATAAGCACCAGCCCTTTTTCTGGCATCCCCATACCACTCACCTTTTCCCCTTTTCTTATGAACGTTTTGTACCGCAAACGCCACGTGCTGGCACTGGCCAGCGCGGGCCTGCTGCTGACGGGCACCGTTATTTTCAACCAGGCCTGCTCGCCACAGGCTGACACCAAGGAAGCTGGCACCAAAGAAGTTGCTACCGGCACCGAAACCATGAAAATGAAGGCCTTGCCACCCGGCAAGATGCTGCCCCGCTTTCCTGATTTTGGCCACGACCACCTTCCCGCACCCGGCAGCTATACCGGGCGGCTTTTCAAGCTCAGCCAGGATTTCCCCGCCGAGCGGCCCGAGATGGAGCCCGCCGTGAAGAACATTCTGGCCCTTGACGTGGAAAAGGACTGGAAGGCCTACATGATGGCCGTGCGCGACTATGTATTCGAAGGCAACATCGAGCACAACGGCGTAGCCAACGACTTCTATCTGGAAGACAACAAAGTGCGACGCTGGTACCATGTGCCGTGGCAGCACTACGGCGACGCCGGACGCGAGGGTATTCACGGCCTTACCAAGGAGGGGCCGGTCAATCCGTTTGTGCTCACGCCCATGCAGAAAGACACTTTCCAGACCTACGCCGTGGGCTTCTACAACGCGCCCGGCGGCTATATGATTGGCAAAACCTGGGCCGACGCCGAGAACCCCGACATTTCGGTGATGCAGAGCGAAGGCTTCCCGGAGGGCACGGTAGTTGGCAAGGTGCTGTTTACCACGGCCCCGGCCGCGGAAGTACCGTACCTGGAAAACGGCATCGAGTGGGATGCTTACATCACGCCTTCTTACAAGAAGAACAAGCCGCGCCTGATGGGCAAGGTGCGCTTCATTCAAATGGACATCATGGTGCGCGACTCGCGGGTGCAATCCACCGGCGGCTGGGTATTTGGCACCTTCGTGTATAATGGGGCGCTCAAGAACGAGAACCCCTGGCACAACGTGGTGCCGGTGGGCGTGATGTGGGGCAACGACCCCACAGTAACCGAAAATATCTCAAACTCAGCCCCAACCAAAACCGAAATCAACCCCAACCTGAAGCAGACAATCATCAACACGGCCAGCGAAATGCCGGCCATGCACCTGGGCTGGGGCTTACGCCTCAACGGGCCCGTCGACAACACAATGTCTTCGTGCATGTCGTGCCACTCTACGGCGCAGTTTCCGGCCATTTCGCCCATCCTGCCGGCCATGGCCAAGCTGCAGCCCACCGAGCCGGGCTGGATGCGCTGGTTCCGCAACGTGCCCTGTGCCAAGCCCTTCGATGCGCAGGCAACTTCCTCCGACTATTCGCTGCAGCTGTCGGCCAGCATTCAGAACTTCCTGATAGCCCGCTCGGTGGCCAACGGCGGCGCCTACAATATTCAGTACTGGCGCGGCGAGGCCATTCAGCCCATTCTGGGCCTGCGGGGCTCCGAGCCCGCCCAGCAGCGCTCCGAAACCAAGAAGCTGCAACTGCTGATGCGTAAGCCCTAAGCAATTCAACGGCACTATACCCAAACTCCCACCAGCTCCGGTAGCCGGTGGGAGTTTGGAGTTTCCGGTGGTTTTGCCATTCCAACGGGCCACCGACCTGGCATCAATGAAGCCACCCGGTATTTCACGGACATATTCCAGTCACTCACGCCGCTCTGGTGGTCATTCACGACATTTTATGCTGGCGCATGCGGCACTTGATGTTTCTTGCTGAAAAAATTCGGCTAATCTACCCTTGTTGCCAATGAAAATAACTCCATCTTAACAAATCTGGTGTTGCCAGCAGTAGCATATTTATACTGTGGAGGCATGCCACAGCGGTTCCCAGCTTCAAAATTGTCCTAAAATTGCCTACTGTCACAGCCCGCACTTGTGCAAGGGTGTTTCTACGGGGTTAGCAAAAAGGGTGTTTTTACTCTAGCATAGTCCAACTGTCCGCCATTTCTTTGTGCCATGCTCAACGCCAACCGGCGGTAGAAGCAGAAATTGACACCACTTCTTGATAAGTTAGCTTTTTTTAATAAAAAAACAACTGCCAAAAGCGCGCTGATTCGGAATATTTCCCGACATTTGGGCGTCTCGCAGAATAGCATAGCATCATAGTTCCTTCCCTGCTACGCGTAGCGGAGCGGCCGTCCCCCCGGCATTGCTCCGACTGCCCCCGGTAAAGCCTTCGATTTTCGCTGGCTTTATTATTTCAGTTACCAATAGATTTCCTTCCCGGCCCCACCGCATCCCGTCCCCAACGGCTTGCCGGGAATGATATGGCCTTGATAAGCTGTGGTAAGCTGGAGGCTCCGTCGCTGCTCCCTGAGCAGGTGACGAGCCAAACTTATTCCAAGTCAGTTTTTTCGCTCGGCACCAACGGTTGGTATCGGGTTTTTACCCTTCATTTTTTTCACCTTCACCTTCTTTTTTTATGGACGCTTACATAGGCGAAGTTCGCGCCGTCGGCTTCAATTTCGCGCCAAGAAACTGGGCTTTCTGCTCCGGGCAACTGCTGCCAATCAGTCAGAACACCGCATTATTTTCCATCCTGGGCACCAATTACGGCGGCGACGGCAGAACCACCTTTGCGCTGCCCAATCTCAACGGGCAGGCCGTTGTCAACACCGGTCAGGGCCCGGGCCTTTCAGATTACAGCCTGGGCGAGGTCACGGGCACCGAAACCGAAACGCTCCTCCTCAATCAGTTGCCGGCGCATACGCACGCCGTGAGCGGCCAGTTTTTGGTTCAAGAGGGCGACGGGGGGTTCTCTGACCCAACCAACAACTTCCTGGCAACTTCTACCGACTTCCAATACAGCGAGGGCGCGGGCAGCGGCACAATGGCCACTGATATGATAAAAGGCACGGCCGGACCAACAGGCGGCAACCAGGCGCATTCTAACATGATGCCTTACCTAGGCATCAACTACATCATCTGCCTGGTAGGCATTTTCCCGGCGCGCTCTTAATTCTCCACCTTTTTCAGCCTTCTTTCAATCATGGATAACTACGTTGGAGAAATCCGCATCTTCGCCGGCAACTTTGCCCCCCAGGACTGGGCCTTTTGCAAAGGGCAGCTCCTGCCCATCAGCGAGAATGAAGCCTTATTTCAGCTTATCGGCACCACCTATGGCGGCGATGGGCAGACGACCTTCGCCGTGCCCAACCTGCAAAGCCGGGTGGTCGTGGGCCAGGGCCAGAGCAACCAGGGCACCAACTACGTCATAGGCATGGCGGCCGGGGCGGAAGCCGTGACGGTCACCTCGTCGCAAATGCCGGCGCACCAGCACCCGCTTATCAGCAGCAGCATCAATGGGATAACGGGTGGCACGGCCCAGTCGAACCCCGGCGGCGCTTACTTCGGCAATTTGGGGGGGGCTGCCTACGCCAACGCGAACTCGGGCAAAAGCCTGAACCCGGGCGCCGTCACCGGCCAGTCGACCCCGGCGGGCGGCAGCCAGCCGCACAGCAACATTCAGCCGGTACTGGCGCTGAATTACATCATTGCGCTGCAAGGTATTTACCCGTCGTCCAACTAATTTTTCTTTCACACCTGTATTTTCATAGTTTATCATGGAAAATTTTCTTGGCGAAATCCGCCTGATGAGCTTTCCCCAAGCGCCCAAAGGCTGGGCTTACTGCCAGGGCCAAGCGCTGCCTATTAACCAGAACCAAGCCCTGTTTGCGCTGCTCGGCACGGCTTTCGGCGGCGACGGCGTTACGACGTTCAAGCTCCCCGACCTGCGCGGCCGGGTGGCCGTGGGCCAAGGCAAAGCACCCAGCGGCAACATCTACAACATGGGCCAGATGGCCGGCTCGGAAGGCGTTACCCTGACCGTTGAGCAGATACCGGCCCACGCCCACACCTTCACCGGTACGCTGAAGGCTGGTGGCGACGCCGACAACACTGTCGCCGATAACACCTACCCCGCTACCACGGTCAGCGACCCGCCCGCCCCGCCCGCCACGCCTTACGCGACAGGCACGCCCAACGCCACCATGGGCGCGGCACTGCCAAACCCGCTGGCTGCTGCCGGGGGCAACCAACCCCACGAAAACCGCCAGCCGTTTATGGCTATGAACTACGCCATTGCGCTGCAGGGCATCTTCCCCTCGCGCAACTAAGGCCGCGTGAACCAAGCCAGCCAAACCGCACTAGTCCTGAGCGTTGCCAGGGTGCGGTTTGGCTGGCTTTTTCTGCTTTACCTATGCAAGTTGCCGTCATCATCAGTAGCGTATTAGGCTGGCCCGCCCTGCAGGCCCTGGCAGCCCAGGGCGGTGTGGCCGCCGTGGCCGTGCCCTACTGCCCCCCCGCTGCCGAAACCGAGCAGCTGGCGCAGCAAGTGGCGGCCCTGGGGCTTCCCCTGACGCGCCTGAGCCGGCCGCAGCTGGGCGCCGAGCTGGCCGCCTGGCTCACCCCGCTGTCGGTGGCGGCCGTGCTGGTGTTTACCCTACCCTGGCGCATTCCGGCGGCCGTGCTGGCGCTGCCGCCGCAGGGCTTTCTTAATTTCCACCTGGCGCCTTTGCCGGCCTACCGCGGCCCCGAGCCGCTGTTCTGGCTGCTGCGCAACGGCGAAACCGCCGGGGCCGTGACCGTGCATCGCATGGAGGCCGACTTCGATACGGGCCCCGTGGTGCTGGCCGAGCCGGTGCCCATCGGGCCCGGCGATACTCACGGCCTGCACCGGGCCCAGCTGGCCGGGCGGGCCGCCCCCGTGGCGCTGCGCCTGCTGGCCAGCCTGCGCGGCGAAGCCCCTCCCCTGACACCCGTGGCCCAGGCCGGGGCGCTGGCCCACTACTGGCCGCGCCCCGGCCTGGCCGACGTGTGCGTGCAGTGGAGTACCCCCGCCGCTGCCATCGAGCGCCTGATACGGGCCACCAACCCCTGGAACCGCGGGGCCCTGACCACCCTGCGCGGCCAGCCCCTGCGCCTGCTCAGCGTGCTGCCTCACCCCAACGCCGCTACCGGCCCGGCCACGCCCGGCACCGTACTCCATGCCGATGCCACGGCGGGCCTGTGGGTGGCCTGCGGCACCGGCGAAGCCCTGCGCCTCGACATGGTGGCCCTTGATGAAGGCTACTTCACCGGCCTGCAGCTGATGCAGCTGGGCGTGGGCGTGGGCGAGGTGCTGGGCAGCACTCCCTTGCCGGGATAGCGCATTATTATTAACTCACTGACGCTTAACTTTGCTTTTTTTTTCAAACTAACTTTTTTTTCAACTAACTCTTGATGGTATGAAATCTCAACTATTACTCTGGCTACTGCTGCTGTGTAGCGGCAGCGCGTGGGCGCAGAACCTGAGTGTCACGGAAAGCTTTGAACACACTCCCGGCACGGGTGAGGGCATCACGTACACGTCGAACAGTTTCATTGTCGGTACAACCCGGTACTTCATCCGCGCCAGCGACCCGGTAACGGTTTCGGGTACGCAGACTTTCAATGGCGGTACCGGGACGATGACGGGGGAAAACGGCACGTATTTCTGGGCCTGCGAAGGGGTGCGGAGTGCAGCTAATGCTATGGCACCAGCTAGTGGCTCAGTACCCGGCACCGTAACGCTGGCCGGCATACCCAACACCCAGAGCTACACCGGCCTTAAGGTGACGGTGGCGGCCGGCGACCCCAAAAACAGCACCAACCAGGCCCGGGTGACGGACCACCTGCGCGTACAGTATTCCTACGGCAGCGAGAGCGGGCCCTACACCACAGTGGGCGAGTTTACGAACACGACCAACCCGACCGGCACCGCCGTCTGGAACCGAACCGGAACCGGCAGCTCGAGCCCCCAGAATACGACGACGCTGACCTCAACTTTCACCGACCACGTGTTCCCGATTGCGGATAACCCGGGTACGGGCCTGCTCTACGTACGGATTGAGGCTGATTTCAACGGCGCCAACAAAGAGCTGGCCTTCGACAACATCCGGGTGACGGGCGCGCCCAGCACCGTGCCCAAGCCTACCATCGTCAGCAACAACGGCAACGCTACCCTCACCTTTGCCGAGGGCACGGCTACGCCCCTGACGGTATTCAGCAACCTGACGTTGGATAACCCGGCGATGGCGAGCAGCCCCACGCTCAGTGAGGCATCGGTCACGATTACCCCCTATGACGCTACGGAAGATGAGCTGACGTACAACTCGCTCCCTACCGGCATCACCGCAACCATCAGCGATGATGGCTCCGCCCACACCATCACATTCAGCGGCTCAGCAGGCGTAGGCGTGTATGAGACGCTGCTGGAGTCGGTCAAATACAAGAATACGGACGCCAACAACGCCAGGGCTGGCGACCGGGTTTTTTCCTTTCTGGTAAAGGCCGGCACCGTGGCTAGCATCCCCCTGGAGCGCACCATTACCATTACGACGGCGCTCAACGCCAGTACCACGCTGCCCTACACCGAGAATTTTGACACGGATGGCGAGGGCACGCGCTACGCCTCCAATACCAACACCGGGACCGGGCAGGGTTTCGTGCGGCTGACGAACGTTTCCGGTGGAAGCTCCTCTCCCGGCAGTGGCTTCAGCAACGGGGCCGCCACCACCTTTACCAACCTGCAGGGCACGGGCTACTGGTATGCGAATGGCTCCTCGGGCTCCATCGTAAGCGGCGGGTTTGGCCGGCTGACGCTGGCCCCGGTAAACAGCACGGGCTTTACGAACCTGCACTTCAAAATAAAGGCGGGGGCCACGACCAACTTTGGGGCCGGGGCTGTGAGTGACTTTCTGCGCTTTTCATACAGCACCGATGGCACGAGCTGGACAACTTTTGCCAATTACACCAACGAGGGAAGCGTGCTGCGCCTGAACGGCAATGCCGCCAACCCGGCCCTGGGCACGGCCCTGAGCGACCTCGACTTCACGCTCCCCACCTCGTTGGGGGGCACGGCCCTGCAGTTCCGCGTGGAAGCCAGCAGCACTGGCGGCGAACAAATAGCCTTCGACAACATCCAGATAACGGGCTTGTTTAACAACCCGCCGACCATCGGCAACCAAACGCGCAGCATCGCTGAGAACTCGGCCAACGGCACCAACGTGGGCGCCCCCATCACGGCCTCCGACACCGATGGCAACACGCTGACCTACGCCATCACGGCCGGCAACACCGGCGGCACTTTCGCCATCAACAACGCAACGGGCCAGCTGACGGTAGCCAACTCGGCGGCCCTCAACTTCGAAGCGACCCCCGCCTACAGCCTGACGGTGCAGGTGACCGACAACGGCAGCCCGGCCGCCAGCGCCTCGGCCACGGTGACCGTGAACGTGACCAACGTGAACGAAGCCCCGGGCGCCGTGACCGACGTGAACCCCGCTGCCAACACTGTAGCTGAGAACGCCGCCAACGGCACCGCGGTTGGCATCACGGCCTCGGCTACCGACCCCGATGCCGGCACGACGCTGACCTACTCGCTGACCGATAACGCCGGCGGCCGCTTCGCCATCAACGCCTCGACGGGCGTGGTGACGGTAGCCAACGGCGCCCTGCTCGACTTTGAAACGAATACCTCGCACTCCATTACGGTGCAGGTGTCGGATGGCTCGCTGACCAGCTCGCAGAGCTTCACCATTACCGTGACCGACGTGGACGATACGCGTCCCTCGGTGGTCATCACGAGCACGGGCAACACCAACGGCGGCAGCACCAGCACCTCGCCCATTCCCTTCACGATTACGTTCTCGGAAAGCGTAACGGGCTTCGTGCAGAGCGACCTGACGGCGTCGGTGACCGGCGGCACGATTTCGGGCTTCTCGGGCTCGGGCACGACCTACACCTTCAACGTGACGCCCTCGGGCAACGGCACCGTTACAGTAGACGTGCCGACCAACGTGGCCCAGGACGCGGCCAGCAACTTCAACACGGCCGCTACGCAATTCAGCATTACGTATACGGCCCCTTCGACCACCGTAGTATCGGTGACGCGCCTGACGCCTTCGCCCACGGCTACGACCCAGGTGAGCTACCGCGTCGTTTTCGCGGCCAGCGTAACTGGTGTGACCATCGCCAACTTCACGGTGACCTCGCCGAGCGCTACTGTTACCGGCGCCTCGATAAGCAGCACGAGCGGCTCGGGCACCACCTACACCGTGACGGTGAACACCGGCACCGGTGATGGTACCCTGCGGCTGAATGTGGCCAACAGCGCGGGCATTTCACCGACAGTTTCGAATGTGCCCTACACGGCGGGCGAAGTGTACACCATTACCAAGAGCTTCTCGGCCGCGCCCACCCTGCGCATTCAGGCGGCGGGCAGCGCCGTCGGCAACGGCGACGTGACGGCTTTCGTGGACGTGGTGCAGGTGCTCAACGCCAGCAACGGCAGCGCCGTGGCCAATGGCCTGCAAAACGGCAGCTTCGAAACCAATAACGTGGACCCGAACGGCTTCAAAAAGACTGGCGATGGCGTGATAGCTACGCCTTGGAGCTTCACCGGCCTGTCCGGCGTGTCGCGCAATGGCAGCGGCTTCGCCTCGTCGGCCGCTGACGGCGACGCGGTGGGCCTGATACAGAGTGCCGGCGACAACAACGCCAGCATCTCGCAGAACCTGGCCGTGCCCACGGGCAGCTACCAGGTCAGCTTCCAGGCCATACAGCGTAACTATACCAGCAAAGACCAGCGGCTGAACGTGTTCCTGGTGCAGGATGGCAATACCGTATTCATCGGCAACATCCAGCCGAACAGCAACACCCCTCCCACGTACCAGTCCTTCACGTCGGCCACATTCAGCGTGACGGCTCCGGCCCTGACGGCGACCATCACCTCGTCGGGCAACACCAACGGCGGCAACACCGGCACCTCGCCGATTCCGTTTACGGTAACGTTCTCGCAGAACGTGACGGGCTTTACGGCTAGCGGCCTGACGGTGAACGGCGGCACGGTATCGGGCTTTACGGCCGTCAATGGCACAACTTACACCTTCAACGTGACGCCCTCGGGCAATGGCCTGGTGACCGTGAACGTGCCGGCCAACGTGGCCCTCGACGCCAACAACACCAGCAACTCGGCTGCTACGCAGTTCAGCGTTACTTACACGCAGCCGGTGACGGCGGCTCCGGTGGTTACCGCCCCGGCCAACGTGACGCTGACCAACGACAATACGCCGACCTACGCGGGTACGGCCCCGGCCGGCAGCACCGTGACGGTATCGGTGGACGGCACGGCTATCGGCACCACGACGGCTACGGCCGGTGGCGCCTTCAGCCTGACGCAGCCCACGGCCCTGGCCGACGGCACCCACACGGTGAATGCCACGGCCCAAACCGTCGGCTCGCTCGTGAGCCCCGTCAGCAACACGAATGGCTTTACGGTGGACGCTACGCGTCCGACGGTGGTTATCACCTCGTCGGCCGGTGCTTCGGGCGGTAGCACGGCTAC
>Ga0247804_10001190_pt1 | contig 12057 bp, 15 predicted proteins | sample UWRJL029104C1_FD_181142 | JGI IMG/M metagenome (GOLD analysis project Ga0247804, IMG submission 181142) | Plant litter microbial communities from Arlington Agricultural Research Station in Wisconsin, United States - UWRJ-L029-104C-1 | ecosystem: Environmental > Terrestrial > Plant litter >...
TAAGAACATACTTGATGCGCTTTATGTTTTAAATGGAAAATGGAAGATGGCCTTAATTCTTAGTTTGGTACAATCGCCCAAACGTTTTAATGAAATCCAGAAAGAGATTACCGGAATATCGCCCAAAGTATTGGCTAAAGAACTTAAGGATTTAGAATTAAACGATTTTATAAAACGGAATGTCTATCCAACAACTCCGGTCAGTATCATTTATGAAGCGACTGATTATAGTCTAACTTTGAAAAGCGTAATACATGAACTGAGTATTTGGGGCGAACAACACCGAGAGAAAATTAAGGAAAGTATGCGAAAATAACCTTCAATTATTTTGAATTATCTTAACTAGCAATAGGAGAGACGTATAAGATAAAACGATAATTATATAAGAATTTTTTTGAGAGATAGTTTTAAATTTGAAATAGTACAACTAAAATTTTACTATTATGAAAAAGCTACACATATCAAAAATAACAATCGTTCTTGCTTTTACAGGATTGTTGTTTTCTTGTAAAGATAATAAACAAGACGGTTACAGTGATGAAATTGAAACGGTACAAGTTCCCGTTGATACCACAAACAGCGCAACCCCTGCATCTGACAGTACAGAAATAAGTGGTTTTAGCACAACTAATACAAATGAAAAAGGATCGTCAGGAACTGATGAAGGAGGTACAGGTACTGGAAGCGGACCGGGTGAAAGTCCTAAGGATGGTGCGACCTATTCTGGTCCTTCAGAAAAAGCAACTAAAGAAGCCGCAAAAACTTCAGAAGGAACTACCAATAAAAAATAAAATACTTTAATATTAAAAATAAAGGCTGTCAATATAATTATTGACAGCCTTTATTTTATAATTCATTTTGGATAACGAAAGCTTTTAATTCTGCAAGTTTGCCATTGCGCAATTTCCAAACGTCGCAATAGGAGGAAAGTATCATTTTTCCGTCTTCGTTTTTTGTTTTGATTTTTCCAATTGCAATAACAAAATCATCTTCGGCAATTAGGTTTTCTACCATAAAATTGGGCGGTTCTGCATAGGCAGTTTTCATCCATTCGCGAACGGCTTCTTTTCCTTCCAGAATTTTATCGCCTAAAAATATCCACTTTGTATCTTGTGTACAAAAGGACAAAAAACCTTCATGATCACCTTTTGTGATTGCGTCGTTTGCCCTTTTTAATACTTCTTTATTGCTATCAGCCATAATGCCTGAAATTACGATTAGTCAATTTTATAACCGTCATCGGCAAAAGTTTCCGGCTCACGATCATTTTCATCATAATCTTCTACAAGATCATCATCGAGGTCATCTTCATCCAGGTCATTATCATCTTCTTCTTCCAAATCGTTTTCATCATACTCTTCAGAATTCTCAAGATCTTCCTCATCATCTCTTTCTATGGCATTAGAAAATTCAGTATCAAGATTTTCCTCTTGGTTGAGTTGTTGTTCTTCTTCCATTTCATTTTCTTCGCTAATATGTTCTTTTTGATATTGATCTACATAGCTTTGATTATTCTCTGTGAAATTGTTTTCTTCCTGATCGTAATTTCTGTTGTTATCTGTTATCATAATATTATATTTTAAATTAATTAACGTGCTTTTACTCAAAATTAAGTGCAGGAGGTATAAATTTTCTTATAGCATTTTGGTTATTATTTACTTAATTATCATAGTTATACAAAAATAACGGCTCAAATTGGCCGCTATTATATTTGCTTAAAAATGAATTATTATTTAGGAAGCTTTGAAAGAAAAGAAAATATATCTGCACCAATTTCTTTATAATGTGTCTCTAGCGCAAAATGTCCTGTTTTATAAAATTTGACTGTAGCATTAGGATTATCACGTTTGTATGCCTCAGCACCTTCAGGAAGAAAGTACGGATCCTGATTACCCCAAACTGCCAGCAATAATGGTTTTTTATCTCTAAAATAAGCTTGAAATTTAGGATATAAAGCAACATTGGTTCTGTAATCTTTTAAAAGGTCAAGCTGAATTTCGGCATTTCCCGGACGATCCAGAAAGTATTGGTCTAACGTATACGTTTCAGGTGCAATAAGCGCCGGATCTGATGCGCCCTCATGATATTGAAACCAGGTTGATTCTTTGGTTACAAAATCTTTAAGCGCCTCTCTGTTGGCTTGCGATGGATCTTTCCAGTATTTCTGAATAGGATTCCATCCTGTACTTAAACCTTCTTCGTAGGCATTTCCGTTTTGAGATATGATTCCGGTAATTTTTTCAGGATTCGCAAGAGCTAGTCTGTAACCTGTTGGAGCTCCGTAATCAAACACATAAAGAGCAAAGCGTTTTATTTCAAGTTGGTCAATAAATCCTTGCATCGTTTTGGCGAGATTATCAAAAGTATAGTCAAATTTGGTATGATCCGGTGCATCTGAAAAACCAAATCCGGGCAAATCTGTTGCTATCACATGATATTTTTTGCTTAGTATCGGAATAAGATTTCTAAACATGTGTGATGACGTTGGATATCCATGAAGTAATAATACGATTGGAGCGTCTTTTGGACCTGCTTCACGATAAAAAATATTGAGGTTGTTAACCTTTATAGTTTTGTAATGTGTTGCTTCAACTTGTGTGTTTTCATTTTTCATAGTAACAGATTTTTTCGCTTGCGCATTTAGAATTCCGGGTAATATTACAATAAGTAATAGTGCTGCCGAATTAATTATATTTTTCATATTGTCAATTGTTTAATACAAATTTACATGGTATATTTGATACCTGAAAACGATATATTGTGATGCTATTAATCACTAATAATGATGTTATGAATAGTAATGATCTTAAAATATTTGAAGCCGCAGCCACATTAGGAAGTTTTACCAAAGCGGCAGAAGCAACTTTTACCGTACAATCGAATGTTACGGCACGTATAAAAAATCTAGAAGATGAATTTGGAGCTGAACTTTTTAGAAGAGTTTCCAGAAAAGTTGTCTTAACCGAAGCTGGTGAAACGCTCTTGCAATATGCCAAAAAAATAGGTCGTTTACTGGATGATGCAAAAAGTGACATTCAGAGTGTTGAACGCATTAGCGGAACAGTTCGAATTGGCTGTATTGAAACAACAATGGCGCTTAAAGTTCCTGAAATTATAAGCAGTTTTGGAGAACGCTATCCGGATGTTGAACTGGAGTTTCATTCTGAAATGCTCCCAAAACTCATTCGTGATGTTCTCGATTTTAAACTTGATGCAGCTTTTGTTGCAGCTCCGTTGAATATTCCGGGTTTGGAGCAGCTTATTGTTCGCGATGAGCAACTTGTTATTATAGCGGCTGCAAATACTCCTAAACTTACCGATATTTTAAAACAGGATCCTTTAAAAATAGTGGTTTTTGGGCAAGGCTGTTTCTTTCGTGCAAGACTCGAAACGTGGTTGGGCTCAAAAGGAATTCTGCGTTATAAAAGCACTGTGCTAAATTCTATAGAAGGAATTATCAATTTTGTAGAAGCTGGTCTGGGGATTAGCATACTTCCGGAAGAAGTTTTAAACCAATATTATAGTAATAGAAATATAAAAACTTTTCCTGTCGGTAAAGAATTATCTACGATGACGACATTGCTAATTTACAGAAATGATGAACTGCCTTCTAAAGCCTTAAATGCATTTTTGAACCAATATCGATTGGAGGATAAAACAACAGGATAAATTTAACCTACAACCATTCTCCAGATGTGTTGTAATCGTCAGGAAGATAAGTTAGATATTGAACCATTCTGGGAGTTTCGCCATTATTTGGGCTGGCGCAATGTGGTAGTCTGTTATCCCAAATTATAAAATCGCCAGCATTGCCAGTTATGGGTAGAGGCTGTAATGTTTTAAGTGCTTTTTCTCTCGGATTTTCATTGGGTTCAAGATCATCAAGCCATCTATAAATTTGATTATGAAAACCCGGAACACAATGAAAAGCGCCGTCGTGAATGCCACAATCTGTCAGGTAAAGAAGTCCCTGAAGTCCAAATGTAATAGGTTGTTTTAAGCTTGTGTCCCAATGCAATGCACTTCCTAAAAAGGAAAAATCTTTAGTTTCCGGAGGATTAAAACTTACTTTATCAATCGTTTTGTATATTTTGGTACTGTTATAAAGCTGTTCGTAAGCTTTTTTTATTCTTGGAGAAAACCGGTTTTTGTTTAATGTTTCATGATCTGAAAAATTAAGCATTAAACCTTTCTGATTTTCATGTCTTACATACCAGGTTTCTTTTTTGTCAGGATTCATTTTTAAGTAATCCCAGATTGCCTTTTGGGTATCTTCACAATCTTTTTTTGAAATCGCATTTTTTACAATCACATATCCGTTTTTATTCCAAAATTGAAGATCTTCTTTTGATAGTACTTCACCTGTAAGATTTTCAGATTCAATATTTTCTTTTTTCTGTCTGGTATCAATCCAGATTTTAAAAGTTTCTAAATCAGGTTTTTCGAAATATAAATACTGTAATGTATCTTCCATGCTAATTCCTAATTGGTATAAGGTCTTCATTTCGTTGTTCCAGGTATGGGTATTTTCACCAGTAGAAAAGCGGGTAGGCTCCTGAGTACGCTTCCATAATGTTTCCAGAATAATCGAATGCATGTTTTCGTAGTTTTAATTTTCAATCTGATCATTAGATAAAAATAAATGTACAAATCATTTACTAATAGGGTATAAGTATTTATACGTGATCTTTCTCTTCTAATTTTTGATCAAAAAAAAATCCACATCATAATTTGATGTGGATTTTGAATATTTTGAAATAACCGCTATTTAGTTATCACTAAAATCACCAATTTGCTGTAAATGTCTTTCGGTTTGGTATTTATTAAAGTTATCCCATTTAGGAGGAGAACTTGTTTTTTGACCGTACATGGCATCCAGACAAACGTTATTATCTTTGTATTTATCGTGCAAAACAGCTAAGATCTTAAAGAAGAATTCATCTAATTTTACAATGGCTTCAAATTCAGATTTAAGCACATTATAATTATCTTCTGACGGATTTAATAATTGCAATAAATCCAGAACTTCTTTCTTTTCTTCTTCATTAATTTGAGTTGCATAACCCATTTTTAAGGTTTTGAAAACCAAATTATTCCATGCTTTACTGTCATGTCCCCATTGAACATTCGGTAAGTTTAAAGAATGCTCAGAAATAAGAATTATAGAAAAAAGAACATCGTTTAAGTATTCTGCAGGAAACTCATCAAAACTTCTGAATTCAAAACCGCTTTGGTACATTTTTTCCTGATTAAAATCAAGTCCAACTTCTGAAAGCATTTCATATTCCATATCAGCTTCAATCTGATCGCGCCACCAAACGTTTTCTTCTTTTTCAAATTTTAGCAATTTTCTAAAATCATCAACATTATACGTTAATATTTTACCTTTTGGCATTGCTTTGTTATACGTTCCAACGCCTATGTAACGAGACATTGCGTTTCGCATAGAGCCTAAAGTAAAGTTTTTGTCTAAACTGTATTTATCGCTTATAACGCCCATAATATCAGGACTTCCAAGTGTTGCGATGAAAAAAGGCTCAAACCATTGCAATAAATAAATAGCGTTGGCATGTGTTTTTTCAAACTCATTATAATCTACAATTCTGCTGTCTTCTGTTAATGACGGCAAAGTAATATGAAAATGATAGGTTCCGTTATTAAACAAAACCAGGTTTTCCTGATTGGTCATAAACATATTAAGTCCGTTGTTGTAATCCGGAAAGTTTAATTTTCCGTTTAACACAGACGATTCATTGATTTTGTCCAGAAACAACTTTTTAGTCGCTTTCAATTCTTTGCAGGAATCGGCAATTGTTCTGTTTTCAAAATATTTGGTAACAAACTCGATCGAATCACCATCAAAATGCACAGAACCCATCGTTTTGTTTCTTTGGGTAATCATACTCTGAATATTGTAGGGTTGATCTTCAAGAAAAAGTTCCATGATCGATTTTCCTAAATACTCAGGATTTTCAAGCGGCTGCGCCATTACCTCACCATTTTCGGTATCGATTAAGGGTTTTGCCGGAGATATTGTTTTGTGTTGATAATTGATATCCAGTTTTTCCAGTGAATGGCTGTTCATCATTCTGCTTACTTTGTAGTTTTCATTCAAACTAAAAGCTTTTTTCAAAATAGGAGCCAGGCTTTCCGGTTTATAGCATTTTCTATAGTCAATGCTATATTTCTCGTAACCAATTTTTTCTTGTATAAACTCACCAGAGACTATTAGGGATTCTTCAAATTGCATATAGGTTTCGTTTTCTAATCCAATTCCCCAATAATATTTTTTTGTCTGATTGTCTTTCATTTATACTTACTTTCTTTTTTAAGGTTATTTTAAATTTTTAAAGGCATTATTTTATGCGGAAATACAAATTCGATCTGTTAAAATCAGAGACAGGAAACCTTATAACGGAATAAGCATAATTTTTGCCTCCATTAAAAAAGTTTTTAGTATACTTTTAAAAATATAGGAATTTATATTTGAGAAATTTGCAATTGTATCGACTCAAAGGCAAATTAAAAGTAAATTTTATAGTAAGGTTATAAATTTACTGTCGTTTTTAATTGCTTTTATATCAATAATTTAAGCAGGAGAATAGGCAAATCACAACTTTTGCTACTCTTATTTTTTCTACGTTGCAAAAGTAGTTTTTTATTATGTTATTTGCAAGTAGTTAAAAGGCTGATAATCAATATTTTTTTTAAAATATTAAAACTATTATACCAAATGCGTTTTATTCATGGTAATAAAAGACATAAGAAGAGTATAATTCATCCTTCCACCAGTCTTTTCTAACTTCTGAAAAGTAATTATAATTAAACTTTCCAGCCTGAGATTGCAGCGGATATACCACCACGCCATTTTCGCGGTAAGCCTTATGCAAATCGGTTTCCGGAACTACAGGAACGATATGTCCTGAGAGTCCTTTTATTTTTCTTTTGGCACAAATTATCCCAATGCCGCCATTCGTATTTACCTGATTCTGAATTTTATCAACGGTATGCATTCTTTTCCAGCCAAAACTGGCTCCCCATTGCAAAAACCAGTCGTGTATGGCGCTGGAATAAATGCGATCTACAGTTTCTTCAAAAACAGGTTCTACTTCCTGACCGTTTAATATTTTTTCAAGAGATTCATCTGTCCACCAAACGGTTGGAAGATAAACCTTAGAGAAATAGCAATAATCGTACGAGTAAACGTTGCAATAGGTATCTTCTACAGTTCTCTGATAACGAAGATTGTTTTCAACATCGAGCTTATCTATAAGTTTATGTATACTTTCTTTTTTACTCGCAACAGTAGTCAAATCCCTAAACGGAATAGTAAAATCCTGTAGAGGTTTTTCTTTCATTTCCATAGAATCTAATCGCGATTCCGGATCTGGTAATAAATCGGCCTTCTTTATGTGCGTATTCGGTATTGGATTATCTACCGGTGGTAACGATGCTACTGATATAGTATTATTTTCCATCTTAACTTCTTAAAATTATTTGGTTTGATACTGTAAAATCAACCATTTTTACAACGTAATTTTGCCAACCAAAAAGTAAATATAGGGATTTAACTTTCTAAAGGCTTCCCAATACAGACAAATTAAAGAAAATATGTTAGGAATTCATTTATCTGGTTTGTTTTATTTTTTTTTCTTTTTCTCTTTTCGCAAGCGACGGCTGTTCAAAATAGGAGGTAAGTTCTAATGAATAAATGACGCTTGTAATTTTCCATATTCCATCTCGTTTAATTAAAGTCAGGTATTTGCCGCCCCAATTTGTCATTTTATTATCGGCCCAAAAACTGTAATCCATGGTTATAGATGCAACCGTTCCATCTTCAATAATATGAATATTGTCAAACTTGTCTTCAGTAAATTGATGCCTGAATAAACTTCTTAGAAAACCTTTATAACTTCCTGAAAAATAATTACTGCCGGCTTTTCCTATGCCTTTTGTTTCTATTTCTTTATTTTGGGATTTTTCCATTAGCGCGGCGCACCAGGTTACGGTTCCGTCATTAAATAAATTATAAAACGTTATAGAATCTCTTTTTATAACGCTTTCACTATAAAGATTAATAATTGCTTTTATTTCTTTTTTATTGTCGGTATTTTGCTGTGCATGAGATTGTTGACTTGCAAAAAAGCATGCAATTATTAGTGTGATTGTATATTTCATCTTATTAAATTTTTCTGCGATTGTTAATCCATTTATATTCTATCGTTAATCCGTCATAACCGTATGCATCTGCTTTTGTTTCTTCAATTGCAGTGTAACTTACAGGATGAATGGGGCCCAGATGATCTGCCAACGCCTGGTGAACGGCTTCTATATAATTGGCTTTGTCATCTTTTAAATTCGTAGAATCAGAAATTTTAATGGTAAGATGAAAACTTTTTGTGTTTAATTCACTCAGAGATTGAGAATTAATAAACCAAAGATCATCCGCAACAAATGACACGGTAACAACTGTAACTTCTGGTTTTTTGTTGAGGATTTTTTTGGTAAGATCGCTAATAATTAGGGCTAATTCTTTTGCTAAAGCAGGATTTTCTTTTCCGCTTACTTTTAAATTGATAACTGGCATACTTCAAATATTTTAAATTAATGAAATACAAATCTCAGTATAAGAGCAGTATTATTTATTGATGTATGTTAAGAGTTTAATTCTGCTTAGCGATTCAGGTTTAATGCCTAAATAAGATGCAATATGATATTGAGGAACTTTTTGCTCGATGTTTGGATACAGTTTTTTGATCATTTCGAATCTTTCCGCTGCAGAATTTTTAAGAAAAGAGGTTTCTCTTTTGCATTTTCTGATAAAGTAATTATCTGAGATGTATTTGGCAAGGCGCAGATAATTAGTGTCTTTTTCGATTAATGCATGAAATTGTATGTGCGTAATATAACAGATCTCTACATCTGTCAATGCTTCAATATTACAGTTGGTTGGCATTTGCGTTAAAAAGCTGGTATAAGCGCTCATGAAACTGTTCTCCAGATAAAAATCATTATTGAATTCTCCGTCATTATTTTGAACGTAAGATCTTAACGTTCCGGAAATTACGATTGCGATAAAATCGCAAACAGAACCTTCCTGAATCAGAAATTCTTTTTTCTGTATGTTTTTTAGTTTCAGCTCTTTATAAAACTCTTCAAAATGAGCATTTTGTAATCCTAAAGTTTCGATAAATAAAGCTCTTAATGATTCCATTATATTCTTTATAACAATTCACGTAAAGGTAGTTTTTATATATAATAATATTGATTGTGAAGTAAATGAAATTCAGGTTTAATTTCGACAATGTATTAAACAACAAAAGCATACCAGAAGTATGCTTTTGTGTTAACAGATAAATAAATGTATTAATTATCGTTTTCAGTATCATTTCTTTCGCGATCATTGGCGCTATTCTCATTTTTGTTTGAGATTTGTTCCTGATTCAGCGTGTTTTTTGATTCTGGGTTTTCATTATTTTCTAAATTTTCTTCCGGATTAGTAAGATTTTCAACAAATCCTTCGGTATGCTCATACGGATCTTCCGGTCTCGCATAATTATCATGATCAACAGGAGTATTTTGGTCTAAATAATCAGGATCATTTTCTCCAAATTCTGTTTTTTGATTTTTATTCAAATCTTTCTTATATTGATTTTCGTTTTGAATAAAATTCCCGTCGATAAGTGTATTTTGATCAATAAAGTCAGGATCTGTCTGACCATATTCGTTGTTGTTTTGATTTTCCATAATGATATATTTTAAATTTTTCTTCATCAAATAATAAATGATTTACCATTTGTTTTCTAATCTCATTACACTTCTTTATATATAATAAAAGAAGCTATTTACAAATTTACCTTAAATGCAAACTCAAATCATTACATAAAAACAAGCCAGATTTGCAAAATTTATAGTTGAGAAATGAATTCAAAAACATCTTTACTGTGTAAATACAGCTTTTTGATAGTAAAGCAGACGGTTTTAATTGTAAAAGGCTAAAAAAATAATGTCTTATCTTTGTTTTACTTCCCATTCTAAAAGTAATGCAGCTCATATGTACGATTTAATTTTTAAACATCTCGAAGAAAAAGTATCCTTGACTCAGGCAGACAAAGAATTGATCATGACTTTTTTTAAACCAAAAAAACTAAAGAAAAAGCAATTTCTATTGGTTGAAGGACATGCTTGTAAATATATGGCTTTTGTAAACAAAGGTCTATTAAAAGCATATAATGTAGATGATAAAGGCAACGAACATATCAACCAGTTTTCGCCAGAAGGCTGGTGGACATCTGATATGAGCAGTTTTTTTAGTGGAGAAAATGCATTTTACAGTATTGATGCCATTGAAGATTCAGAAGTGCTTTTAATTACCAGTGAAGATTTTGAAAACTTAACCCTTCAGGTTCCTGTAATGGACCGGTATTTTCGCTTGCTTTTTCAAAATAGCTTAATCACAAAAGAAAGAAGATTAATAAGTTCGCATACGCATACCGCAGAAGAAAAATACAAATATATCCTGGAAAATAATCCGAATTTGATCAGGCGCATACCTCAAAACTTACTGGCTTCTTATCTCGGTCTTTCGCCGGAAACACTCAGTCGTCTTAAAAAAAATGCAGTTTTTACAGCAAAATAATTGACTTAGATCAATTGAATTTCTTGTTTTATGTCATCTTTTTTAGAAAGCTTTAAAAGTAATTTTGTAGAAAACATTTTTATATAAATTCTCAAAAATTATTTGATATGGAAACATCAGAAAATATAGCCTTAGTAGTAGGAGCAACCGGAATTTCAGGAAGTAACCTTGCCTCAAAATTACTCGAAAAAGGATGGAAGGTTTTTGGACTTTCTCGCAATCCCAAAAACGACATTAAAGGATTACAGCCCATTGCGGCAGATTTACTTAATATCGAATCGCTGACTACAGCTTTATGTAATGTATCGCCAACGCATGTGTTTTTTACGACCTGGATGAGAAACGATACCGAAGATGAAAATATAAGGGTTAACAGTGCTTTGGTTCGCAATTTACTTGACGTCTTATCTGTAAAAAAATCTGTTAAACATGTTGCTCTTGTAACGGGTTTAAAACATTATTTAGGACCCTTTGATGCTTATGCTACAACAGGTACTTTACCTGAAACTCCGTTGAGAGAAGAACAACCCCGATTAAACATTCAAAATTTCTACTACTCACAAGAAGATGAAGTTTTTATAGCGGCAGCAAGAGATGGTTTTTCGTGGAGTATACACAGGCCGCATACCTTAATTGGAAAAACGATTGGAAACGCAATGAACATGGGAACCACATTGGCAGTTTATGCCAGTATTTGTAAACAAGCAAACATACCGTTTATCTGGCCGGGATCTGAAGCACAATGGAATGGTTTGTCTGACGTAACTGATGCTAAAGTTCTCGCAGACCAGATTATTTGGGCGGCGACAAATCCTGAAGCTCATAATGAGGCTTTTAATATTGCGAATGGAGATGTTTTTAGATGGAAATGGCTATGGCCGAAAATTGCAGAATGGTTCGAAATTGAATTTGAAGGCTACAACGGATCTATACAACTTGAATCTGTACTTAATGATAAACATAGTGTTTGGAGCAACATTGCAAAAGAACATCAATTAGTAGAAGAAAATTTAAAAGTACTCGCATCTGCCTGGCATACTGATCTTGATCTGGGGCGCCCTCTTGAAGTGATGACAGATATGTCTAAAAGCAGAAAATTAGGGTTTTCAGTCTATAAAGACACTAAAGATTCCTTTTTTGAATTATTTGCCCAGCTTAGAAACGATAAAATAATTCCTTAAATCGTACTATTCTCAGAATGAAAAAGTTTTAAACTCATTTTTATTTTAAATAGCACGACATAGAATGACAAATTAGTGAAATAAAACAAAAATGAAATGACCTTATTATTATTTTATTGATTTATAACGATTTTTAGTTATGGTTATTCGTTGCTAATTAGTAAATTTAGTATTGTGTTTGTTAACGCTGCTTCGGCGCGTTAACAAACATTAATTTGCTTAATGCAATTTGCTAAT
>Ga0247804_10001191_pt1 | contig 12045 bp, 10 predicted proteins | sample UWRJL029104C1_FD_181142 | JGI IMG/M metagenome (GOLD analysis project Ga0247804, IMG submission 181142) | Plant litter microbial communities from Arlington Agricultural Research Station in Wisconsin, United States - UWRJ-L029-104C-1 | ecosystem: Environmental > Terrestrial > Plant litter >...
TTTCCAGAATCTGCGAGAGCTGGGTTTGTTGCTCGTGGAGCAGGGCATCTTCCAGGAAGGGACCGGGCTGCGGCGGCTGGGTGGGCAGGAACGACTCGGTGGGCGGGCTGCTTACGCCCTGGCGGTGCTGCTGCACCAACTGCTGCATAGTGCGGAAGTCGCGGCGGAATTGCGCCTGGCTGCGGGCGGTTTGCAGGCCGCTGCCGAGCTGCTCCAGCAGCACGTACCGGAGCTGGGGGCAGCGGGGCATGGTTTGGGCCAGCAGCTGAAATACTTCGGCGGGCACGGCGCCGTCGTGGGTATCGCGGCGCACGCGGCGGCCGGGCACCTGGGTGGAGGCTTCCCAACTGCCGCCCGAGATATGGATTTCGCGCACCCGCTCCAGGGGGTATTGGCCAATGAGTTCCTCGTAGGAAACCGAGAAATTATGCAGCTGGCAGTACAGGTTATGCAAGTCGAGAATGAGGAAGCCGTTGACCGGCGCCACCAGCTGTTCCAGGAACTCGCCGTGGCGCTTCACCTCGTCGAGCGAGTAGGCGAAGGCCAGGTTTTCGAGCCCCACCGGGCACTGGCAGGCCTCGGCGATGCGCAGGAGCCGGTCCTGCCCCAGGCGCAGGGTGTTGGCCGAGTAGGGGATGGGCAGCGGCGCGCCAGTATGGAAATTCTGGCCCGTGAAAAAGCCGAAATGCTCGGTGACGTGGGCAAAGGAGTAGCGCGCCACCAGCTGCCGGAGGTTCAGCAGCCATTGCTGCTGCTCGGCCGTCCAGCGGCCCGCCAGCAGCGAGAAAAATACGCCGTGCCCCAGCAGCCGCTGCCGGGCGCCGTAGGTTGCCAGCAGCTCGGCAAACCAGTCGGGTAGCTGCCCGTCGGCGGGTAGCGCATCAAACGACCATTCGATGGCCTCCACCCGGCCCTGCGCGAGTAGCGGCAAGCTCGCCGACAGGATGTCAACGTCCAGATTACACGCCAGGGCCGCCAGCACGGCGGGCTCGGCAGCGGTCGGGCGCACGCTTAGCCGCGCCCGCAGGCCGGGCAGCAGTCGCCGGGGTTGGTGAGGCCGCCTTTGCCGATTGTGGTGTTGGGCTTGCCTTTGGGCTTGTTGTCGTCGTTCTTTTTGCAGCTACTGGCCTGCACCGTCACCCCAACCAGGATGGCGCCGAGTAATGCTTGGGAGAGTTTCATCAGGGTAAGCGGTTTAGGGAGAAGTAAAGATAAGGTTTTGGGCAGGACCGGCGGCTTTGGCCAAAGGTTGCACCGGGCGCGGCGCTGGTCAGACTTGCCCTGGGGCGGTACTTTGCGGCCGCATAAGCAACAAGCTGTGCGCAGACAACCACCGGAAGCGGCCCCCGTCCCCACTCCATGACCTTAGGATTCAAGCCCGAATTCGTTTCACTGATTGTGAATGGCACGAAAATCCATACCATTCGTTCCGGTCAGCGCTGGCGCGTCGGCCAGTCCATCCAGTTCTGCACCAATGACCTTCTGGGCGAACTGCGCAGCTTCCGGCCCGATGGCATCGTCACCGCCGTGCAGGCCATCCGCATAGTGGCCGGGCCCGGCCCGGGTGTTTTTGAAGTAGATGGTCGTGAACTGCCGGCCCCTGAGCTCGCCGAGCTGGCCCGCCGCGATGGCTTCGAGTCGCCGGCGCTGCTGCTGCGCTTTTTTACTGATAATTACGAGCTGCCTTTTGTGGGCCAGCTCGTGCATTGGACCGATGCGCGCTACTAGCAGAAGCGGGCAGAGCTAATTAAAAAGGCCGCTGCAACAGGTAGTTGCAGCGGCCTTTTTGGGACATCGGGGTGTACTTAAACAGTACCCGGAGCCGGAGTCGAACCGGCAAGCCTTGCGGCAGTGGTGTTTGAGACCACCGCGTCTACCGATTCCGCCATCCGGGCAAGAACCGATGTCCACTTTTCCGTCCTGACTTTCTCAGGAACGGGCTGCAAAGGTAGCCAGCTGCTGCCGGATACGCAACAGATAGCGCTTTTTTAGGTAATAAGTGCGGATTTGCTCCAGGGCGGCCGGGCGGTGGTCGGAGGGCAGGCCCTCGTAGCCCGCCAGCACGGGCTCGATGCCCGCGTCGAGGGTATCGGCCAGGGCGGAGACTTCGGCAGCAATGCTGGCCTGGACTTCTGGGTTGGGCTCGAACTCCAGCTCCATCAGCTGCTCGTTGAGGTCCATCACGTCCATCAGGAAGTCGGGGGGCAGCTGTTCCTGCTTGCCTTCTTCGAGCAGGCCGTGCTGGCGCAGGACGTAGGCCATGCGCAGGTCGGCATCGGCCAGGGTGCGGTAGGCGTCGGTGTTGAGGGTGGCCTGGCGCAGCATCTCGGCCTGGTTTTCGGGCGCGGAGGTGGCGTGGAAATCGGGGTGCGTTTCGCGGCTTTTGGCGTAGTAGAGACGCTTGAGGGCAGCCTCGTCGAGGCGGAAGGTTTCGGGGAGGTTATAGAAGGCGAAGTAATCCACGGGAATAGGTGTTCGGTGTTCGGTGTTCGGTGTTCGGTGTTCGGTGTTCGGTGTTCGGTGTTCGGTGTTCGGTGTTCGGTGTTCGGTGTTCGGTGTTCCAATCATCCGAATACCTAAAACCCAACACCCAATGCTTAAACCAGCGTTGAAGAAAAAGCCAGTGGTACCGCCGCAAACAGTTTTTTTGTCGCCGGCCACACCTCCCCAAACAGCGCCGAGCGGCGGTAGTTATCCAGGTCTTCGACCGAAGCCCAGCGGCTGAAGGTGCAGTAGATATGCGGCTGGTCGGCATCCTGCCACAGTTCCAGGTGCAGGCAGCCGGGCTGCTGCCGGATGCGGTGTTCCGAAGCCCGGAACAGCGCCAGAAACGCGGGCACCCGGGCCGGGTCGAAGGTCATGCGGACAACACGTAGGAGCATGGGGTAAAGAGTTGAAGGAAAGAAACGGCTGCTGAGCTTAGTCAGAAGCTCAGCCTTAACGCAGAATGAAATGCGGCCGTAAAGGTCGGCGTCAATCATTCATTTTTCCTTTTCAACCCTTATGAAACTTCTTCCTGTTCGTCCGTTTGCGCTGGCCTGGCTGGCGGCCCCGGCCCTGGCTGGCAGCCTGCTGCTGGGCGCCTGCAACAGCCAGCCCACCGCTACCGAGGCCGATAAAACGGCCACCGTAGTACCCGCCGAAACCAATGCCGCTTCCGACAGCGCCGCCGTTACGGCCGCCGCACCCGGCACGCCCGGCGAGGTGAAGCCCACTGGCCCCGCCCCGGCCTGGGGTCCCAACATCAAGCCCGAAATGCTCACGGTCATCGAAGCCCTGCAGAGCTTCAATCCCAAGCCCTTCCCGCAGCTGACGCCCGCCCAGGCCCGCCAGCAGCCCGGCGCCACCGAAGCCGTGATGAAAGTGATGCGCGACCACAGCATCCCGCCGCCGCCGCTTAACTGCGACACCATGACTACCACCCTGCTGCCGGGTGTGAAGGCCCGCGTGTACACGCCCAAAAGCGGTACGGCGCCCTACCCGGTTATCGTGTATTACCACGGCGGTGGCTGGGTCATTGCCACCAACGACACCTACGCCGCCTCGGCGCAGGCGCTGTGCGAGCAGGTGGGCGCCGTGGTGGTGTCGGTAGAATACCGCAAGGCGCCGGAAAACAAATTCCCCACCGCCCACAACGATGCCTTTGCCGCCTACCAGGCGGTGCTCAAAAATGCCGCCAGCATGAAGGGCGACCCTAGCAAAGTGGCCGTAGCCGGCGAAAGTGCCGGCGGCAACCTGGCCTGCAACGTGAGCATCATGGCCCGCGACAAAAAGGTGATGATGCCGAAGTACCAGGTGCTGGTGTATCCCGTGGCCGGCTCCGACATGAACACGCCCTCGTACCAGAAAAATACCGAAACGATGCCCCTCAACAAGGGCGGGATGGAGTGGTTCTTCAAACACGCTTCGCGCACTCCCGCTGATGGCAAAGACCCGCGCATCAACCTGGTAGCTGCTAACCTGAAAGGCCTGCCGCCCACTACCATCATCGCCGCCGACCTCGACCCGCTGATGAGCGAAGGCAAAACGCTGGCTGATAAACTTCAGGCTGCCGGCGTGAAAACCAACTACAAGCTCTACGAGGGCGTGACCCACGAATTCTTCGGCATGGCCGCCGTGGTGCCCCAGGCCAAGGATGCGCAAGGCGTAGCCGTGAGTGATTTGAAAGCGGCGTTGAAGTAAGAATACCCAACGTGGTATTCTGTTTCGGGTCTTCCAAAACAAAAAAGTCCCCGCCAGAACTGGCGGGGACTTTCTGTTTGCAGCCAAAGCTACGATACGCCTTACTGGATGGTCAGACGAACGTTAGCCGTTTCGGTGCCGGCCTGTACGCGCACGGTGTAGATACCGGCGGCCAGGTTAGTGGCATCAATGCTAGCCTGGGTGGCCGCAGCGCTCAGGCCCACAGCCTGCGTGCGAACTACCTGACCCAGGGTGTTGATGATGGCTACCTGGGCAGTGCGGGCACCGCTCACGGCCGGGATGGCTACGGTGAACGACTGATGCGCCGGGTTCGGGAACACGCTCACGAAGCCACCGGCCAGGGCGGCGCGGGTGCCCGTGCCCAGCGGGGTCACGAAGGTGGTGGTAACGGCCGGAGCCGTGCCACCTGCCGAGCAAACCGGCGTTACCGATACCGTGTAGGTCGTGCTCTGGGTCAGGCCCGTCAGGGCTACCGGCGAGGCACCGGGAGCCGGCGTTACGGTTTGGGCCTGGCCGCCGGCGGGGGTGTAGGTTACGGTGTAGCTGGTGTTGCCAGCGCCGGGCGTGAAGCTCACGCTGGCCGAGTTAGCCGTGATGCTGCCCACCGACAGCGTCGTTACGGGGCTGCAGACGGTAGCGTTAGCCGGCGTCGTTACGCAGATGGTGAAAGCCCCATCGGTTGCGTCCTGGTTTTCGAAGAAGGGGTAGTAGCGCACCAGGTAGGTAGTGCCTACCGTCAGGTTGGTCAGGCGCAGCACTTCGCCGTTCTGAATCGAGGCATCGCCGCAGGCGAAGTTTACCGGCGTAGCGCAGGTGCCGGTCATCACTTCCAGCACGCCATCGAAGCCGCCATCGGTGGTGATGGTGTGCTCGGTGTAGGTAGCCGTGAACTGGTACCATACGTCCTGAGCGAAATCAGCCGTGAAGCCAGCGCAGGCAATGGGCCCGATGCTCTGGGTAGCACCCGATACCGTGCCTGCCGTGGGCGAGCAGGCCGCGCCAGCAGCGCCCGGCGTGAGCGTAACGGCGGTAGCGCAGTTATCGTTGGCCGGAGCCGGCACAGTGCTCGTCGTGAAGGTTACGGTCACGACCGACGAAACGCCCGAGGCGCAGTTGGTGGTGATGGTCAGGGTGTAGTTGGTGCCAGGAGCCAGGCCGGTGATGTTCACCGGGCTGCCCGTTACCGTACCCGCGATGGGCGTAAGCCCGCCCGTGATTTCAACGTCGTAGTCGACGGCGCCAGCGGCGGGCGTAAACGTCAGCACGCCCGAGAAGCCGGTGATGGTGCCTACCGAAGCCGCCGTTACCGGCGGGCAGCCTACGCCACCCGTGGTGGTGAAGGTGGTCGTAGCCGGGGCCGAAGTGCCGCCGGAGGTGCAGTTGGCCGTTACCGTTACGTTGTATACCACGCCAGCCGTGAGGCCGGTGAGGGCTACCGGCGAGCCGGTGGCATTCACGGTGGTGGCGGTGCCGCCAGCCGGGGTATAGGTAACGGTGTAGCCGCTGGCGCCAGTGCCGGGCGTGAAGGTCACGCTGGCGGTGTTATCGGTGATGCTACCCACGGCCAGGGCCGTTACGGCGTCGCAGGTGCCGGTGGCGGCAGTGCTCAGACCAACCTCCAGGGCCAGACGCGTTTGCAGCGTCGTGGTGCTCACGTCGGTCCAGGTAGTGCCGGTGGTGGTGAAGAAGTAAGTAGCCGGTTTCAGCGGTACCTCCAGCTGGTAGCCAATAACGATGTTGTTGGCGTCGAGCTCTTTGGTGCCGATGAAGAAGTCGCCGGTCACGGCAATGTTTGGGATAGATACCACGGCCGGGCCCGAAGCCGGGCGCGTTTGGGTGGGCGAGGTGTAGAGGGCCGCGCCGGGCGTGCCGCCGGTGCCGGTGGCATCATACACTACCACCTGGTAGGTGGTGCTGGCCCCCGTGGCCGTTACGAACGTGGGGGTGATGCTGGTAACCGTAGCCGGGGTGTTGGTGTGATGACGCACCAGCAGAATGCCGTTGGCTGCGCCTACGCCCACGCCCGTCGGGTTGAGCGGCTGCGAGCTGTCGATGTACGACTGGTCGTTGGCCGTAATCAGCTGGCTGTAGGTCTTCGAGTCGTTGCCGGTGGCATCGTCGGCCGGCACGCTCACCGTAATGGTGTTGGTGCCGGTGGTGCCGGTCACGGCATAGCCGGGGAAGGTAACGAGGGTCGAGGCGCCGGCGGCCAGGGTGGCCACCGTCTGGGTGTTGGTATAAGTGGTGGCACCGCTCACGGTCAGCGTCACGGGCAGGTTGGTCTGCGCGTTCGCGCCAGCGTTGCTAACCCGCGCCTGCACCGTTACCGGCGAGTTGAAAGCGCTCGATACTTTGCCCAGTGTGTAAATCACCGCTACGCTCGCATCGTTGGCCGCGGCCGGGTTGAAGCGGTACGTCCGGCCGGCATCCGGCAGGAAGGTGCTGCGCACAAAGTGAGTGGGCAGCGCCGTAGTGGGCGTGCCGGGCGTGAAGGTCGTGGTCGTCCAGGCGGTAGCGCTGGAGGTTTTCGAGGCCAGCAGGCGGTTGGCCACCGCATTGCTGCTACCCTTCAGGCCTACCAGGAAAGGCTGGCCGGTGGGCGTAGCGGTGGTGGCAGTCCAGGTGCCATACACAAACTCGATGCGGTTTGACGTCTCATACAGTTTCACCTGAAACTGCATCGACGCGAACTGGGCTGGTGCGGGCACCGAAGCCGTCGCTTTGTCGGCCACGTTTTTCCACTGGATAGTGGCCACGCGGTTGGGGGCGTTGCCGCTAACGGCGAAGCGGTACTCGGCCGTAGCGGTGGCCGAAGTCTGCAGGTCGATATTCGACAGCGGGGCAATGAGATTTACGTCGGCCGGGTCGATGCTGCCGATGGTGTTGAGCAGGGTGGCCGCCGAAACAGGCGTCGAACCCAGTTTGATGAAACCGTTGGTGCTCAGCGTAAATTCGGTGAAGGTAGCGCCGTTGTAGCCGAAGGTGAACGGCAGCGTCTGGGCCGCCGACAGCGCGTCGTCGGTGCCGCTGGTGGTGATGACCGTGCCGGTGGTGCCGAGGTCGGTGTAGGTGCCGGCCACGTTGGTAGCGCCAGCCGCCGTGTAGTTAAGCGACTGGGCTTGTAGCGCTGTGGTGCTCAGCAGGCCCAGACCGAGGCCCAGCAACCAGCGGCGAGCCGTCACAGCTGAGCCAGCAGCCCGGTCGTGCAATGGAGAGATGCTCATAGCTAAAATGAGTAAAAAGTTTGAAAAGAGTGAAAAAAAATGAAAAATTGGGGTGAAACAACAGAAATAGGCTTACCCAGTGCCCGCGAAAAGAAGGCACGAAGTGCTAAAATTAGTGGATTTCCCGACAAAGCAGCCCAGGAGACCGCTGGCGCTGACGCCAGCCGGGCTGGTGAGTAGTCGGTAAATGCGGCCGAAAGGTTGCCGGGCACCTGAAAATAAAGGATTACTGCTTCCGCAAAATTCACGCCACCAATCCGGTCGGCAGCCGTTTATTCGGCCGGAAAGCGGACGTCCACCTGCGAATCGAAGTGCAAGCCCAGCAGCTCGGCGGCATTGCCCTGGCAGATGCCCAGGCACAAGCAGCCCTGACTGTTAAAGACTGTAACAGCCTCGCCCGGCGCGGCGGCCGAGAAGTGGGGCTGTAACTCACGCACGATTTCGCGGCCGAAATGCACGGTTAGCGGCCGCCCGCGGGCCATCACCTCCACGGCCTCGCGGGAAATGTTGGTGATGAGGTTGCCGTAGTGGTCGACGTGCGCCACGTGGCCAGTGATGCGGTCATCCTGCAGGCGTACCTGGCGGTTGTTGAGGCGGTGCAGCTCGGTCACCACCGGGCCGAGGTCGGCGAGGGCCGCGCCCTGGCTGAGGGCCACGGCGGCGGGCAGCAGCACGTCGCGGGTGGGCGAAGGGGTGTCGGCGGCGGGCAGGGCTACCAGCTCTTCGGGCTGACCGTCGCAGAGCAGGGCCAGCAGGCCGTTGTCGGCCGTCACGAAGTAATGGCCCCGAAAACGGGCGGCGTGCCAGGTGGGCGTGGCGCCGATGCCGTGGTCGTTGACGCCAATGACGTGCGCCGTGCCCAGCGGAAAATCGCGGAACACCGAATTGAGCACGTACACGGCGTGGGCAATGTCGAAGGGCTCGACGGCGTGGCTGATATCCACTACGGTAGCGGCGGGCGCCAGCTGCAACAGCCGCGCTTTGAGGGCGGCCACGTAGTGGTCGCGGTAGCCAAAATCCGTGAGTAGTGTGAGGACGCCCATGCCCGCGTTGGGAGAGTTTTTCGTAGTATTGTTCACCGGCCTGAACCGACAGCAAAAGTAGCCGGTTTAGATGGAAGCGGGGCCAGCTAGCAGGCAAAAAGGTGCGGCAAAAATGCCAAATCGTTAAATCCGGGCCTGTTGCTTGTTTTGAAACCGGGCCAGGCGTTCCTTCGCGCCGGGTTTGGACCGTTCAGCTGGCCGATTCTACCCCTTCCTTACCGCTTACCTCATCACTTCCTCACCCTTCTTCCCTCAAAAATCCCACTTTGGTCGAAAAAGTCATCACCCTCGAAAACGTGTCCCTGGTTGACTTCCTGGGGGCCGACAACCAGAATATCCGCCAGCTGGCGGCGGCTTTCCCGGGCTCGAAAATCATCAGCCGGGGCAATGAAATTAAAATCCAGGGTCAGACGGAAGTCATTTCCCGCATCAACGACATCCTTAGCTCACTCATCGAGCATTACCACGCCTACGGCAGCGTGACCGAGCGCGACGTGCGTCAGCACCTCTCGGCCACCAGCGAGGAGGCCGAGGGCCGCATGATGGCCGCCGCGCCCGACGTTATCCTCTTCGGGGCCAAGGGCGGCGTCATCAAGGCCAAAACCCAGAACCAGCAGAAGCTGGTGGACGCCGTGATGAAGCACGACCTCACCTTCACGCTGGGACCGGCCGGCACGGGCAAAACCTACATTTCGGTGGCGCTGGCCGTGCGGGCGCTGAAAAACAAGGAGGTCAAGAAAATCATCATCTCGCGCCCCGTGGTGGAGGCCGGCGAAAGCCTGGGCTTCCTGCCCGGCGACATGAAGGAAAAGGTGGACCCCTACCTGCGCCCGATTTACGACGCCCTGGAAGACATGATTCCGGCCGAAAAGCTGAAATTCTACCAGGAAAATAACATCATCGAAATTGCCCCGCTGGCTTACATGCGCGGCCGCACGCTCAACAATGCCTTCGTGCTACTCGATGAGGCTCAGAATACCACGCCCAGCCAGATAAAAATGTTTCTGACCCGCATGGGTCCTTCGGCGAAGGTGATGGTGAACGGCGACCGCAGCCAGATTGACCTGCCCACGCGGCAGAAGTCAGGCCTCATGCAGGCGCTGGACATTCTGAAGGACGTGCCCGGCATCGGCTTCGTCGAAATGACGGCCGAGGACGTGGTGCGTCACCGTCTGGTGAAGGAAATCGTGCTGGCCTACGACAAGTTCGACTCGGAAGAGCAGCGCCGCGAGCAGCAGCAGAAACAGCAGCAGCAGCGTCGGCCCATCGTGCTGGCGAACCAGCCGGCGGCAGATTCCGGCGCGGCTCCGGACTTACCGGTGAACCACGAGCAGGCAATGTGAATGCAAAAATTCCCGGCCGATGGCTGGGGATTTTTTGTTCTGGCGTGAATCTCACCTCCGGTCCCATCGCCAAAAAAGAGGGGGAGCCGAACGATTAAAAGAAGAAGGCCGCTGTCCCCACAGTGGCCTTCTTCTTTGTAATGAACATGTCATGAGCGCCAGACCGGTGCCCCCCCTCTTTTTTGGAGATGGGGGTCAGGGTTCCCGCTACTGCAAATCAAATACCTCCCCATTAGCCAACTCGTATCGGAGCAGCCCGCTTTGCTTGTCCCAGTAAGCGGCCCGCAACTGGCTGCCGCGCAGGTACATCGCATTCTGCCCGTCGCGGAGAAGCTGGGCGTTAGGGAAGCTGCGGCCGTTGGCTAAGGTAAGGGGCTGCGTGATGGCGTGATAGGGCTTACCGGTTTTGAGGTCGGAGCCTTTGAGAATCAGGCCGGCGAAGTTCCAGTTGAATTGGGCGGGACGCTCGGGGTTGGTTTTGTAGAGGTAGAGCGAGAAGCTGGGCGACTGCTCGCCGCCGTAGTTGGTAGCGGAGGTGAGGGCCAGCGTGGAGCGAATGGGCTGGAACCGGCCCGATTCTAGTACGTTGCAGTCCTGGTTGTCGTGCCACTCCTTGAGCGCCTCTACGGTCATCAGGTTGGTGGTGCCGCGGTTGCTGCGAAACCTGAGCTGCTGGCCGGGGCGGTACATGCTAATCCAGGCGCGCTCGTCCGGTGTCAGGTTCACGGGCGTACAGTCGCCGCAGCCGGTGGCGGCGGCCAGCAGGGGCGAGAGGAAGGAAAGGAGCTTGAGCATGGGGAGAGCAGCGGGGCGGAGGATGCCAGTTCCGCCCGCGCTGGGGACTTTAACGGTTTTGGCGGCCCGGCGTTGGGGGCGGGGAGTGGGGCGCGGGCCGTAAATTGCGGGTTGCTATGAACGACCCGGACATTCGCGCTCTGCTCTACCCGCTGCTCCTGGAAGGCGTGGTGGTGGACGAGCTGCCCACCGGCAGCACCCGCGCCGACGTGGTGCACATCACCGAGCACTTCATGCACGGCTACGAGGTGAAGGGCGACGGCGACACCCTGCAGCGCGTGGCCAACCAGCTGCGCTGCTACGCCGAAGTGTATGATTTTGTGACCTTCATCGTCACCGAAAAGCACCTGCCCAAGCTGCTGCCGCTACTGCCCGGGTGGGTAGGCATCATGGTAGCCAGCGCCACCGAAATCCGCCCGCACCGCCCGGCGGTGTACAATGGCGGGGTGCAGCCGGCACCGCTGGCCCGGCTGCTGCTGCTCGAAGATGTGAAGCAGTTTCTCTTGGCCCAGGGGCTGACGGGCATCAGCACCATGCGCGGAGCTGAAATTGGTAAATTTCTGCGCACCAGCCCACTGGTGCCGCTGTCGCGGCTGGCGTGGTTTGCCCGGCAGCGGTTGATGGCCAGCCTGCCACAGCGCCTGCTGGGCCGCATCGAGCGCCGCGCCGAGCGCGTGGTGCTGAAGCGGCTGGCCGAGCGGCGGAAGCAGCGGAAGCGGTAATTGTTTTCTACCTCTGCTCCGTGTAGATTTCCGGCGTGTAAGTCACTCGTGCAAAGTTTTTGGTAAGCAATTCGGTATCGATAACCCTGCCCCCTTCAAACTTCAGAATTTTCTCGCGCCAGATTTCATTCTTGCGGTAAAACTGGCCATCAATCTTTAAAAACTGATGGTCTTTTTCGAAGACGTGATAGGCGTAGTCGAGCTCAGTATCAATACGAAGCTCACCCTCCAGGCATTTGTCGGAAAACCACAGGTTAATTTGAAACGTGTGCTCGGTATTGTTGGTGAATTGATAGTCGCGGTAATTATAAAAAACGGTCGCGCCACTCCCAAATGGTAATACCCGGCCATCGTCAGGAAACGGGTCAAATGAATGGTGATACCGTTCGGTAATTGTTAGCGGACTATGGATTGCCAGCCAATGTATTAAATTGGAAATCTGACAAATTCCGCCCCCAATGCCAGCCCGGGCTTCGCCGAATGAAAGCTCCATGCCTGGCAAATAGCCCTTGCGTTTGGTTGGTAATCCGACGAGTTTGCAAAAAGAAAAGGTTTCGCCGGGTTTTATGGTGATGCCATTTATTCGGGCCGCCGCAATTCTCAGGTTTGTCACCTTGTTAATCTGCAATTGCTCGTTGTTGGCACCAAGCCTCTTTAATAGCACTGACTGATGCTTTTTAATTCGGAAATCGAATTTATTTTCAGTTCTGATTTG
>Ga0247804_10001192_pt1 | contig 12038 bp, 8 predicted proteins | sample UWRJL029104C1_FD_181142 | JGI IMG/M metagenome (GOLD analysis project Ga0247804, IMG submission 181142) | Plant litter microbial communities from Arlington Agricultural Research Station in Wisconsin, United States - UWRJ-L029-104C-1 | ecosystem: Environmental > Terrestrial > Plant litter >...
TAATACAGGAATCAACGTTTACGGGGAATGGTAAATTTATGAATGCGTTATGGCAGAGTGTTTTGGGCGAGATCGAACTGACGGTTTCACATGCAACGTATACCACTTGGTATAAGAATACGGAGCTGGTGAGTCACAGTGACGAGGAATTGGTGATTGCCGTTCCTAATATCTTTGCCAAAAAACAATTCGAAGTTAAGTTTAACGAAGTTGTAAAAAAGATCCTCGCCAACAACGGCGTTACCCCAAAGCGCATTACCTATACTATTATCGTTGCCGGCAAGAAAACCCGCGTCAACCGTGAGACAACGCTTGATAACGTTGGCAATAGTTCAATGGCTGACGCCCTCCTTCCTCAGAACAACGGTCAATCTTCAGTTCCTGCTGGATCACAATCTCGTCAAACAAATGGTTTGTCCGTTACGGGTAACTTAAATCCTCGCTATACTTTTGATAACTTTATCGTCGGTTCAAGTAATGACCTTGCCTATACTGCCAGCCAAGCTGTGGCCGCTAACCCTGGTATTAAGTACAACCCACTCTACTTTTATGGTGGTGTTGGATTGGGTAAGACTCACCTTATGCAGGCGGTTGGTAATGAAATCATGAAGACCAACCCAGCGGCGCGCGTTTTATACGTTAGTTCTGAAACCTTCGTCAATGAATTCCTCGACTACATTCGTTTCAAGAAAAAAGGCTTCTCTGATAAGTACCGTAATATTGACGTCCTAATCGTTGATGACATGCAGTTCATTGCCAACAAAGAAAAGACGCAAGAAGAATTCTTCCACACCTTTAACTTCCTTCACCAGAACAACAAACAAATCATTATCTCAAGTGATAAACCACCACGTAGCATTCCAACCCTCACCGAGCGTCTGCGTAGCCGTTTTGAAATGGGTATGTCAATTGACGTCCAAATGCCCGACTTCGAGACTCGTTGTGCAATCCTGAGTGCGAAAGCCTCGTTATCCGGTGTTGAACTAAATACTGAAACTGTCGAATACCTCGCAACCAACATCAAGACGAACATTCGTGAGCTTGAAGGTGCCCTTAATCAACTACTCGCCTATGCTGAACTGCACGGTATTGAACCTGATATTACAACTGCCGAAGGCCTCCTCGGGAATGTTCGTCAATCTCGTCCCCAACACCTCACGAGCAAACAAATCATCGATCGAACTGCTAAACACTTCCAGCTCCAGACCGAAGAGATGTGTAGCGTCAAACGAGACAAGCATATTGTTGTCCCGCGCCAGATCGCAATGTACTTACTACGCAGTGAACTACACCTGAGCTTCCCAAAGATTGCCGGAGAGCTTGGTCGTAAAGATCACACCACTGCTATTCACTCAGTTGAAAAGATTGAAAAGGCTATTAAATTAGATTTCGTCATTCGTGAACAAGTCGCTTCAATTCGGGAGAAACTCTATGCTTAAACAGCTGACATTTGTCACTAATCCCCTACTTATAACCTGGGTAAAAAATGTGTACAGCTTGGGTACACAAACAGGTACAAACAGTGTGCAGTTACCCACAGCTAGTTCACAATCTGATACTTACCCACTAACACCAACGTACAAGTCCCCAGTTATCCGAAGCCTTGTACACCAATTTATAACCCACTTATCCCCGTCAAAAATCCGTCGTTTCAATCCGTTAAACAACCACTTATACCCACAATCCACAGCACCTATTAACAACCAGAACGAAAGAAAAATTGGAAAGGAATAAAACAATGGAACTTACAGTAACTCAAGAAAACTTCGCCCGAGCATTGTCAGCTGTCGGACGTGTCGCTAGTTCAAAGACCGGACTTCCAATATTAAGTAATATCCTTTTACGAACAGATGGTAATAGATTGTTAGTCGCTGCCACTAATTTAGAGATTGCAACAACTCAGTACATTGGTGCCAAAATTGTGAAACCAGGAGCGATCACCGTTCCAGCGCGTCTTATATCTGAATTCGTGAGTTCCCTTCCAAAAGCTTCGATCGACCTGAAGATCGTTGGGAGTAACATTCACCTAACCTCAGGTAAGTTCCATTCAGTTATTAACGGTGTCATTGCAGATGAATTCCCTGAACTCCCGACTATTAATGAAGAGTCTTCAATTAGCTACACGATTAACACAGTTGATTTCAAACAAGCTGTCAGTCAGACGATCATTACTGCATCCTCTGATTCGACACGTCCCGTACTAACAGGTGTCTACTGGCACTCACATGAAGGACAACTCTATTTGGCAGCAACTGACGGCTACCGCCTGTCTGAGCGTCGCCTGGTAGAAACCTCGAGTGAAGTCTCGGCTATCATTCCTGTTCAAACACTCCAGGAAGTGCTTCGTACTATTGTTGATGACGCTGATACGGTGGATATCCTGTTTGATGAGACCCAAGTACGCTTCCGAATTAACGAAGCAGAGATTATTAGCCGTCTGGTTGATGGCAACTTCCCTGACTACCGACAGCTTATCCCAGCGAAATCTGAGATTAACGCAACGGTAAATAAACAAGAATTCGTTCGTGTCACCAAGATCGCCGGACTCTTTGCTCGTGAATCAGGCGGCAGCGTCACGGTCACAGTTGATGCGGATAACAAATCAGTCTCACTGCACTCTATCGCCTCTGAGTACGGTGAAAACACTTCAGAGTTAACCACAGCTGAAGTGGAAGGTAGTGGACAAGTGACATTGAACTCCCGCTACCTATCAGAAGCACTCTCGGTTGTTGATGATGATACCCTCGAATTTAGCTTTAGTGGGAAGTTGTCACCGTGTATCTTGAAATCAGTCAAGAAAGACACAAACTACTACCACGTCATCATGCCGCTAAAAAGTTAATCTTTTTATTAACAGGAACTAATAACCATGGCGATCGTCAGTAAACTAGTTGTACAGAATGTTCGCTCACACGAGCAATACGAAGTATCACTTGTTCCTGGCGTCACAGTGATTACTGGCCCAAATGGGAGTGGCAAGACAACTATCTTGGAATCGATCTATATCGCTCTTCAGGGAACCTCATTTAAAGGTGTTGATAAGGATGTACTAAAATCAGCCAGCCCATGGTGGAAAATCGATCTACTACTTGATGATCAAGACAAACGAACAGTGAAGTTCGATCCATTAAAAGTAACCTCGAAAAAACAATTCGTGGTTGATGGGAAGACGACTGCCCGTTTAGCACCCAAAAACAAATACCCCATCGTCTTATTCGAGCCAGAAGACCTACGACTACTCAATGGCTCCCCTGCTCGCCGCCGCCAGTTCATCGATCGCTTTATTTCGCAACTAAACCCGCTGTACGGTGCGTCACTTCGTAAATATGAACGTGCACTCAGGCAACGAAATAATCTCCTCAAACGCTTTAACACGTCGCCTGACGAATTATTTGCTTGGGATATCACATTAGCGGAACACGGCGCTTATATTATCGAGCAGCGTATCGCATTTATCGAAACCATTAATAGTCAATTAAACGATGCCTATCACGACATCGCCGAATCTGATGATGAAATATCGGTTCACTACTCGCATACTTTTGTCGGTGATATAAAACAAAAGATCCTGAACGAACTACACGCCCATGTTGATCGTGACAAGATGCTTGGAAATACCTCTGTTGGGCCACACCGTCACGACGTGATGTTCGAACTGAATCACTCACCTGCGCTTTCAAATGCCTCTCGGGGTGAAGCCCGGACAATTATTCTCGCCCTCAAGTTTCTGGAAGTGGATATTATCGAACAACTGACAGGTTTGAAACCACTTATCTTGCTCGATGATGTCTTTTCAGAGCTCGATTTAGCGCGTCAAAAAGCCCTCAGTGACAAAACTCGGGCCCATCAAATTATTATGACCAGTACGCACGTCTTATCTGATAGTAAACAGTATCATCACGTTGCGCTAAGTTAGTATCAGTCGGCGCTGAGGTTCGTTTCGCCGGTATCGAAGGTACCGCCAAATTTATTGTCAGGATCACTTATGACAACACGGGTCTCGCCGGTATTGATGAGTGTCATAGAGATTGGAAGGGTTGTACCTGTTTGACCAAGTCGAATAGTTGTTGTGATGATGCCATCTGCATACGTTAGACCTTGAGGGCGAATTGTAATTGTTTCATATGCGTTCTTTAGTCGTTCTTTCGAATATGTGTTCAATGCATCTTTAACGTAATCAATTTGCGCATTGACGATATTTCGATTAACAAGTTCTTCTACGCCTAATACGATGACCGTTCTATTATTGGTCGACTGGTCAGTGAGGTTAGGATCGTCGGATACCCTTTCGCCAGTGTCTTCATCAACAGTAAAAGTAACAGCGTCTTTGAGGTAGGCTTGTGAAGGGTCTTCCTTTTGAGCGGTGGAAACGATTGCCCAAATGATGAGACCAATAATAGCGAGGGCGATGAGACTGATAATAACGATACGTTTACGGTTCATATATTCCTTACTTTTTAGTTATGGCGAATGATGATGAGCGGTAGGCTTCAATAGTTTCTCGAGGATAAACATCAGCTGCATTACGGTATGGGTCGCCGATAATAATCTTGCCATCATCAGTGACGCCGCGCATCACGATAATGTGCCCACCAGCGGTGAATGGTGCCGGGCCTTGTCCGCCAATGTAAACCAGACCACCTGCTTTGACGGTTTCGATGGCAATATCAAGCGTTTGACCGCTAATATCACTGTAGTTTAATCCCCACTTCTCAGAGGCAGCTTTAATAAGTGGTAAGTGAATAGTGCCACCTTCAAAAGCTGAGCCGTTCGCAACACCAAGATCAGCTGTCTCAACCGGTGTCACGCTTTTATTAGCAAGTGTCGCGACGATCATCGCCATTGAAGTTGGGCCACAGCCAGCAGGCCCGACAGTGCCGGCAGCGCCATACGAGTGGCTTGCCCACTTGGCATCTTTTTGGGAGTAGAAAACAAAGTTACCGGCACCGACATTATCACAACTACCTGTACCGGTTGAAGTGGTCGTATTGCCGTATTGTTTATAGATATCTTCCGCGAACTGGGCACGTTTACCTTCTTCATTCTTGCCATAGCGTTCGAACTTTTCACCGAACAATACTGCCAAGACTTTTACATCAGTACTTGTTGAAGCTTTTAATGCATCCAATGAACCCTTTTCGCTTCCTTGGAGTTCTTCCCAGAGGTAATCGAGTTGCACTTGGAATTCTTTCGTATTGTCTGGAGAACCTGTTTGGTAAAATTCTTTCGCCAACAGTTTATCTTTTCGTCCGCCGAGCCACTGGGCAATACCATAAGCTTTACTCGATTTGTTCAGTGCTTTTGGATCGACGCCTGATTCTTGTTTTAGGTTACCAACGATTGCCGCTGCTTGGACGGCGGTCAGTGTTTTAGAAACGAGGTAATTATATGCGTTACCCGTGTTATCACCACTGCTCGAAATCGGTGTTGTACTACAGGTTTTATCTTCTGGGTTATAGAATAAAATGTCGTTACCGCTGTAGAATACCTTATCAACAGCAAATACTTTGCCGGCCGACACGGTAAATGAGACGAGTGTCAGTGTAACGAGGAAAAGAGCAATAATTCGCTTCATCATTACCAGCCCGGCGTAAATTTAAGAGTTGTATCTGACGGCGGCGACACATCCATGTGAAGGTGGGTACAGAAGTCAGTGATTGCGGTAACCCCTGCCAGGAAGGCTGGTGCGGCACCACATTGTTTTTGTCCGACCTGTGACCCCTTACCCGCGATACCAGCCGCTTCGGATAAGAACGGCATCGCTAGTCCAATCGCACTGATCGCATTTGCATCTCGCCCATTAGTCGCCTTGCCATCAATGACCGCGATGTCGATTGCACTTCCGTTACCAGCGTAGTGGCGACTTTGCTTTGATGACGCACCACCAGCGGTACTATCGATACAGTGACGGTTAATGTCACTAATCTTTAACGAGTGCTTGTCGGTGATAGCGTCGATAGCCTTTAGGATGTACATATTGATACCACATGGCTCAGAATTGCCGTCGTACGTGCCATCGGCTAGTTCTTGCATAGTTGGATGAACGTTACCGAGGTAAGTAACGTTATTTTTGGCAACGATTTTAGCGGCCAGTGATTTTTTGTCAGTTGCTTCGGATGAAGGGGCTGCCTCTTCTACTTCATCTGCCATGCCTGATTCAACGTTGCGATCCATGTAATGAAGATATTGATTGGCATTTGTATCGCTGATGATACATTCCTTTGCTGCATCGACGTTGAATCCAGTGTCGGGACTCGCCCAGCCTGGAGCATCAGTGCTCTCGATACATTTGGTAATAAAATCTTGATACTTAGAGGTTGGTAACTCTTCGGCGCTACTAAGGTATCCATCGCGTAATAATTCACTCACAACAACCATAGGGTCTTTATTGAGGTATTTTGGCGGAATACCGCGAATGACATTACAAAATGGATCGGTTGCATAGCCAGCATCTACAGAATCTTCGTCCTGACAGACATTGAGCGATTTTGAATATTGTTCTGTTGTGAGCGCATTTGTTTTTGGTATGATACTCGCCATAGAAGTTGAGAAGAGAGACCCGATAGATGCAAGTATGCTGCCACCGTCAGAAATAGAGCTCGATGTTGGAAGTAATTGCGATACGATGTTTCCAAGGAAGGTATATTTGCTTGTTGGATCAAGCGGGCTCAACGCAAGTTTTTCGTCATTACCATATGAAGCGATAGTTTCTGTCTGAAGGTTGTTATACGCCACAGCATCAGCCTTTGTCATGAGTGCATTTCCGTTCAATCCAGCTAACGTATCGGCCATCATTTTCCCGGAACCAGAGGTTATCGCATTGCCGGATTCTTCACCGTCAATATCTTGCGTGACTGTGCCAGCGATAATATCGGATAATAGTGATGGTAGTACGGCCAAACCAGCACTAATAATAATACCCGAAGCAGCACCGACGGCAACTTTTGCCACGTTTACACCAGGGATTAGCAAAGATGCAGCTCCGAGTAATAGCGACCCTCCTTGTACGATAGGATTGGCAAGTGTTCCACAAGTTGCGGCGGCGTTTTTCTTACCACCAGGGAAACTATTACTTAGCACATTACTAAACTCAATCAATTGTCCGGTGAATCCCCCACCAGCAAGGTATCGGTTAGCTATATTCATACTATTTTTGCTAGCAGTTGTATCACCAAAGGCAGCAAACTTATATCCTAATGAATCGGTTGCTGCTCCATTTTTAATTCTTCTGGTTGTACTCGAAACATCATAGGTAACTTCTGTCAGGACACCACCGAGGAAAGTTGCCGTCTCTGGACTCAGTCCTTCGCTTGATTTAATTTCATCACCAGCCTTGAGGAATACCATTGCATACCTCGCAAGTTGAATTGCGCGAACCGACTTGGCGGCGTAACCAACAGCCTTGACTGCACCATAGGCCTGGCAATATGTATCGACAGCTCCAGTAATCTTAATAGCTGAACCGAGTGATCCAACCGCAAGACTGGAGAGTGTTGACGCAGCCGACCTTGCGGCCGCTCCGCTTTTACCTTCAACATCAATATCATTAGCTGCGGTGTTTGTTCTATCTGCCTTACCTTGGCAATCTTCTTCGCATCCCTCAGCCTCGAGATCGGCAGCGGTTTTTCTAGCCGAGGTGTTCTCTTCACCGTTTTGTGCGGTATCGTTCAAGCTCTTCATTCGTTCTTCGTCGGTTTCACCGTCAATAGTTGTCGGTGATTTATCGACACCAAAGAATTTCGCCATACTATTCCACGCTTTACCGGTAAACCCAGCGTACTTTGGGTTATATGCTTGGCGTAGCGCAGCTTTGAAATCAGGATCTGACTTGGATAAGGCAGCAAACTCCGCAGCTCCAATTAGTTTATCCTTGTATACATACCCAGTTGGTTTGGTGCGAGTGCCGTTCGTTGGTTCAGCGGGTTGTACTTCGATGCCGGCATTTTTAAAATTAGTAACTTGCTTTGCTGACATTGTCGAGAATTTACAGCGAATAGTCACCTTCGTACATAGCCCAGTCGTGGCGTTATCGATCTTGGCATTCAAAAGTTTTGTCGAGCGTACATCAAGACTACTTAGCTGAGTATTGAATTTCTCAGTCATGATTTCTTTCATGTGGATAATAAGGAGACTTGGCGACAGAAGCGCCGAGAAACCAAGCCCAGCCCCAAAGACGAGTGAAATAATTGCCGCGATCGCGCCCTTTTTCTTTATCAGGCCCTTAAGAACAATCTTTGTTTTTTTACCACCAGCTGAGGGTCGGTACAGACCACCATTGATATTGTCATCAGGATTCGCTTCTGCGTCACCGATATTGTCATGATTTTTTGGATCATTTGCGTAGGCTTCGGCTTGGTCGACGCCGCTTTTAACCTTGCCTGTCGCCATGCCCTCAAGATACGCTAACTCGCCAGGGTTGTGAGCCCTGTTTTGTTCTTCATCACTTTGAGGAGGTAATACTGAATTCGGAGAAGCCATAATTACTTTCTATTATACTCCATCGATCAAGGGTTTATCCCTGGCCGTTACCCTGTCCATGGTTCTGGGCTTGAGGGTTAGTAGTAATGAGCTGTTGTTCGGTTGGGCTAGCCTGAATATTGATATGAACGTGGCTTTGGCCGGCAAAGAATAGACCTTGTCCAATTGGGAAGTTCGCCAGGCGCTTCTTCTCTTCTTCGGTCAGTTTAAAGACGTCCGATAGGACATCGACGGCTGACGAAGATTGCTTCAAAAGTAGTTGCATCGAGCTGTTGGCAACGATGGCACGACCCATTTTACTACCCATAAAGTCTTCAACGTCCTGTGTAATAGTCGTCAGGCCTAGGAAATATTTACGAGCGCGTTTCGCGAGGCTAAATAAGAAGTTAGCCGAGTCATCATACTTCATTAGTTGCCATGCTTCATCAACGATCAACATGCGTTTTTTACGGTCAGTACGAACGATGTTCCAGATGTGACTCAGGACAATATACATCGCAACTGGGCGAAGTTCGTCTTCTAGATCACGGATATTAAAGACGACCATTGGGTTATTGATATCGATATTTGATTGCTGTGAGAAGATACCAGCAAATGTACCCGTTGTATATTTACGAAGGCGCTGTGCGAGTTGCGGTCCACTACCTCCCATGTGAAGGAGTGTATCGTACAGATCGGAAATCGTCGGTGGCGGCGAGTTGTGTGTTAATGGGTCACTCGTAATACCAACACGGGCATAGGTATCGATTAGGGCCTGGTCGAGGTCAGCTTCTTCAACAGGGTTAAGTGTTGTCATGGCAGTACCGTTGGCAGCAACCTGTGTACCACCAAGCATTAGGCGGAATAGTCCATGGAGTGTCACAAGGTTCGCACGCAGCGCATCTTCGGCTTCATCACTATCAATGACGCGAGGCAAATCGAAGGGGTTGATACGGGTTGTTGAATTCAGGCTGAGGCGAACGTAACTTCCACCAACTGCTTCGGTTAGTTTCTGATATTCATTTTCAGGGTCGATAATAATAATTTCGGCACCAAGCATCATGCTGCGAAGGGCCTCGAGTTTGACGGTGAATGACTTACCCGCACCAGATTTCGCAAAGACAACCAGGTTGGCATTTTCGAGTTTGAAACGGTCGAAGATAACCAGGCCATTATTGTGCATGTTAATGCCGTACAGAATACCGCTGTTATCAGTCAGGTCGGCGCTGGTGAATGGGAAGCTGGTACTAATCGCACCAGTGTTCATGTTGCGGCGGATCTGTAATTGATCAGACATTTGTGGAATAGTACTGTTCAGGCCCTGTTCTTGTTGCGACGAAGCAACCTTACTAAATACCAATTGTTGGCCGAATAATGTTTCGATCTTGTTCTGGACGAAATTGAGTTCGTCTAAACTATCAGCGTAGAGCGTGACGTATAGGCCGAAACGGAAGAATCGCTCGGCACCAAGTTGAATCTGGTCACGCAGTTCCTCGGCGTCACTAATGGCCGCTTCGAGGGCTGGGTCACGCGTCCTCCCCTTTTCGTTGTTGATCGAGGTACTTGCTTCGAGCTGCGTCACTTTTTTGCGCAGGTTGTTCAGGACAACTTGTGAATCAACTGGGTAGATATACATACTGACATCGAGTACTTCGTCGATGTTAATCAGTGAACTCAACCAACCAGTGTAGATTTGGCGGGGGTAGCCGTAGACGTAGAGGGTGCGGCCGTACTTTGTTCCCAGGCGGAAGTATGACGAGTGAATCTCAATGCTACTTGGGGCGATAAGGTCACGCAGTGTCGAAACACCTTTGAGGAAAGCCTGTTCAACTTCAGCCTGTTCGCGGGCACGTTGTTGCGCAGCGACGTCGATAGCAGTTTGTTTAGCCATTATTGGGGTACTCCTGAGTTCGGGTTTTGGTTGGGATATGCGTTTGGATTTGCTGCACTAGCTGGTCCACCCTTGGTAGTGTAAATACCAGTTGTGTTTTCGAAGTCACCAAGCGGCTGGCGAACGGCTGTGTCAGGGTTGTAGAAGTTGTAATACAGCTCACCGAGCGACTTGGTATCAAGTTGCACGCTTTGGACACCGATTTGGAACATACCAGCGATGACGTTATCAACACGGTTTTTGATTTCGTCTTTGGCCTTTGAATAGGTGGCTGTATCGATTTTTGTGACGGTGTTAGTAGGTTTGGCGAATAGTTTTCCAAAGAAACCCTTCCCCTGTTCCACAAAGTTCGCAGCGTCACCCTTCGGGAAGTAAGGTACGACAATATAGAAAGTCTTTTCCATGATGTTCGCTTCCTGTGACAGGATGTCGATATAGTTCATGTAATCATCCATCAGGACACCGAGGAGCATATTGTCCTGGCTGCGACGAAGCAGAGCTAACTTATCGAGGTACGTACTGATATCGACGCGCTGTGAACGAATCAAAATCTGCACAGGAAAGTTCAGTGAGTTAAGGAAGTTCTGGTAGCTGTATTCAACACCTTCACGTTCACGGTCGCTCATCAAGTCAAAGTTAATCGATTTACACGCAACAACAGCACGCATTGAACCATCAATCATAATCACCATATTGTCACGGACTTCAGATAACTGAAGCGTACTTTGGGTTGAGTTAGGGTTCTTTGGGATGGGTTTTGCCTGCGCACCAGAGGCGATATTGGCGGCTTGTTGAGCAACTGGTGCAGCGATAGGCGCTTGTTGCATTGGTTGCGGAGCTTGGGGCTGAGCTGGGACACCATAAGTAGGCGCCTGAGCAACAGGTGCTGGAGCCGGTGCGCCGTTAGCGCCTGGCTGATTTAAAAACGGATTGTTTGGCTGCATGCCGTTTCTCCACCCACTCCCATGGTTAGTGCCGAATTATCGTAATGATATCACTACCTCTTCAGACATATCGTCTTCTTTTTGTTGAATACGATGCGCTTCACGGGCAATTGTCTCGATAGATAGGTCGGGGTTATTTGCAAGGTTTATTATATCAGCAGACGGTGCTTTATCGCTAGTGGTTGATGGAGTTTGTGGTGGCGGAATTGGAATCGATTGATTTGCCTGATGAGACGGGTCATTCATTGGTTGAATAACCATTTGTTGAATGTCGGGATAAGGATTGTAGGTTGGCGTAGGCTGTGTGGCCTCCTGAGGGGCTGGAGCGGTCGTATATTGTGGTGTTGGCGGCATGACAGGCGCTGACGGTGCATATACCGTCGCAGGGTTTTGTGGTGTTATTGCTGGTTGCGGATACATCGGCGGCGCAATCGGTGCCGCAACTGGAGCTGGTGCTGGATTGTGCATTCGATCAATCGCCTCTTGGCGTATTCGTCCAGCCTCTTGATCCATGAGTGTATTAAAAGACTGTGCTACCGAACTATTGCCATCAAGCACGTCCTGGGTGCTTTGAGCTTCGACATAGACATCGTTATTAATAGTTGTGCTCATTGACTGTGCCCCTACCCCTTCCCCGCGAATTGCCCATCCTTGTGAGTCAACGATGTTCGCTAGATAACTAAAACGCTGTTCAGCATCAGCTTGGGTGATGTCTTTGGTGCGGTGAATTTCTACTGTATTTGGGA
>Ga0247804_10001193_pt1 | contig 12038 bp, 13 predicted proteins | sample UWRJL029104C1_FD_181142 | JGI IMG/M metagenome (GOLD analysis project Ga0247804, IMG submission 181142) | Plant litter microbial communities from Arlington Agricultural Research Station in Wisconsin, United States - UWRJ-L029-104C-1 | ecosystem: Environmental > Terrestrial > Plant litter >...
GTATAACACGACCAGCGCCCGCGGAATCTGCTCGATACGACGCAGCGGCGAGGCCTGTCGTTCGGTGCCGATGCGGTTCTTGGAGTTGCGGTCGGGGTTCATAGCGGGCGGTAGGTGAGGTAGAAAAGGCAGGAAACGCTTTGGGCAGCAAGACCGGGGACGGAGGGAAATAGTTGCTCGGAATCAGCGGAAGAAAGAGCCGATTTTGCCCAGCACGGCATTAAGGGTGATTTTAGGCGTGCGCTGTACGCCGAAGGTGACGTAGGTTTTGCCGCCCACGCGCAGGTCGAGTACCAGGCCCAGCCGCCGCATCAGGTCGTTGATTTGCTGGAGCGGGTCCACTTCGCGGCCGGTTTTGGGCGGCTTCACGTAGCCGGGCGGCTTGGGCGGCCCGGCCGTCAGCTCGTCAAGCACCTTTTGGCTGGGAATGTTGACAATGAGGTAGGTGCCGGCGGCGGCCAACTGCAAATCGTGCCCGTTCCAGGTGATGAGCAGCTGCGCGTCGATTTCCAGCCCGCTAGCCAATGGTGTCGGGCCGGCTGGGCGGCAGTTGAGGAGCAGAAGTGGCGGCCGGCGCGTCGCCCTTAGTGCGGATGCGCAACGAGCCATTGACCCGCCAGGTGGCAGCGGGCCCCTGCGGGCTAGGCACTTGCACCTCCATTTGGTCGAAGGCAAGGCTGAGCTCGACGCCCCCCGAAAGCTTGGAAAGTAGCGCGGCGGCCGTATCGGCCCAGTTAGCTTGTGAAGAATCAGGCATACAAAAAGTGGAAGGGGTAAAAGGACGTTACCGGTGGTTGAATGGCTGCAAAGTACGACCATCGGCGGCCTCGTGCAAGGCTTCCAGAGTGTACGAGTTGGAAGCTGCGGTAGTCTTACATTTTTCGGCGCTTTCCTTTCACTTATTCGCCTTCGCTCCCGCCAGGCGCCAGCCTCGAAAACCCTGACCGGGGTGGGGCAGTTCGGTACTTGCCCCTGCCCTACCCGTTACCTTTGCCCAACTTTCCCACCCGCCCATTTTCCGCTCATGAAACTCATCGAATGCCCGCGCGACGCCATGCAGGGCCTGCCGGACTTTATTCCCACGGCCACCAAAACGGCCTACCTCAACGCTCTGCTCCGCGTGGGTTTCGATACGCTGGATTTTGGCTCTTTCGTGTCACCGAAAGCCATTCCGCAGCTGCAGGATACGGCCGAAGTGCTGGCCGGCCTCGACCTGAGCACCACGACCACCAAGCTGCTGGCCATCGTGGCCAACCTGCGCGGGGCCGAAACCGCCCTGCAGCATCCCGAAATCAATTACCTGGGCTTCCCGCTGTCGGTTTCCGAAACCTTCCAGCGCCGCAACACCAACAAAACCATCGCCGAAGCCCTGGCCGACGTAGCGACCATGCACGAATGCTGCGAGCAAAAAAACCGCACGCTGGTGGTCTATTTGTCAATGGGTTTTGGCAACCCTTACGGCGACCCTTGGAGCCCGGAAGTGGTAGCTGATTTCACCCGGCAGCTGGCGGAGCTGGGCATTCGCATCGTAGCCTTGTCCGATACCATCGGGGCCAGCACGGCCGCCACCATCACGCCGCTGTTTGCGGAATTGATTCCGGCGTTTCCGGCCATTGAGTTTGGCGCGCATCTGCACTCGACGCCCGACAGCTGGCGCGAGAAAGTGGCCGCTGCCTACCAAGCTGGTTGCCGCCGCTTCGACGGGGCCATCGGTGGCATCGGCGGCTGCCCCATGGCGGCCGATGTGCTGACGGGCAACATGGCCACGGAGAACCTGCTGGCTTTTGCCCTGGAAAACGGCCTCGAAATCGGGCTTGACCTCGATGCCTTTGCGATGGCCCAGCGGATGGCCCGCGAGCAGGTATTTCATTGATTATTGACGCCTCAACTTCTGCACCGTCTGCAGTGAACCCTCGTTTGTGAAAATCCAGCCCGCCCCGCACGTCGATATTTTCATCCCCTGCTTCGTCGACCAGCTCTACCCCAACACCGCCCTGAACATGGTGAAGGTGCTGGAAGCCGTGGGCTGCCAGGTGCATTACAACCCCGACCAAACCTGCTGCGGCCAGCCCGCTTTTAATGCTGGCTACGTGGGCCAAAGCCGCGACGTAGCCGAAAAATTCCTGCACGATTTCGCCGGCAATGCGGCCCGCTACGTGGTGAGCCCCTCGGCGTCCTGCGTGGGCATGGTGCGCAATAGCTACTCCGCCCTGTTCGCCGATACGCCGCAGGCCGGCGCCTGCCGGGGCGTGCAGGCCCGCACCTACGAGCTCACCGAGTTCCTGGTGCAGGTGCTGGGTATCAGCCGGATTTCGGGCGCCGCGCTGCCCGGCAAATACACGTACCACGATTCCTGCTCGGGCCTGCGCGAGTGCAAAATCCGCGAAGAGCCGCGTCAGTTGCTTGATAGCGTAGCTGGCCTGGAGCGCCTCGAAATGGCCGAAACAACCACCTGCTGCGGCTTCGGCGGCACCTTCGCGGTGAAATTTGAAGCCATTTCAGTAGCCATGGCCCAGCAGAAGGTGGAGCACGCCCTCGACACCGGCGCCAACTATATCGTGAGCACCGACGTGAGCTGCCTGATGCACCTGGAGGCCTATATTAAAAAAGAAAAGCTACCGCTCAAGTGTTTGCACGTGGCGGATGTGCTGGCCAGCGGCTGGTGATTTTTTCAATTAACAATCAACAATGAGTAATTAATAATTGCGTGGCCAAAACATACAATTGTTAATTATTCAACCGGTACATCACGTCCGAACGCAACACATACTTCACGCCCTGCGTCACCTCGCTGCCCTCGTGGTAGAGGCTGTGGAGGAAAACCAGCGCCATACCCTGGCGGGGCTGAATGCGCAGGCCCCGGAACGTAGTATCGCCGCCCTGGAAGTTATCGTTCAGATACACCATGAACGTGAGGTAGCTGGCCTCCCGCTCGTTGCGAATGTAGCTTTCGTCGAAATGTCCTTTGAACTGGTGACCACGCTGGTAGCGGTAGAAACGAAACAGCTCGTTGAGACCAATGGACGTGCTGTTGCCCAACTGAGCGGGTACAAAACCCTGCAGCTTTTCCCACAGCTTTTCGGCCAACTCTTCGCTTTTGTAAAAAGCGCGGTTGTTGTTGCGAATATCTGTGCGAACCTTGCTACCGCCGGCGGTATTCACTTTCGCCAGCTCGTAACCGACTTTTTCGCTGAGCACAATGTTTTCCAAGCATTCCTGCCGGGTCAGAAAATCCTCGACGACAAAAATGGCGTCGGCTACTTGAGTGTATTTCACACCGCAAGTTACATTCTCTTGTCATGCTGAACAAAGTGAAGCATGACAAGAGAAAACTACATTGCCTTCTGAATCCGCTCCTTCAGGCCACCGGTAGCCTCCAGCAGCGGCAGACGCACGGCCGCACCACACACGCCCAATGCGGCCAAGGCAGCTTTCACACCCACGGGGTTGCTTTCCTCATACATCAGCGGATTGAGGGCCAGAAACTCGAACAGCATTTTGCGCGAAGCGGCGAAGTCGCCGGCCAGAGCCTGACGCGTCATTTCGCTGAAGCGCTTGGGGAAAGCATTGGCCAATACCGAGATGACGCCTTCGGCACCACAGGCTACTAGCGCGGTAGTCATCATATCATCGCCGCTGAGCAGCAGGAAATCGTCCGGCTTGCGGGCGGCTATGGCGAGGCACTGCTCCAGGTTGCCGCTGGCTTCCTTGATGCCGATGATGTGCGGGTGCTGGGCCAGGCGCAGGGTGGTTTCGGCCGTCAGGTTGGAGGCGGTGCGGCCGGGCACGTTGTAGAGCAGCAGCGGCACGGGGCTGGCGTCGGCCAGGCGCAGGTAGTGCGCCACGAGGCCGGCCTGGCTGGGCTTGTTGTAAGCCGGGCTGGCCGAGAGCACGGCCGTGACGCCGTGTAAATCGACGCTGCGGAACAGTTCGGTGGTATGGGCCGTGTCGTTGCCACCGATACCGTACACCAGCGGCACGCGGCCGTTAATTTGCTCTTTGGCGATGCGCAGCAGCTCGGTTTTTTCGTCGGTAGTGGTGGTGGGCGACTCGCCGGTGGTACCGTTCACGACGAGGTATTCGACGCCACCGTCGATGGTAAAATCGATGAGGCGGCGCCAGCCGTCGTAATCAACTGAAAAATCAGAAGAAAAAGGCGTAACCAGGGCCACGCCGGTGCCGCGAAGTTTGTCCATTGGGGGTGGGGGGAAGTAGTTTTGTAGCTGCAAATTTACATCCCGCCTTCTCCCCCATCTTTTGAACAAGTTCCTGCCCCTCGCATTGGGCGCCGCCCTGCTGGTTGCCTGCGAGTCGAAAACCGCCACCACCGGCGAAGCCAACACCGCCACCTCGGCCGAAACCATCCAGACCGACTCGCTGAACCCGGCCACGGCCGCCACCTCCGGTGCCGCCGCCACCGCCGAGGCCGAAGCCAACGCTACCCCGGCTCCCGACCCCAGCAGCATCCCCGCCGGTAAGGCGGGCGATGCCGCCGCTATTCTGGCCCGGCCGCAGGTGCCCATCCTGTGCTACCACCAGATTCGCGACTGGCGCGCCAAGGATTCCAAAAACGCCAAGGACTACATCATTCCCATCGCCACCTTCAAGGCCCAGATGAAAATGCTGGCCGATTCGGGCTACCACACCGTGCTGCCCGACCAGCTCTACGCTTACCTCACTACCGGCGCCAAGCTGCCCAGCAAGCCGGTGATGCTCACCTTCGACGACACCGACCTCGACCAGTTTACCATTGCCCGCCCCGAACTGGAGAAGTACGGCTATAAGGCCGTGTACTTCGTGATGACCGTGAGCCTGGGCCGCCCCAACTACATGACCAAGCCCATGGTGAAACAGCTGTCCGACGAGGGCAACATCATCGGCTCGCACACCTGGGACCACCACAACGTGAAGAAATACCAGGGCCAGGACTGGGTAACCCAAATCGAGAAACCCACCAAAACCCTGGAGGAAATCACCGGCAAGAAAATCAACTACTTCGCCTACCCTTTCGGCCTCTGGAACCCGCAGGCCTTCCCCGAGCTCAAGAAGCGCGGCTTCGTGGCCGCCTTCTCGCTGGCCGAGAAGCGCGACCAGCAGGACCCGCTCTTTACCATCAGGCGCATCATCGCCAGCGGCTACTGGAGCCCGCGCACGCTGCATAACAACATGGTGCAGAGCTTTTAGTTAAAAGTAGCGCGTACTTTGTAGTCCGCGAGTCTGATTCGGTGAACGTTCAGACTCGCAGACTACAAAATACGCGCTACTTTTATTTTGCCCCCGCCGCCTTGAGGTCTTTATAACCGCCTACGTTAGTGGCCTTTTTGAAGCCCTTCTTCCGCATCTGCGCCACGGCCTGGCCACTACGGTTGCCCGAGGCGCAGTACACCAGGTAAGTACCTTGAGGATTCATCTTTGCCAGCTGCTGAGCAAAATCGGGCGCCCGGAAGTTGAGGTTGCGGGCATTTTGCAGGTGGCCGGTAGCAAACTCCTCGGGCGTACGCACGTCGAGCACGGTAGCATTACCATTGGCAATTAACTCCGTAGCCGCCTTGGGAGCCAGCGCGGGTACGGTCGCCGGTGTAGCCGGGCGGTCGTCCAGCAGGACGTTGTTATTGGCCCGCAGATGGGTGTCGTTGCTGCCCTTGGGCAGGGGTTCCGAGATGGCAGTCTGGGCCTGCGTGACCAGTGGCAGGCTGATGGCAAAACCTAGCAGTACAAGCAGTACAAGCTGTTTCATGGCAGTTGTCGTTGGCTGAAGTTCTTACGGCGTGGTAGTAGTACCACTCTGTTTGGTTTCAACGACGGGCGTGGTGGTTAAAGGATGCACCACCACCACGAAGGGATAGCCGCCCTTCATTTTGCTATAAAGCGTAGCCTGGTAGCCGGGGCCATCGTAGCGCACGGCCTCGCAGCCGGGGCAGGTGACGGGCACGGGCGTCAGTTTCAGGTTTTTCAGCTCCGCGCGTACGTCGCGTACGCAGCCGGCCTCGGTGGTTTTCAGCACTACATCAAACGATTGCAGGAAGGGCCGCAACGAAAACGTCGCCGGGGAATGTACGCCATCGGCATCGGCCGAAGTGGCGGCCGAAATCCACTGAATTTCCTTGCTGCGCGGCGGCGTGCCCTTGAATATCCAATTTCCGGCCGGCAATTGCGTCAGCGACTCCGGCTTGGCTAAGGCATTGGAATTGGCGGCAATGGCCGTGAGGTCGGCCAGCGACAGGCACTGCGCCTGCGCTACCATTGAGCCAAGTAATGCGCTAAGGAACAACCCAAACGCTAATATATTTTTCATAGCTGACAGTTGCATAATGCAAGCCGATAGGCAATAGTAACAATTTTTCTGCTAATCAACGGATAAGGGCTGCCGCCTACGCAAATCGCAGGCCAGCTTCCCTCCTGTTAAAATTCTAAATAAAAAAACGCGGAGTGACACGTCAGGAACAGAAAGGCTGAATAGCCATATTTCGTTTCCCAACGCGAAACTCCGCGCTTTTCGTGCGCTGACTGAGTTAAAATAAGCTCGCCTGTTCGCCCGGGTTAATAGATGACGCGGCGGGCAACACTTCCGTTGCAACGGCGGCCGGGGTTTCGGTGGCGGCTTCGTCGGCTGTGGGCAGCATGGCCAGCAATTCCTGTTCCGAAATGATGGGCACTTTGAAACCCAGGGCTTTTTCGCGCTTGGCCGGGCCCATGTTTTCGCCGGCTACCAGGTAGTTCAGCTTCTTGCTGATGGAGCCGGTGATTTTACCACCGTGTGAGGTGATGAGCTGCTGCAGCTGCTCGCGGCTGTACTGCTCGAACACGCCCGAGAGCACGAATGTCTGGCCCACCAACCGGTCGCTCACGGCGCGGGGCGGCTCGCCGGTGAGGGCCAGCTGCACGCCGGCGGTGCGCAGACGCTCAATTAGTTCACGGTTTTCCGGTTGGGCCAGCCAGTGGGCAGCGCCCACGGCAATCACGCCGCCGACTTCGGGCACGGCGGCAATATCCTCGGCCGTGGCGGCCATCAGGGCATCGATGTTGCGGTAGTGGGCGGCCAGCTTCTGGGCCACGGTTTCGCCCACATAGCGGATGCCGAGGCCGAACAGCACGCGGTCGAAGGGCACGGTTTTGCTTTTCTCGATGCCCGCGATGAGGTTGTCGATGGATTTTTCGCCGAGGCGCTCCAGCGTCACCAGCTCGGGGCGCTTGGCGGCCAGGTCGTAAATGTCGGCCACGGTTTGCACCAAGCCGAGGTCAAAGAAACGACCGACGGTTTCGGCGCCCAGACCGTCGATATTCAGCGCCTTGCGGCTCACGTAGTGCTCCAGGCGGGCCTTGAGCTGCGGGCGGCAGCCGCGCTCGTTGGGGCAGCGGAAATGGGCTTCGCCCTCGGGGCGCACCAGCGGCGTGCCGCAGGCCGGGCACTCCGTCGGATACACGATGGGCACGGCGGTGGCGGGCCGGGCTTCCAGGTCTACGCCGGTGATTTTGGGGATGATTTCGCCGCCTTTTTCTACGAACACCAGGTCGCCGAGGCGCAGGTCGAGGGCTTCAATCTGATTGAAGTTGTGCAAAGTAGCGCGTTTCACCACGGTACCGGCCAGGGGCACGGGCGTGAGCAGGGCCACGGGCGTCACGGCGCCGGTGCGGCCCACGTTGTACTGCACCTCGTTGAGGCGGGTGCGGGCAGCCTCGGCGGGGTACTTGTAGGCAATGGCCCAGCGCGGACTTTTAGCGGTGAAACCCAGCTGGTCCTGCTGGCGCAGGTCGTCTACTTTGATGACAATGCCGTCGGTAGCCACGGGCAGCTCGAAGCGCTTTTTGTCCCAGTAATGAACGAATTCCAGCACTTCCTCAATTCTTTGGCAGCGCCGCCAGGTATCGGACACCGGCAGACCGTAGGCCGTAAGTGCCTCTAGCCCATCGCTGTGGCTGGCGAAGTGCCGGCCCGGCGTGAGCAGCGAGTAGGCGTAGAAACGCAGCTTGCGGGCCGCCACCTGGGCCGAATCCTGGAGCTTGAGGGCGCCGCTGGCGGCGTTGCGGGGGTTAGCCAGCAGAGCTTCGCCGTTTTGCTCGCGCTCGGCGTTCAGCTCGTCAAATACGGGCAGCGGCATGAATACTTCGCCGCGCACTTCGAAATCCTGGGGCTGATTCTCGCCCGCGTGCAGGTGCAGCGGCAGGGTGCGAATGGTGCGGACGTTGCTGGTTACCACGTCGCCGCGGGTACCATCGCCGCGCGTCACGCCCTGGGTGAGCTGGCCGTCTTCGTAGCGCAGACTCATGGCCACGCCGTCAATTTTCAGCTCGCACACATAGGAGTACGGCGCGCCTTCGAGGCCCTTCTGCACCCGCTCATCAAACTCGCGCAGGTCGTCTTCGGAGTACGTGTTGCCGAGGCTCAGCATGGGGTAGCGATGCTGGGCCGTGGGGAACTGCTTGGTGATGGTGCCGCCCACACGCTGGGTGGGCGAGTTGGGCAGGGCCAGCTCGGGGTGCTGCTTTTCGAGGCCTTGCAGCTCGGCCAGCAGCTGGTCGAATTCCTGGTCGCTTATTTCCGAAATATCGTGCTGGTAATACTGATGATTGAGGTGGTGCAGACGGGCAGTCAGCTCCTGAATGCGGGCCTGGGCGGGGGCGTGGTCGGACATGGCTGGGCGGGGTGGCGCGGGAGAAAACGCCGTTTTTTTTCAGAAGTACAAAGTAAACCCATCAGGCTAAAAAGCAGGAAAGGCCACCCGGTGGGCGGCCTTTCCAAAACCTGACGGGCGGCTGTTAATTCTGCACCAACACGCCGTCAGCCATGAAGTTAATTTCTTCCTTGGGCTTGGTGATAGCGGCAATCTCCTGCTCCGATTTGTGGGCGTCGCGCAGGTAGTGCTGCTGGTGCTCGACGGAGGTTACTTCGCGGAAGGCCCAGCCGCTCACGATTACCTGGTGGCCGGTCATGTCCTTGGGCACGAAGAAGGCGTAATCCTTAAAGCGCACGCGCATCGGCTCGCCGCTGGCGGTGGGCAGGGTCATCCAGCAGCCTTTGGCCTGGCACACGGCTTTGGCTTCACCTATCAGCTTGATTTGCACCGAGTCTTTGCCGCTCAGGGCCACGTTGAGGCCGCTCATGGGCACGGCGCCCTCGGCAGTGATGGGCTGGCCGAAAGTTTGACCGGCTTTGGTGGTCGAAGCCCCGCCGTTGGCCAGGGCAGCATCTTCTTTCTCAGCGTTGCAGGGTTGACCGGGCGTGACGGAACTGCTGGGGCCCACGGGCACATCGGCGCCGTGGCCCTGCACTTCGTGCTGCGGCCCTATCGGCAGCACCGGGTTGATGGGTGCGGAGGGGAAAAAGTACAGCAGGGCCAGTATCGCGACTAAAACGGCGGCGAAGGAGAGAATGAATTTCATGAGTGAACGTGTGGGAATGCGGGGGCAAAAGTACGAATAACGAAGTGGTCGGGCGAATTCCCCGCAGGGGTTCGTCCGACCACTTGCATTCGCGCCGTTAGGTCGTTCAACGAAAGTGGCCGGACGAACCCCTGCGGGGAATTCGCCCGACCACCTATTTATTGACTAATCACCACTGACTTACCTAGCTTGCGCGCATACGCCAAACGCCGCTCGTCGCCGCCGGGGCCGGTGAAATCGAAGGCCACGGCCGTGGGGTCGTCGCGCAGGGCCTGCCAGGCTTTGGTATCGACTTCGGCGGGCTGGGGCGTGGAGGCGGGCACGGCGGGCGTCGTGAAATTAGCGGGGGCAAAGAAGGCATTCATGCCTTGCAGGATGGCAATTTCCTTGTCGCGCACGGTGGCGGCCTGCGGGTCTTCCAGCATTTTGTCCTGGATGAGGGCGCGGGCGGGCATTATCTCGTGGCTGATAGTGTCGCCCTTGCTGTTGGTGACGATGAGATGGGCCTGGGCGCTGAGCACGCGGGTGCCGCGCAATTGCAGCACGAAGTTGTCCTGCGAATTGGGGTCGGAGAAGGCGTGAGTGGCGCGCACGGTATTCAGTACCGAGCTGCTGTTGAGGCGGGTACGGTCGGCGGTAGCGGGCGGGGTGTAGGTGGCGCGGGGGTCCTGGCTGGAGGCGCCCAGCTCGCGGTCGGTGCTGACGCAGGCGCTGAGCTGGAGGGTGAGCGCGGCGGCAGCTAGTAGAATAGACGAGGTTTTCATGGGGTCGGGGGAGCGCCGGCGGGCGGCTCGGGCAAGGGTAAACGGGGAATTCGGACACCTGCTTTTTCGGTGCTGAGCGTTTTACGCGAATAGCCCGGCAATAGGTTTGCGCCCGCTTAAAACCAACCCAATTCCAGCCCGATTACCCAGCGCGGCAGCTCGGGAAAGGTGGCATATTCGGGCCGGAAAGCGGAGCTCAGGCGGTAGCGCGTCACCAGGGCGTAGCGGTCGGAACCGAGGCGGGCGCCGACACCGCCGGTCCAGCGCTGCAGGTAGGGCAGGCCCCTTTCGGTGGTTTCGACGGATTTAATGCCAGGGCCGGGCTCGTCTTCAGTAGTGTGGGCGGTGCCGGCCACCCAGCCGCCGTAGGCCAGCAGGTCGAGGTAGCGGCCTATCACGTTGCCGCGCCGGCCGGCATTCAGGCGCAGGCTTAATTCACTCTGAATGTGGTGTAAGCTCAGGCTTTCGCTTTTGTGCAGCGTGGGCGTGGGCACGGTTTTCGGCGCATTTTGCGCCAGGCTGAACTGCTGGTAGGCGTAGCGCAAATCGAGGTTCAAGGCCAGCGTTTGGGAGAAGCGGCGCTTGAGGCGGCCACCCAGCTGGGCTTCCAGCGAGCTCAGGCCGTAGCGCAACCGGGCCCCGCTCCCACCGCTGGCGCCGGCCACGAGGCCGTAGCTGCCATACACATGGCCGAAGTAGCGGCGGTTGGGGCCGAAAGTGGTTTTAATGGTGTCGTCGGCCACGTTGGCCTCGACCAGCACCTGCTGCGCCTGAACGGCATAACTCACGGTCATTAGCACCCAAAAAGCAATGGCCTTAACGCCCTTTTTTTTTGCCAAAGCTCCAACGCCTGACACCCAACACCTGACACCTAAAAATCGCCCCATTATTCCGAATAAGTGGCCGTATAGCCTTTAAAATGAACCCGCAGCACGTTGCCGCCCCGCAGCAGCCGGCGCGGCACCTGCACCACCAGCCGTTGGGTTACGGCGCGGGCTTCGTAGCGGCGCAGCACGCCGCGGCGGTCGGCCAGGCTCCAGTAGAGGTAGGGCGGGAAGTCGGGGTCGGAGGTGAGGGGCGCTTCGTCGGCGGGCAGGGGCTGCTCGCGGCCCACGGGCTGCGTTTTTTCGTCTTTCGGGGCGGGTTCGTTCTTTTTGGCCGGGGCCAGGGCGGCCAGCACCAGTTCGTCGGGCTGCTCGGCCATGAGCGGCAATGAGCGGGCCGGGCGGCGGGCGGCAGCGGGCTGAATGACGACGGCCACCAGGCTGTCGTGCGGCACGAAGTCGAAAGTTGGAGCCACCGCTTTGGGCAGACCTTCAAAATACGAAAACTGCGGCCGGCCGTAGCCGTGGGCGTAGTCGAAATACGGGTACAGCTCCGCCGATTCCTGAAGCTGGCGGAAGAGCTGCATGGCCGTGAGGCTGCGGTTTTTCTGCCACATGCAGGCGGCAAACCCGGCCACCAGCGGCGACGAAAACGAGGTACCTTCCAGCCGCTCGTACCCCTCGGGCGTGGCCGTGAGCACGGTGCCAAAGGCGGCCAGGTTGGGCTTGGGGCGGCGGTCGGCGCTGGGGCCGTAGGAGCTGAAGACGGCGTGCAGGCCGGTTTCGGGGTCGAGGCCGCCGATGGCCAGCACCGAGTCGGCATCGGCGGGCGTGCCGATGCGCACCCAGTCGTCGTCGCCGTCGTTGCCAGCGGCGCTCACCACCAGCAGGCCTTTGCGGGCGGCCAGGTTGGCGGCGCGGGCAATGAGGCTGCGGCGGCCGTCCATGTGCTCGGGGAAGTAGCGCTGCTCGGTGTAGGCCAGGGAGGAATTGATGATGTCGGCGCCTTCTTTATCAGCCCATTCGGCGGCGGCCAGCCAGGCTTCTTCCTCGGCGTAGCGCTCGCGGT
>Ga0247804_10001198_pt1 | contig 12026 bp, 7 predicted proteins | sample UWRJL029104C1_FD_181142 | JGI IMG/M metagenome (GOLD analysis project Ga0247804, IMG submission 181142) | Plant litter microbial communities from Arlington Agricultural Research Station in Wisconsin, United States - UWRJ-L029-104C-1 | ecosystem: Environmental > Terrestrial > Plant litter >...
GAGGCGGGCTGCGGTGTTCCAGATTTTATCGACGGCCGTGCGGGCGTTGTTGCGCGACAATTCTTCGCGGCTGAACTTGCCGTTTTTGGCGCCTACCATGTCGAGCAGCACGCCGTATTCGGCCTTATAACCAGCAGGCAGCAGGTTTTTACCCCAGTATTGCGAGCCCAGGCACCAGGAGTCACCGCTGCCTTCGAGCAGGTTTTTCTGGCCCTGCTGGGTGCCGCTGTCGTAGCCCCAGTCCTCGGCGTCGAAAAGGATGAAATCGACGCCAACGTTGGGGGCGAGGCTGTCGGTTTGGGCGGCCAGGATGCGGGCCATTTCGAGGGCCACGGCTACGCCGCTGGCGCCGTCGCTGGCCCCGTCGATGGGGGCTTTGGGATTTTTGGGGTCGTTGTCGGCGTAGGGGCGGGTATCCCAGTGGGCGAAGATGGCTACCCGGCGCGCGGCCTGCGGCTGGTATTGGGCAATGATGTTGCGGGCCTTGAGCATGGTGCCGTCGAAGGCCATGGCCTCAAAAGGCTGCTCTTTTACCGTGAGGCCCCAGCCTTTGAATTTGTCCACTAACCAGTTGCCGCAGGCTACGTGGGCCTTGCTGTTGGGCACGCGGGGGCCGAAAGCTACCTGTTTGGCAGTAAAGGCGTAGGCCGAGTCGGCGCTGAAGACCGGGGCTTTGGGCAGCGGGGCTTCGGCGGCGGTGGTCGTCGTGGCCGTTTCGGTGTCCTTTGTACTCGGACAGGCGGTGAGGAAGAAAGTGGCGGCCAGTAGGCTTAGGCCGGTTAGGATATTTTTCACGCAGTGTCTCGCAGTGTTAAAAACGCAGTGGTCCGCAGTGGTCGTTACTCTTCGCTGTAGGCCCACTCAACGCCGGCTTTGGTGTCTTTGATGACGATACCCTGGCTTTTGAGGGCGGCTCGGATTTCGTCCACTTTGTCGTAGGCTTTGGTGGCTTTGGCTTCGTTGTAGAAGCTGAGGGTGAGAGCTAACAGCTGCTCGGCATTGGCGCGGGGCTCATCTTGCAATCCCAGAATGTCGCTGACCATGGCGCGGTAGGTGGTCACGGCTTCGGCCATGGCCTGGGCCGAAACGGTGGCCATGGCGGCAGTGCTGGCAGTGAGGGCGTTGAACTTACGGAGCAGGTTGAACAAGCCGGCAATGGCGCGGGCGGTATTCAGGTCGTCGTCCATGCCCACGAAAATATCGGCGATGAGCTTGCGCAGCTCGGTGTCGCCGGCGGTGGTGTCGGGCTCCTGACCGTTGACGATGGGGTTCACGGTACGGTCGCGAATGACTTCGCTGGAAAGGCTTTCGGCCTCCAGCTTGTCGAGCAGGCGCAGGCCGTTCATCAGCTTGCGGTAGCCTTTGCGGGCGGCTTGCAGGGCATCGTCGCTCACATCGACGGGCGAGCGGTAGTGGGCTTGCAGCAGGAAGAAGCGCACCACCATCGGCGAGTAGGGCTGCGAGAGGCCGCCGGTGGCCTGCTTGAACATATCGCCGAGCAAAATAAAGTTACCCAGCGACTTGCTCATCTTCGTGCCGTTCACGGTGATGAGGTTGTGGTGCATCCACACGCGGGCCTCGTCGGTGTGCGAGTGGCTGCCCTGGCTCTGCGCAATTTCGCACTCGTGGTGCGGAAACATCAGGTCGAGGCCGCCGCCGTGGATGTCCGACAGGTCGCCCAAGTACTTGCGGCTCATGGCCGAGCATTCGAGATGCCAGCCGGGGAAGCCTTCGCCCCAGGGCGAGGGCCAGCGCATGATGTGCTCGGGCGAAGCCTTTTTCCAGAGGGCAAAATCCAGGGGGCTGCGCTTTTCATCCTGGCCGGCCAGGGTGTCGCGGGTGCCCGCCAGCTGGTCTTCGATGTTACGGTTCGAGAGCTTGCCGTAGCGCTGGTGCTCGTTGTAGCGGGGCACGTCGAAATACACCGAGCCGTTGACTTCGTAGGCCAAGCTGTTGGCCACGATTTCCTCGGTCATCTGAATCTGCTCGATGATGTGGCCGCTGGCCTGGGGCTCGATGTCGGGCGGCAAGCAGTTCAGCGCCAGCATGTGCTGGCGGTAGAGGTTCACGTAGTGCTGGGCAATTTGCATGGGCTCCAGCTGGCGGGCGCGGGCGGCTTTGGCCATTTTGTCCTCGCCCTCGTCAGCGTCGCTTTCGAGGTGGCCCACGTCGGTCACGTTGCGCACGTAGCGCACGGTGTAGCCCAGGTGGCGCAGGTAGCGCGTCAGCACGTCGAACAGCACCGGGCCGCGGGCGTTGCCCAGGTGGGCCTCGCTATACACGGTAGGGCCGCACAGATACACGCCCACCTGGGGCGGGTGCAGGGGCTGAAACTCTTCTTTTTTGCGGGTAAGCGTGTTATAAAGCGAAAGCGACATGGTACAAAGGTAGCGGGGCGGGCGCGCTACGTGGCGGCGCAGGCTCCGAAAAGCAGGTAATTGAAGTGGCTAAACAAAACCCCGGCGGGTTTGACCCTAATATCCGCCGGGAAGTTGATGAAAACCCCGGTAGGATTAGGGTAACTGTTGCGGAAGAGTTGGGCAACTGTTGCGCAACAGTTGTCCAACTCTTCCGCAACAGTTGAAAAGGCCCCTGGCAGCCATAACAAAACGGCAAGCGTTTTTTCTCCCAGCGGTTACCGCAGCCGGTAGAGCGCCTCCACCGGAAAGTGGTCGGACCACGGGATTTCCCGATGCACCCGACAGCCCAGCACCTTCCAGTCTTTAGACGCAAACTGCTGGTCGATACGCAGCAAGGGCAGCTTGCCGTTGTAGGTGCTGCCGATGCCGAAGCCGGTGCTGGCCCAGGCATTCTGCAGGTGGTCGGCCAGCTGGTCGTAGGTGTAGGAATAGGGCAGGTCGTTGAGGTCGCCGGCCAGCAGCACGGGGTAGGGCGAGCGGGCCACGCGGGCCAGCACGGTATCGACCTGGGTGGCGCGGGCCACGGCGCCGTTGCGGAAGCGGCGCAGCAGGCCCCGGCCCTTGCGCTGGAAACCAGCGCGGCTGCCGGCGGCAGCCACGATGTCGTTTTCGTCCAGGCTCATGCTTTGCAGGTGCAGGTTGATGACGCGGATAGTATCGTGGGGCCGGGCCAGGTCGGCCCACATGGCGTGGTTCTGGGTGAGGCGGCCGAAGCTGACGGTGCCCCGCCGCACGATGGGGTAGCGCGAAAAAATAGCCAGGCCAAACTCGCCGATGCCGTTGAAAAGGGTTTTGGAGACGAAAGCGTGGCGCTTGCTGTCGCGCCCCAGGTAATCGACGGCCCGAAACACCGTTCCATTTTCACGCGAGCCCTTGGGCTCGTGGTAAAACTCCTGGAGGCAGAGCACGTCGGCCGGGCTGTTGGCCAGCCAGCGGATGGCGTTTTGGGAGGATGCGAAATTAGGGTCGCGCAGCTGGGCATACACGTTGAAGATGCGCACGTTGGCCGAGAGCATTAGCACATCCTGCCGCGTGCCGGGGCTGAAAAACTCCGATTGCAAAGGTGGTAGCGGGGCAACGGGCGGGCTCACCAGCTTTAATTCCTGCTGCACCGAGGCCTGACCCAGCCCGAGCGGATGCAGCGCCAACCCGCGCTGCACGTGCGGCCAGCACAATAGCAGCGCCAACAGTGGCAGCAAAGCCACCCGCCAGTTGCGGCGCAGCCAATAAAGCGCCAGCGCGGCCGTGCCCAGCAGCGCCAGCGGCACCGTGAGCGCTCCAAACAGCGCCGGCCAGAATACGCTGGCCGGAATCTGCTGGCAGGCAATGGCTACCAGCAGCCAGACCAGGATAAGAAAGGTAATTTTGAGGGCGAAAGAGCGACGCACGGCACTGGCAACGGACAGCCACAAAGGTAAGCCGGGGCCCGGGCAAGAACGGAGCGAGCAAAAGGCCGACATTTGTCGCACGAATTTTGTCGGCGATGGGTTGCCCTGCTACCCGAGGCAACGCCAGGCGGCTGTTTTGGGTCAGGTCAGTATATTTCTTATTATCAGTAGTTCATTGCGGGCACCGCGTTTCTATGCATCTACCTTTTCCTTGCCAATACCGGGCTGGCGCCCGTATGCTAATGAGCAGCATGCTGCTGCTGCTTGGCGTTGTTTCGGCGCAGGCCACCGCCCCGGCCACGTCCAGTCTGGAGTTCATTCCCAACAAAGGCCAGTGGGAAGCGCCCGTGCGCTACGCGGCAGCCATGCCGGGCGGGCGACTCTTTCTGCAAAATAACGCTCTCACCTATAGCCTGCTATCACCCGAAGCCTACCGTCACCCCGGCGACCATGCCAAGGAGCAGACTACGAAAAAGGACGGCCACGTGGCGGGCCACGCCTACACCGTGCATTTCGAGCACGGCGCCGCCCGGCCGCGCCTCACGGCCGAAACCCCGACGGCGGAAGTGCGCAACTACTTCCTGGGCAATGACGAGCGGCGCTGGGCCAGTCAGGTGCCCAGCTTCCGGCGGCTGCGCTATGGCGGCGTGTGGGCGGGCATCGACATGCAGCTGTATGAGAATGCCAACCAGCGCCTGGAGTACGATTTTCTGCTGGCACCGCGGGCCAACCCGGCCCGCATTGCGCTGCGCTACGAGGGCACCAGCGGCCTGCTTTTGGATGGTGAGGGTAATTTGATTGTCAGCACGTCGGTGGCTACCGTGACCGAGCTGGCCCCTCGCGCCTGGCAAACCAGCGCCAGCGGTCAGCGCCAGCCCGTGGCTTGCCGCTACGTGCTCAAAGGCCAGACCGTCAGTTTCGAGCTGGGCGCTTATGACAAGCAGCGCGCCCTGACCATCGACCCGGTCGTGGTGTTTTCGACCTACACCGGCTCGATGGCCGACAACTGGGGCTACACGGCTACCTACGACCAGCAGGGCAATATGTACTCGGGCGGCATCGTGTTTGGCCCCGGCTTCCCCACCAGCAACGGCGCGTTCGACAGCAACTTTGGTTCTCTCTGCGACATTGCCCTCATTAAGTACAATACGCAGACCCGCGGAGCGGCCGCCCGGGTGTGGGCCAGCTACCTGGGCGGCGGCAATACCGAGTTTCCGCACAGCCTCGTGACCAACGCGCAGGGCGAGCTGGTGCTGCTGGGCAGCACCAGCTCGGCCGACTACCCGACCACGGGCGGCGTGCTGTCGCGGAACTTTGGGGGCGGCACCCGGCTGGAGCCGTTTGGCTCCGCCGACCCTGAATTTTCGTTGCGCAACGGCTCCGACCTCGTCGTAACGCGCTTCAATGCCAATGGCAGCCAGCTGCAGGCCAGCACTTTCCTGGGTGGCAGCGGCAACGACGGGGTGCAGAATCACAGTTCAGCCCTACTAGTCAACTACGGCGATGCCTTCCGGGGCGACGTGCTGCTCGATGCAGCCGGCAACGTGTTCGTGGCCTCCAACACCACTTCGCCCAACTTCCCGGGGGCGCCCAGCAGCGGGCCCCGCGCCTACCACGGCGGCCTCGACGGCATTCTGTGCAAGCTGCCGCCCGCGCTCAACACCGTAACCTGGGCCAGCTACGTAGGCGGCAGCGGCAGCGACGCGCTGTACTCTGTGCAGATTGACGGGCAGGGCCGGGTGTTTGCCAGCGGCGGCACCAACAGCGCTAACCTGAGCACCTCGACGGGCGCTTACCATACCAGCTACCAGGGCCTGACTGATGGCTTCGTGGTGCGCCACGATGCGGCGGGCACCCAGCAGGCGGCCACCTACCTCGGCACCACTGCTTACGACCAGGCCCAGTTTCTGCAGCTCGACGCCAACGGCAGCCCCTACGTATTTGGGCAAACGATGGGCACTTTTCCGCGCACCCCGGGCCTCTACGGCAATGCTAACGGCTCAATGTTTATCCAGAAGCTGCACCCCGACCTGACAGCCAGTGTTTTCAGCACCACTTTTGGCCAGCGCACTGGCAGCGGCATCCTCGTGCCCACGGCCTTTCTGGTTGATGACTGCGAGCGGGTGTACGTGGCCGGCTGGGGCGGTAATGTCAACGACGGGTATCTGGGCGGCAACGTCTCGGCCCTGCCCGTGACCCCCGACGCCGTGCAGCCGGATACCGACGGCTCCGACTTCTACCTGGCCGAATTTACTCCCGGCCTGCGGACGCTGGAGTATGCGACCTTCTTCGGCGAGCCCGGCGCGCGCGGCGAGCACGTCGATGGCGGCACCTCGCGCTTCGACAAGCGCGGCGTAGTGTATCAGGCGGTTTGCTCCAGCTGCGGTGGCTCCCAGGGGTTTCCATCGCCCAGCGGCGCAGGCTACTATTCAACTACCAACGGTAGCATGAATTGCAATAACGCAGCCTTCAAAATCGACTTCCAGCCCGCAGTGGCCAGCCCGGGCCCACGCCGCGCAGTGTGCCTCGAAGGCGGCCCGGTGGCGCTGGGCGGCACCCCGGCCGGGGGCGTCTGGAGCGGACCGGGCGTGCAAGCCGCACCCGCTGGCGGTTACCAGTTTACGCCCGCCACCCTAGGCCCGGGTATCTACCCGCTGACGTACACCGTGGCCACCACCGGCATTTGCCAGGCTGTGCTGCGGGTTAATTACACCGTCATTGCGCCGGCCATCATGGACTTCCCCACCATTGCCGACCAGTGCAATGCCAGCCCGCCCGTGGAGCTGCGGGCCAGCCCGGCCGGCGGCACCTACAGCGGGCGCGGCGTGGTGGGCCGCCGCTTCGACCCCGCACTGGCCGGCCCGGGCACTCACCTGCTCACCTACACGGTGTGCGATACCCTGGTGGGCAGCGGCACCATCACCCAGCAAGTGGTGGTATCGGCTACGCCTACCGTAGTGGCCGGGCCCGACACCACGCTCTGCACCAGCTTTATCCGACCGTTTCAGCTTAGTGGCCAAAGCCCTGCCGGTGGCACCTGGAGCGGTCCCGGCGTAACGCCCGGCGGCTTTTTCACTCCCCCCAGCACCAATAACCTGGGCGGTGTTTTCCAGCTCACCTACACCATCTCGCGGCCGCCCTGCGTGTCGACGGCCACCCGCACGGTGGTGCTGGCTCCTGCCCCCAGCACCGATGTCAGCCTCAACCTGCCGCAGTGCGATGTGGCCCCGCAGTACTCCGGCCTGGCGCCGTTCGACTGCCAGCTCACGCCCGTCCTGCAGGCTCCCAACGCTATTTACAGCTGGGATTTCGGCGACGGCAGCCCCCTCGGCACCGAAGCCACGCCTCTGCACCGCTACGAGCAGCCGGGCAGCTACCGCGTCACCCTCACGGCTTATTATTCTCACTGCCAGGTAATCACCCAGTTTGTGGCCGTAGAAGTAGGCGGCGTGTTCGTGCCCAACATCATCACTCCTAATGGCGACGGCCAGAACGACACCTTCCGCCCGCGCTTCAGCTGCCAACCCACTTCGCTGAAGCTATTCTCGCGCTGGGGCCAGGAGGTATATCGCACCGACAACTACACGGACAACTGGCAGGCCGAAAACCTGTCGGCAGGTATTTATTATTACTTGCTGCGTGATACCGCTGGCCGCACCATGAAGGGCTGGGTGGAAGTGGTGAAATAGGGGATTATTGGATGAGGGGGTAAGGGGATTTTGGGTGACACTTTTGCGGTTAGTTTATCCAAAATCCCCTCCGCCGCCGCGCCGGCTGGCCTTCTTCTCCCCCGTTCGTTTTTTCGTTTCCAGCCGCTTGCGCACGGCGCCGGCGCTGGGCTTGGTGGCTTTGCGCGGCTTGGGGCGGCGCAGGCTGCGCTGCAGTAGCTCGTAGAAGCGCGTCAGCACGAGGTCTTTGTTGCGAAGCTGGCTGCGGTCGTCCTGGGCCACAAGTAGCAGCCTGCCCTCAGCGGTGAGGCGCGGGGCCAGCTTTTCCAGCAGCAGTTGCTTCTGGTGCTCGCTGAGCAGCTGCGAGTTTTGCAGATGAAAGCGCAGCTCCACCCGCGACTCCGTCTTGTTCACATTCTGCCCGCCCGGGCCGCTGGCGCGGCTGGTCTGAAAAGTGATTTCGGGTAGAAACGCGGCGGGCGGCGGAAGCATAGAGGGCATTTATCAGGAGTCAATTAACATTTAACAACCATTTAAGTCGCTCAAAGAGCTGTTAAATGTTAATTGGTACCTGTTAAATGAAATCACTTTTCCAGCAGCATGGCGCCGTAGGAATAGCCGCCGCCGAACACCGTCACAATCACCTTATTGCCGGCCTTGATGGTATCCCACACCTCGGCCAGGGCGATGGCGGCGCCAGCGCAGCCGGTGTTGCCGAGGCGTTCGATGTTGCTCACGGCGCGCTCGGGCTCCAGGCCGAGCTGCTTAGCCACGTTGAGCGAGATGCGCAGGTTGGCCTGGTGCGGAATGAGGTAGGTCAACTCCGCGTTGGGAATGTGGTGTTTGTCAAGCAGCGTTTGGGTCACGCGGGCCATGTAGGTGCAGGCCTGCTGGAATACATCACGCCCGAAGGGCATCACGATACCGCGCTCTACGGGCTTGAGGGTCACGGCTTCGTCGGCCTTGCTGACGGGAGCAGCGCCGCCCGTCACCACTTCGCGGATGAGCAGGTCGTCGGGGCTGATAGGGTCTTTTGAGATGAGTAGGGCCGCCGCGCCGTCGCCCCAGAGGTGGCCGGCAATGGTGTCTTCCTCGTTGTTGTAGGCCGTGTTGTGCTCGCTCACTACCACCAGGGCGCGACGGGCCTTGTTCATGGCGAAGTAGCCTTCCACGATTTCCACCGCATTGAGCAGCGAGGAGCAGGCCGAGGAGATGCTCACCGTCGGTATCTCATTGATACCGAGATGTCGCTGCACGGCATGGGCGGCCGTAAAGATGGTATCGTGCGGCGTGTAGGTGCCCACCACGATAAGGTCGATGCTATCGGCCGCGAAGGCCGGGGCCTGGGCCAGTACCGCGTCGGTGGCGGCAATGGCCATCGTATTGGAGTTTTCGCCAGCAGCCGCTTTGCGACGCTCGCGAATGCCAGTACGTTCAATTATCCACTCGTCGGCCAGGCCGTTGAGGCGGGTAAAGTGGGCGTTATCAATGATGGCTGCCGGCAGATAGGCCGCCACGGAATGCAAGTACACGCGGAAATATTGGGTGGTAACTCTCGGCGCAAAGGTACGCCAGCGGTCTTGGAAGGATGGCCAATGCCCGAATCTTGTACACGCCGGAGGCCGCAGCCGTACCTTCGTGCCATGACTTTGCTGCACTATCTCGACCAGGGCCAGGGCCGGCCGCTGGTTATTCTCCACGGCCTTTTCGGCACCCTCGACAACTGGCACAGCCTCGCCCGCCGCTGGGCCACCGAGGCCGGCCTGCGCGTTATCAGCGTCGATTTGCGCAACCACGGCCGCTCCTTCCACAGCCCTGAACATAGTTACGACCTGATGGCGCAGGATGTGCTCCAGCTCTTCGACCACCTCGGCCTGGGCGCCGACACCACGCTGATGGGCCACAGCATGGGCGGCAAAGTGGCTATGCGCCTGGCCCTCGACCAGCCCGAGCGGCTGGCTCAGCTCATCGTGGTCGACATTGCCCCCCGCTTCTCCAATATGGACCACCAGGACGACATCGTGGCCGGCCTGCAGGCCGTGGACCTCGCCGCCCTCACCAACCGCCAGGAGGCCGATGCGGCGCTGGCCCAGCACATTCCGCAACTCGGCGTGCGCCAGTTTCTGCTCAAAAACCTCTACCGCGAAACCGACAACTCCTTCGCCTGGCGCATCAACCTGCCGGCCCTCACGGCCAGCCTGCCCGCCGTGGGTGAGGAAACCACCAGCCCCACCCCTTTTCTAAAGCCGACGCTGTTCATCCGGGGTGGCAAGTCTGACTACATTACGCCCGAAGACAAGCTGGTGGGCATCCCGGCGCTGTTCCCCAACTCGCAGGTAGCCACCGTGGTGGATGCCGGCCACTGGGTACACGCCGAGAAGCCGGACGAGGTGTTTGAGCTGGTACAGAATTTTGTGGGACAAGCCACATAAGTCGCCCTTAGCCAGACGTAAGGTGACTTGGTTTTGTATCTTTGGAAAGACATTTTTGCCATTTGATTATGGGCTTACCAGCGCTGAACTTACCCGAAAAACCTGTTCAGTTCTCAGTAGAGGAGTATTTGCAATTGGAAAAAGAGGCCGAATTCAAGAGTGAATTCACTAACGGCTTTGTGTGGGCAATAGCCGGGGCCAGCCCATCTCATAACGCTGTCAATTACAATTTTACCAGACTTACTAGTCCCTCCATTTACCAGCGTGGCTGCCAAGGCTATTCCAGCGACCAGCGCGTACAAACCAAAACCCGTAGCGGCTATCTTTATCCAGATACGGTAGTGGCCTGCAATCCAACATTCAATACCCAGCCCAACCCGCCGTCGCTTACCAACCCGGTGTTCATCATGGAAGTCACTTCGGCCTCAACCGGCGGGCGCGACCACCACGATAAGTTCATGCTCTATCGTCAGATAGAAAGCCTACGACAATACCTTATGTTGAGCTCGCAAGCAGTGCATGCGGAGCTATCCACCCTCGACGAGCAAAACCGCTGGGTGCTAACCGAAACCCGCGCCCCCGCTGCTATGCTCAGCCTCAGCAGCATGGGCTGCCAGGTACTACTAGGCGAGGTGTATGTGGGAGTAACGCTGGATGCCAGCGAGGAATTGGACGAAGAAGCTGAAAAAGAGCGCTAAGAACTCCCAGCCCGCGTAGCGGGCGTATCCGTTAAATCTGTTAAATCAGTTTGAATCGGCGGTCATAGCTTCACGCACACGTTCTGCGCTTCGGTGAAGAAGCGCAGCGCCTCCAGCCCGCCCTCGCGGCCGACGCCGGAATTTTTCATGCCGCCGAAGGGCGTGCGCAGGTCGCGGTGCAGCCAGGTGTTTATCCACACGATGCCGCTGTGCAGGGCGTGGGCCACGCGGTGGGCGCGCTGGATGTCGCGGGTCCAGAGCGTGGCCGAGAGGCCATAGTCGGTGCTGTTGGCCATGCGCAGGGCCTCCTCCTCGGTGTCGAAGGGCGTGAGCGTGACCACGGGGCCGAAAATCTCCTCCTGGTTGGTGCGGCAGTCGAAGGGCAGGCTTTCGAACACCGTGGGCGCCAGGAAATAGCCTTCGGCGCAACGGCCGGGCACCTGCACGCGCTGGCCGCCGGCCAGCAGATGGCCGCCTTCTTCCTTAGCCAGCTCGATGTAGGCCAGCACTTTGTGCAAGTGCGCTTCGCTGACCAACGCGCCCTGCGTGGTGCTGGCCTCCTGTGGGTCGCCCACGCGCTGCTCGGCCAGTTGCTGAAGGAATTCAGTTTTGAACTGCTCGTAAATCGGGCGCTCGATAAACAGGCGTGAGCCGCAGAGGCAAATCTGGCCCTGGTTGGCAAAGCTGCTGCGGATGCTGGTTCTGACGGCTGCAGTTAAGTCGCAGTCAGCAAAGATGATATTGGGATTTTTGCCGCCCAGCTCCAGGCTGAGTTTCTTGAACATGGGCGCGGCCGTGCGGGCCAGGTGTCGCCCGGTGGCCGTGCCCCCGGTGAAGCTAATGGCCTTGATGCCGGGGTGTTCCACGATGGCCTGCCCGCAGTTTGGCCCGTTGCCGTGGATGATGTTGAGCACGCCCGCCGGCAAACCGGCCTCAATGCACAATTCACTTAATAGAAATGCCGTGGCCGGCGTGATTTCCGACGGCTTGGCTACCACGCAGCAGCCCACGGCCAGGGCGGGCGCAATTTTCCAGGTGAAAAGGTAGAGCGGCAGGTTCCAGGGTGAGATGCAGCCCACCACGCCCACGGGGTGGCGCGTGGTGTAGTTCACGGCCACGCCGTCCTGCACGTGGGCTTCGGTGGCGAAGTGCCCGGCGGCGGTGCCGAAGAAGTGGAAGTTACTGGCGGCCCGCGGAATATCCATCACGCGGGCCAGGCTCAGCGGCTTGCCGTTGTCGCGGCTTTCGGCCTCGGCCAGACGCTCCAGGTTGGCATCGATGAGGTCGGCCAGGCGGACGAGCAGACGGCCCCGGTCTTCGGCGGGCAGGGCGCGCCAGGCGGGCAGGGCGGCTTCGGCGGCGGCCACGGCGGCGGCCACGTCGGCGGGGCCCGAGTCGGGAATGAGGCCGTAGACCTGGC
>Ga0247804_10001202_pt1 | contig 12008 bp, 10 predicted proteins | sample UWRJL029104C1_FD_181142 | JGI IMG/M metagenome (GOLD analysis project Ga0247804, IMG submission 181142) | Plant litter microbial communities from Arlington Agricultural Research Station in Wisconsin, United States - UWRJ-L029-104C-1 | ecosystem: Environmental > Terrestrial > Plant litter >...
GAAACAAGGTTTGGCGTGATCATACGGTTGGGCATAGTCGTGTGTAACTTTCACTTATGTGTAAATTACACAGAGCAAAACGCGGGCCACTTCTATTCAGCGAATCCACCAGACCGCGGCGAGGCCCCTGGCTAAAGGGCTGCGGGTAATGAGTGGGATTAACGGTCAGGACGTGCGAACTCTCTGATGCACAGCGCCGGGGCGTATGCGCCTCGTTGTGGGTCAAAGGGGAACACTGCGGTATACGACGATTGCCCGCAGAAGGAAGACTGCCGAGGCGCCTGATTCGCGGGCAAGCCTCGTTCCAACGGATTCAGTAGTCGACTGTAGGAGCCGAACTCGCTCGCGATGATGCCGAACGCGATTGGCCTTATATTCGCGGCTTCCGTTTCGTTCGGAATGCGGCCCAGACCTAGCACCGCGCGACACTCGACAAACTCCCGAGGCCTACAGAAACATTCTGGCGACGTACAAGCTGTCAAAAACCTGGTGCTCCAGGTTAACTACGCCAAATGCCAGCAGCTTGCCATTAGCGGTAAATTCCAAAGTTGAGACGCTGCACCCGAACCTGGACCATGGCATAGGGAGGTACATAAACCCCCGAAAACCAGGACTTCCATCCAATTCTGGCTCTCCAAATGTATCGTCGATGGCACCGTCCTGATGCAGGCGAAACACCGTGGCAGTGTTAAAACTTGGACTCTCACCAGCCACCAGGATCTTGCCATCCTTTTGAAGGAGAACATAAGTTGCTTTCCTGGCGTCAACCCGCAGGCCTATTACGTACGGCTGCCCACCATTGAACGCAACATCCAAATGGCCGTCCCCTGCAAGGCGCAAGATGAAGGCGTCGCAACCCTGATCATTGCCAGCAACAGGACCCACCTTCCCGACAGCCACAAGCTTTCCATCGGGCTGCAAAGCAACCCCCTCAATGAGGGCAAAGTGTTGAACATCGGCTGGGGCATATGTGAAGTAACCATCAATTCCGAAGGTCTGATCCAGCACGCCTTCAAAACTGTACTTTGCAACCACCGCACGCTTATTGACCATCCCCGCGCCGAAGATATGGTCAGCACCCACGATCAACGGTCCAAACAGGCCGGCAGGTGCCACCGGCAGAATGCCTTCGTTGCCGAATGAAGTATCGAGCAGGCCATCACTGGAGAAACGCACAAGCCAGGATGTTTCATTCAACCAGGCGCGGGATATTATGACCCCTATGAACTTACCGTCAGGCAGAACGGCCAAGCGTTTGGTCCCCATATCGACCGAGCTTGCGGGCATAGCGACTTCGGTAAAGCCCCCAGTGCCGAAGTCAGGATCAAGATCCCCCTCTGGCGCCACGCGCATCAGGACAATGTTCCTTTTCACACTTGAACCTGACGCAGCGTAAATAACAATCTTGCCATCAGTCTGAACAGCGACGTCTGTCGGTTCCGCAATTGGCACATTCAGCGTGACCAATCCGTCGTTTCCGAACTCCAGATCGAGTGGCCCCTCCGCCGTATAGCGCCGCAGCTCAAATCTTGGCAAGGGAGCAGCCACTCCTGCCATGAGGATCTTCCCGTCAGACAACTGGAGGCTTCGACCTCGATACCTGATGAGCGCAGGATTAGCCTTGTGGGGAAACACAAGAGTACCCTGCGCGGCAAACGACTCATCAGGACTGCCAGGATGGAATGGTTCGAATTTCCGCTTGGTGTTCATACCTCACCTCCATGTAAGTTCAACGAACAATCAGATGTTCGCTGAACTAGCCTAACGAGCGCGGCTTTGACTGGGCACTGTCAAACATGGCAGTGGTTAGATCTATTGGGCATTGCATCTAAACGCGCAATTACACAACAACCTGAGGGTGCGCAGTATCGAGGGGATACGCCTCGTTGTGGGTGAATGGAGAACACTCTCGCAGCTCTGGCCTGCAATGATTTGGCGCGGTGTGCCTGTAAGCCCCGATTCCCTGCAGGAGCCGAGCTTGTTCGCGATAAGGCTGGACGGAAGTGACCCGATATCCGCGGCGCTTTTATCGTCCGGATGCGGCCCAGACCAAGCACCGCTCCCACAGGTTCGGGTTTGTCTGTGGGAGCGGTGCCTGCCCGCGATGAACGATAAAGCAGCTTGTCTGCCGATCCGGTGCAGCCCAGACCTGGCCACCGCTCTCACAGGCTTGATGGAGTGCCCATCACTCGTGACTGATCACACCTGTCATGGCGGTGAACTGACTCTGTTTGTTCTGGAGCTTGTCGAGCACTTCGGCAGGCGTCGACTCACGAAATACCACCATGTGCCCCACTTCCTTGCCACCCTCGGTGACACGCTCAATATCGTTGATCATCCAGGTTTTCAGCTCATCAACGCTGATGCCCAGCTCTGCCGCAACTTTGAGGTGGAAGCGTTCGGCATCGTACTGATTGAATTGGTCATTGTTCATCGGGTCATCTCCTCAGGTATTGGTGAATCCAGGGGCACGGCCGGCACGTCAGCCCCATGGCTCAAACTTCTATTTGGCAAACTGATACTCGCCACCCTGTTCCAAGGCCTTGCGGTACGCGGGTCTCTCCTGGAACCTCTGCACCCAAGCCAGCACATTCGGATACGGCTGCAACATCTGTTGCGCTTTGGCGAATTCGCCGATGAAACTCATCTGGATGTCTGCGCCACTCAATTCTTCACCCAGCAGGTAGGGCGTCAACCCCAGGGAGTCGTTCAGGTAACCGAGATAATTAGCCAGTTCCGATTCGATGCGAGGATGCAATGGAGCGCCCGCCTCACCCAACCGCCCAACATATAAATTAAGCATCAACGGCAGCATCGCGGAACCTTCAGCGAAGTGCAGCCACTGCACGTACTCGTCGTAGGTAGCGCTGGCGGGATCCGGTTGCAGCTGGCCATCGCCATGACGGCGAATCAGATAGTCGATGATGGCGCCGGACTCGATCAGCACGTGGGGACCGTCTTCGATGACCGGTGATTTGCCCAGCGGATGAATGGCTTTGAGCTCAGGTGGCGCGAGATTGGTTTTCGGGTCCCGCTGGTAACGCTTGATCTCGTAAGGCAGCTCGAGCTCTTCGAGCAGCCACAGAATGCGCTGTGAGCGCGAGTTGTTGAGATGATGGAGGGTGATCATGATTGCTCCGCAGTGCACGAATGAATGTCTATGCAAAGACTGCATCGTTGCTTTGGAGTGCCATGAATCGGCGGGATCTGCAGAAAAAACGGTTCATGACTTACTAAACCCTGTTTCCTCGCTTCCCCCGCCAAATCAGATTGGCATCGTCGAGCTACTTTTCTACATCAATGGCCGGCGACCAATTGACTGGACTGCCTGTCACCCTCTGCAAAGCCATGGGCTCGCGCTCGGGATGCGATGACCAGGCTGATCAGCAGCAATGCCAATAACACCCAGGGAAAAGAACTTACCCCCCATCCACCGAGCAAAACGCCACCCATTAATCCACCGCCTGCGATGGCGCTGTTCCAGACCACGACGTTCATGGACAGCGCTACATCGGCGCCCTCACCTGCCGAGTCGGCGAGCGCGGTTTGCAAAAGCGTGGCGGCACCACCAAAGGTCAGACCCCAGATAAAAACCCCGATGTAGATAGCCGAGGCAGCGTTGGCAAACAGACCAAAGAAAACCGAAACCGCTGCGAACGTCGCAAGGCTGGCCAAGACGGTCTTTCTCAGATGACGATCAACCAGCCGTCCCGTGACCCAGATGCCTGCCAGCGCGGCCACCCCAAATGCCAGCAAGACCAGATCAACATCACTCCCTAGCCCGGCTTCGGAAACAAAGGGCGCGATGTAGGTGTAAAGAATGTTGTGAGCCAGCATCCAGGTGAAGACGACCCCCAACACCGAGCGCACGCCGGGTGTGAGAAAGACCTGACGCAATGCCATGCGCTGCGAGGAGGATTGGCCTGGATAGTCCGGCACCTTGATCAGCACCCAGGCGATCAAGACCAGGGTCATCCCGGACATCAACCCAAACGCCATGCGCCAGCCCATGAATCCACCCAGCCAGGTTCCCAAAGGCACTCCCAAAGACAGGGCTATAGGCGTCCCTACCATCGCCACCGCCAGCGCTCGCCCCTGCAATTGGGGGACAACCATGCGCCGTGCATACCCCGCGACGAGACTCCAGGCCAGCCCCGCAGAGACGCCCGCGAAAAACCTCGCGAACAGGGTCAGCCAGTAATTGGAAGACAATGCAGTGATGGAGTTGAAAACCAGAAACCCGACAATCGTCAGCAGTAAGACGGTTCTGCGGCGCCAGCTTTGCGTGGCGATGGTCAGCGGAATCGCCGCCAGCAGCGACCCCAACGCGTAAACAGTCACCATCTGCCCCGCCAACGATGCCGATACATCCAGGCCGCTGCTGATCTCGGGCAGCAAACCGGCAGGCAGCGTCTCGGTCACGATGCAGATGAACCCCGTCATCGCCAATGCCAGTAATGCCCCAAGCGGAAGTTTCCCGCCCTGATTCTCGCTCGTAGCCATTGGATCTTTACTCCACTAATATACTGATCGGTACAAATATAGAGAGAAGAGCCCGGATGGTCAACGACTTATGTATCGACTAGTATTTAAATCAACTTTTCTAGATAAAAGCGGGAGGAGACCCGAGATGGCACAGATGGGGCGTCCGCGCACGTTTGATCGTGAGGCAGCAATCACTCAAGCGATGCATTTGTTTTGGGAGCACGGATACGATTCCACATCCCTGAGCCAGCTCAAGGCAGGCATTGGCGCAGGCATCAGCGCGCCTAGCTTTTATGCAGCTTTTGGCTCGAAGCAGGCTTTGTTCAACGAGGTCATGGAGCACTACCTCAATACCCATGGTCGAGTCACCGACAGCCTGTTTGATACCACGATGCCGCCCAGGGAGGCGATTGAACTCACCCTTCGCCGCTCAGCGAAAATGCAGTGTGAGCCCGATCACCCTAAGGGTTGTCTGGTTTCGCTAGGCCTGATGAGCGCTTGCTCGGACGAAAGCAAGGTCATCTCCGAGCCTCTCGCACGGGCAAGAAACGCGAACCGCGCCGGCCTGGTCGCTTGCGTCGACCGCGCCATTGCCGCAGGCGAGTTGCCCGCGACGGTGAAACCGGAAACCCTCGCCGCCGTGTTCGACAGTTTTATGCTGGGCCTGTCGACGCAGGCGCGCGATGGCGTTTCACATGCGACGCTGGATGCCGCAGTCACTCAAGTGATGGGGCTATGGGATAGCCTGCGGATTGTTGCGGGCGATCCATGAACCTGAAGAACCGAGGCGCCTGCATTGCGGCAAGCGCGCTCCTGCCGATCAGGCCGGATATCAACCCTTGGCAATCTCCGGCGCGAGGATCCACTCAGCGCTGTCGTTCCACACATCCATGTGGGTGATCTTGCCGTTGCGGACTTCAAAGCGATCCAGGTAACGATTGCCTGAAAAGCTGCGGCCATCCGGCCATTCGCCGTAGAGCGTGCCGTTGGAATACACCACGGTGTGGTCGCCGCGATCCATCCAGTCGAAGTTGCCCAGTGCTTTCTTGACCCATGTATAGCGAGCGCCGTTAAACGCGGTAATGTCCTGGGGCGTTGGCATCGCCCGTCCACCGGTGAAAGTGATCTTGACGTCAGGGCTCATGAACGTAGCGGCGCGGACCGGATCAGGGGCCATGGAGGCCTCCAGAAAATTGCTAACAATCTGCACATCTTTATTGATTTCCGACATTGCTGATTCTCCTGACTCAAGGATTATGAATGCGGCCTGTCACGCCTTGACTTGGTGCGACACGCCACATATTGGCGCGTAAACATTCGGTATTTAGGCCGAAGACGGCGGGTTTCAGCCGCCGTGCTGACTGGCATCCTACTTGCTAGCAATAAATATGCAACTGCTAGCAATCAGGAGAATGACCTATGGCCATCCGGCTTCCAAACCTGCAACGTCTGCTGTTCCCCGTGGCTGCTGCAGTCACGCTCAACATCGCCATGTTCGGCAGCGCGCAAGCGGTCGAGCCGATCAAGGTCGGTCTGGTGGCGGCCCTTTCGGGTCAGTCGGCCAAATCCGGTGAAGCACTGACCCGCGGCCTCACCATGGCCATCAATGAGGTCAACGCCAAAGGCGGCGTGCTCGGCCGCCCGCTTGAGCTAGTGCGTCGCGACGACGAAAGCAACCCGTCCAAAGGCATGCTGGCGGCTCGTGAGCTGGTTCAGCGGGAAAAAGTCACCGTCCTGTTTGGCGGCCTGGATACGCCGGTTTCCCTGGCTATCGTGCCACTGGCCAATCAGATGAAAGTACCCTTCATGGGCATCTGGGCAGCAGGCACCAAGATCACCGAGAACGGCGCAGCCGATAACTACGTGTTCCGGGTTTCGGCTGTAGACGAGCTGGTTGACGAAGCGCTGGTGAAATACGGCGTTGATAACGGCATGAAGAAGCCAGGCATGATCCTCATCAACAACCCATGGGGTGAGTCCAACGAAGCAGGCTTTAAACGCGCACTGGAAAAACGCGGCCTGGCGAATGCCGGCGTCGAACGGATTCAGGACAGCGATCTGGACGTGGTGCCTCAGCTGACCCGCTTGAAAAACGCCGGCGCTGACACCCTGTTGATGGTCGGCAACGTCGGCCCATCGGCGCAGGTGGTCAAGTCCCTGGATCGGATGGGTTGGGATGTGCCAGTGGTTTCCCACTGGGGTCCGGCCGGGGGTCGTTTCGGTGAATTGGCTGGGCCGAACGCCTCTCGCGTGCACTTCATCCAGACCTACGTGTTTACCGAGCACAACAACGCCAAAGGTGACGCCCTGCTGGCTGCTTTGAAAACCGCCTACCCGCAGATCAAAACCCTGGCTGACGTGACCCCGGCGGTAGGTATCGCCAACGCCTATGACGCTTTGCATCTGGCCGCTTTGGCCATCGAGAAAGCCGGCAATACCGACGGCAAGGCCGTGCGCGACGGCTTTTATGCGATCAGTGATTACGACGGCTTGATCAAGCACTACAAGCAGCCGTTCACCGTGCAGAAACACGACGCGCTAGGCCCGGACGATTATCTGTTCACGCACTTCGTCAACGACCAGATCGTGCCGCTCAAGCCGTAAGCCAAGTCTTTAAGGAGTCATCACCATGTTTACCGCCGCCATTGTCACCGGCCTCGGTCTGGGCAGCATGTACGCGTTACTGGCGCTGGGTTTCCACCTGACCTACGTCGTCTCGCGCACCGTCAACTTTGCCCAGGGCAGCGCCATGATGGTCGGCGCGGTATTGGGTTACACGTTCTGTATCACCTGGGGCTGGTCGCTGTGGCTGGCCTTGCCGCTGACGCTGCTGCTTTGCGCCGTCTACGGCCTGGCGATCGAGCGCTGGCTGGTGCGGCCATTTCACAGCCGCGGCTCACAGGCCTGGCTGATGGCGACGGTGGCAGGCGGGATTCTGGTGGACAACCTGGCGCTGTTTACCTTTGGCAAGGAGCCGCGCCAGTTCGAGAGCAGCCTGGTGAACCTCAATGTTGAACTGTTCGGCAGCAACGTCGGGGCGTTGCAACTGTTGATTCCGCTGGCGGGAGCAGCCATCGCCCTGGCGCTGTATCTGGTGCGGCGCTACACCCGACTGGGCAAGGTACTTGAGGCCTGCGTGCAGAATCCTCGGGCAGCGATGCTGATGGGCATCAACGTCAATCGCGTGGTGGCCATCGCGTTCGCCATCTCCACGGTGTTCGCGGCCATCGCCGGTTTGTTGATTGCGCCGCTGTTCAGCGTCAATGCAGAAATGGGCATGTTGTTCGGCCTTAAAGCCTTCGCAGTGGCGATTCTTGGCGGCATTGCCAGCGCCGGGGGCGTGTTTGCCGCCGGCCTGCTGTTCGGTCTTGCGGAAGCCTTGATCACGTTGTATTTCGGCTCGGCATTTACCCAGATCTTTACCTTCGCGCTGGTCATTCTGGCCCTGGCAATTCGTCCCAATGGCCTGTTCGGCAGCAAGGCACTGGTGAAAGTATGAAAGACATCAAATCCCTGGCGGCTCCGGTTTTCATCGCCCTGCTCGCCGCTTTGTGCGGCGTCATGGCCTTCACGCTGGACAGCTACTCGTTACTGGTTTTCACCCTCTGCGCCCTGGCGGCGGTGGTGGGTGTCGGCCTGAATATCCTGATTGGCCTGAGCGGACAGATTTCCTTCGGCCATATCGCGTTTTACGCCATTGGTGCCTATGTGTCGGCACTCCTGACCATGGCTGGCTGGCCGCTCTGGCTGGCGCTACCGCTGGCTGGGGTGATTGCCGGACTGGTAGGTGCATTGCTGGCGATTCCGGCATTGCGGGTCAGCGGCCCATATCTGGCGATGATCACCATTGCCTTCGCCTTCGTCGTGCATCACAGCCTGATTGAATGGCGGGACGTCACTGGCGGCTCCAACGGCTTAATGGGCATCCCGTTGCCAGAGTTTGCCGGTCTTGATCCGGCAATCCTCCTCGCCCTGCTGGCCGGCGCGCTGATGATTGCCGCGCTGCTGTTTTATCAGCGTTTGAGCCACAGCAGCTGGGGCAAAGCCATGCGCGCTGTCAAAGCCTCGGAAATCGCCGCGCGCTCCCTGGGCTTCAACCCGGTGCTGAGCAAGACCCTGGCCTTTGCCTTGTCGGCGTCGTTGACGGGTCTGGCGGGCGGCCTGCTGGCGCCGTTGCTGATGTTCATCAACCCGGAATCCTTCCCCTTTTCGCAGTCGATTCTATTTGTGCTGGCAGTGATCGTCGGCGGCAGCGGCATGCTGTTCGGGCCGCTGATTGGTGCACTGTTGATTGTGCTGGTGCCGGAGCTGCTGTCGGACTTTGCCGAATACCGCCTGCTGATTTTCTCCGTGCTCCTGCTGCTGGTGCTGTGGATTGCACCCAACGGATTACTGGGCGCCCTCGCCCGTCGCTGGATCAAACCGACCCATTTGCTGCCGCCGACCGAGGTCAACCGCGAACGCATCGCCGCCCATCTGCGCAGTCGTGGCCCGTCGTCTGGGCTGCGGGTCACCGACATCGGCATCCGTTTCGGCGGCGTTCAGGCTGCGCAGCATGTGAACCTGCATGCACCTGCCGGCAGCATCACCAGCATCATCGGCCCCAATGGCGCGGGCAAAACCACGGTACTGAACATGATCAGCGGCTTTTACGCGCCAGACAGCGGGCAGATTGATCTGCAACAACCACTGGCTGGCCTGCCTGCCTGGAAAAGCGCCCGTGCCGGGATTGCCCGCACCTATCAGACCACCCTGTTGTTCGGCGAAATGTCGGTGCTGGATAACCTGCTGGTGGCCATGCAAAAAGGCCGTCTGGGTTTGCCATTCAGTCGCTCCACTGCCGAGCAGCGCAGCCTGGCCCTGGACTTGCTCGCCCTGGTCGGTTATCGCGGCGAGGTGCATATCGCGGCCGACGATTTGCCCCACGTGGACCGCCGCCTGGTGGAAATCGCACGGGCACTGGCCACTGCGCCGGCGGTTTTACTCTTGGACGAACCGGCTGCTGGCCTGAGCCGTCGCGATACGGACCAATTGGCCGTGCTGCTGCGGGAACTGGCTGGATTTGGTCTGACAGTGATTCTGGTGGAACACGACATGGCGCTGGTGATGTCGGTGTCCGAGCACCTGCTGGTGCTGGATGCAGGCAAACCCATCGCCTCAGGCCCACCCGCTGAAATACGCCAGAATCAGCAGGTCATCGCCGCGTATCTGGGTGGTACCGATTATCAGGCGACACCGCGCCAACACGCCTGGGACGGCAGCCGCGATGCGCGTCTGTACGTCAAGGATCTGGTCATCGATTACGGCGCTTCAGCGGTGGTGGACAAGGTCAATCTGCTGGTCAATCCCGGTGAGCTGGTGGCGATTCTGGGGGCCAATGGCGCCGGTAAGTCGAGCATCCTGCAATGCCTGGCCGGACTGCATCGCGCCACCAGTGGCAGCATCCTGCTGGACAACGAAAGCATCGAACAGGCCAATGCCAGCACCATCGCGGCCAAAGGCCTCGCACTGGTGCCGGAAGGCCGTCAGGTATTCCCTTACCTGAGCGTGCGGGACAACCTGCTGCTGGGCGGCTACTCACGCAGGGAAAGCTTCGATGCCGATGCCGAAATCGAGGCCATTCTCAGGCGCTTCCCGCGTTTGCGGGATCGTATCGACAACCCGGCGGGCCTGCTTTCCGGCGGCGAGCAGCAGATGGTCGCAGTGGGTCGCGGACTGATGGCCAAACCGAAAATCCTGTTGCTGGATGAACCTTCCCTGGGCTTGTCCCCGGCCATGATCGGCGAACTGTACGACGCTCTCTCGGCCCTGCGCGATGAAGGCGTCACCATCTTGCTGGTGGACCAGATGGCCAATCTCGCCCTGCAAGTCGCTGATCGCGCCTATGTGTTGGAGACCGGCTGCATCGTCAAATCTGCCAGCGCCGCCGAATTGCGTGACGACAAAGAGCTGGCAGCCGCCTATCTCGGCGAGAGCACCACCAGCAGCCACGGAGCCTGCGCATGAACGCTTTGAGCATCATCAATGCCCGCGTCGGCGACGTCGCCAATGCCCGGCTGTATGTGGAGGACGGCCATTTCGTCGCAGCCTTCAGCCCCGACATCACCCAATGGCAGACCCTGGATCTGCAGGGCATGTTGCTGATGCCGGGGCTGATCGAAACCCATATCCATCTGGATAAAGCCTGCATCATGCAGCGCTGCCATTTGCAGGAAGGCACTCTGGGCGAAGCAGTGGCTCAGACCCGGGCCGCCAAAGCCGAATTCACTGAGGAAGATGTCTACCAACGCGGGGCTCAGGTGCTGGACAAGGCGATTCTGCAAGGCACCACCCACATGCGCACCCATGTGGAGCTGGATCCGCAGATTGGCCTGATCGGGTTCAACGCGATTCGCCGTCTGCAAGCGGATTACGCCTGGGCGATCAGCCTGGAGATCTGTGTCTTCCCGCAAGAAGGGTTGCTCAACAATCCCGGCACTGAACAGCTGTTGTGTCACGCATTGGAAAACGGCGCGACGGTGCTCGGCGGCTGCCCCTACATGGACAGCGACCCGAACGGGCAAATTCAGCGCTTGTTTGAGCTGGCCGTGCAGTATGACTGCGATCTGGACCTGCATCTGGACTTCGACCTGAACCCGGAAGGCATGACCGTCATGGAAGTGGCGCGCTGCACGCAACTGCATGACTGGGCCGGTCGAGTGACCATCGGCCATGTGACCAAACTGTCGACCTTGCCCAAGGAGCAGTTAACCGTGCTCGGTCTGCACCTGGCCAAGGTCGGGGTGCAGGTGACCTGCCTGCCCAGCACCGATCTGTTTCTAATGGGGCGTGAGTCATTTCACAACAAGCCAAGAGGTCTGGCGCCGCTGGCCCATCTGCATGCCTGCGGTGTGACCTGCTCGGTGTCCACCAACAACATCGGCAACCCGTTTACACCTTATGGGGATGCATCGCTGATTCGTCAGGCTAACCTGTTCGCCAACGTCAGCCAGATGGGCACCGTGCCAGAGTTGCTGCAATGCCTGGCCTGGGTGTCCAGCGAATCGGCGCGCCTGCTGGGGTTGAAGGGTTACGGGCTGTTACCGGGCTGCCGCGCCGACTTCATCGTCTTCGACGCCCCCTCGCCTGCGGCAGTGATCGCCGAGATCAACGCGCCGTTGATGGGGTTCAAGGCGGGTCGGCAGACGTTTAGCCGACCGGCCGGAAAATTGTTGAAGGCGGACTTTCTGTAGGAGCTGCCGAAGGCTGCGAATAGCGGTGTGTCAGAAAAAATGCTTTCGCAGCCTTCAGCAGCTCTCATCAAACTAAACAGGAGTCAGATGATTTAGGTGATTTTGTGGGAGCGAGCTTGCTCGCGAAGAGGTCAGAATTACCAAGCATCTATCCAAACCTGAATACCGCCTTCGCGAGCAAGCTCGCTCCCACACGCCCACCGTTTGATGCGCGACGGAGCGGCGTCCGGATGAAGGGCGCACTCCTACAGAATACTTCGACCCTCAATCACTGAGCGCCTGCCTGAGGTT
>Ga0247804_10001206_pt1 | contig 11974 bp, 12 predicted proteins | sample UWRJL029104C1_FD_181142 | JGI IMG/M metagenome (GOLD analysis project Ga0247804, IMG submission 181142) | Plant litter microbial communities from Arlington Agricultural Research Station in Wisconsin, United States - UWRJ-L029-104C-1 | ecosystem: Environmental > Terrestrial > Plant litter >...
CGTTTTTCTCGGAGAGCAGTATGCAGGATCTATTCAGTTTGCAAGGTCGGGTGGCGCTGGTCACCGGTGGGGCGCGAGGGATTGGCGCGATGATCGCGCGGGCGTACCTGCAATGCGGGGTCAAGGTGTACATTTCATCGCGAAATCAGGATGAGCTGGCGAATTTTACCAACGCTGTTGCAAGCCTTGGCGAGTGCGTTGCGATCCGTGCTGACCTCTCCAGCCTGGAGGGCATCGAGTTTTTGGTCGATGAGATTGGCAAGCGTGAGTCCGGCCTGGACATCCTGGTTAACAATGCCGGCGCTACCTGGGGCGCGGAGTTTTCCGTGTATCCAGAGGCGGGTTGGGACAAGGTTGTGGATCTGAATCTGAAGTCACCGTTCTTTTTGACGCAGCGTCTGCTCGGGCTGCTCAAAACTGCGGCTAAAGCAGAGACTCCGTCCCGGGTGATCAATATTGCCTCGGTCAACGGCCTGGTAAATCCCGGAGTCGATAATTATGCGTACTCTGCCAGCAAGGCCGGCCTGATTCACCTGACCCGGCATCTTGCGGTTGATCTGGCTCCCGCAAATATCAATGTCAACGCAATCGCGCCCGGCTTTTTTCACACGAAAATGACGGCTTACGCGGTTGAGCAAGATGCAGGTTCCATCATGGCCATGGTCCCGAGGGGGCGACTTGGCAATCAGGACGATATGGCTGGCGCTGCCATCTTCCTGGCATCCAGGGCCTCTTCCTGGATCACCGGACATACGCTGGCGCTGGACGGTGGTCTGGTCGCAGCCGCCGGTTGATCAAATAGATTTCAGCGATACTCATGAGACTCTGTGACAAGCCGCAATAGAAAGCCCCCTCCGCTGGCAGCGGAGGGCTCACGGATAACAGCGTCAGCTTTGGCGGGTTGCCTTACTTTGGATCAACACCCAGTGTTCCTATGAAGTCGACCACGGCTTGCCGTTCTTTGTTATTGACCTGGGTAGCAATGGCTTGCATCCACTTGCCTTGGATATCGGAATACTCATCTGCCCCCCGCCAGCCCTGAGCGTAATTGTTCAACTGCTGATCGATATACCAGCCGTCAAGGATTCGCAAATCAGGTGCCTGCAGGTGTGCATAACCTTGGGCAAATTGGCCGTGGCAAGCCGCACAGGTATCCTGATAGCGTGCTGCGCCAACCTTGGCAGTGGCACTGTCAGACTGTGGCGCCTTGGCCAGTTGCAGACCGGCGTAGTGCGCGGCCAGACTGGCAAGCTGCTCTTCACTGAGGCTCAGGGTAATCGCACGCATGCTCTGCCCCGCCTGATCCTGTTGAGCGTAACCGCGCCGGCCGGCTTTGAAATTCAGCAGCTGACGAGCCAGATATTGTGCGTTCTGCCCCGCCAGGCGCGGTGCGCCCAACGCCTGATTACCCTGGCCTTCTGCGCCGTGGCACACCGCACAGGTTGCACTCAGTGCTGCAGTGGGCGCCTCCGTCGCCTGGGTGGCGAGCGGAGCCAGAAACAGTAAGGCCAGGCTGGTCATCTTATTCATCTGCGAATGCTCCACTGTGCTGCTGTTGCTCACGCTGAACGATCTGTTCAAGCAAATGCGCTTGAATGACTGATGGGCTGGCCAGGGGATACTGACGCAAGGTGCCTACTTCAGCAGCGGTATAGGGTTGAAAATCCGCCGGTATCTGTGCCGCACTGAAGCTGCCGAGCATCCAGTTCAGCAAGCGTGCCAGATCAGAATCGGGCAGCGCCGTCTGGGCGGTGCCCGGCACCTGCACCAGATACTCGCGACCGCCCGGGACACTGAGAAAGCTGCCCATCCGATTACGCAAATCTGGCACCTGTCGTGCGGGAAAGCCGCTGCCATCTGGTAAATGGCAACCCTGACAATTGAGCATGTAATCGACCTGAGCCGGCTCGGTCGCCCAACTGCAGCTGCTGGACAGGAGAAGCCCCAGAGCAACTGCGCGAATCATTGTTCCTTCACTCCGATCACGACCGACAGCGAGCAGTGATAAGGCACATTCGCCTGGCTGCCGGTACACCAATTGAGATCGTTCGAGCTCTGCGGCCGATAGATCGGGGTGTCGCCCTGATCTCGCTGGCAGATGCAGCGCCCACAATTACTTTTGCCACAACAGTCGTTGTAGGAAATGACGTAGTCCTTGCCGTCCGTGGGATTTCGGCAGGTGCCGATCCAGGTGATGTCTGACTTCACGGTGCCAGGCGGACAACTGCTAGCCGTGCCACCGCAACATCCACAAAGAAAACCGTCGATCGCACAATGCCTCCAGTAGTCGCAGCTATTGGGATTGCCTTCTTCAGCAATGCCCGTGGAGGCAAAGGCACTGTTGCGATAAACCGGCAGCAGCGTAAAGGCGCCCGCACCGATCAACAGAGTGCCCAGGCCGCCGAGAAAACCTCGACGCGACGTGCTGCGAGCGGTCTGTCGGGTGAGTTTTTCGGTCACTTGATCAAGCCAATTGTTTTCCATCGTCATTGCCCTCGATGCGTGTGCCTGGCAACTCAGCCATGTGCCGCATGAAATTGTTGAACCGTGGCGTAGCCGAGGCTTTTCGCCTCGAACAGGCTGTCCAGATGTTCGCGGGTATTGATCAGGCCGTGTGCGGTCACCTTGCCCGAGGCATCAATCAACACCCCATAGGGCAGCTTGGCGATCTGGTAAGCCATGCCAACCTCGGGAGAGAGCAAATACGCAAACTCATTCAGCCCTTCACGTCGAATGAAGGACAACTGTTCGGCTTCGTCACCATCACTGGCCAGGATCACGCGTAGCCAGGCTCGCTCCTTTGCCTGGGCCGACTTGAGCACCGGCAGCAAGGTCTTGCACACCGGGCACGTCGGCGAAAGGAAGAACAGCAGTGTCGAGAGTCCGCCAGCATCGACGCCAGCCAGACTCAATGCACCGCCGGTCAGGCTCGGCAGATTGAAGACTGGTGCCTCATCCCCGACCTTGATCACCTTGCCCAGCGACAGCGCCCCTACCGGGCGGATGCGTTCGTGCAGCAGACCAATTTGCCGGGTCAGGGCCAGCACCGTCACCAACAAACCGATGATGGCCAACCAGGAAAGGCTAATGGCAACAACCAGTGCTTCAATCATAGAGAGAGTTCTCGGGCAGAGTTTTGGTTGGCAATCAGGGTATTGGCCAGAAGGTAGAAGGCGCTGCCGGTAAGCACCACGCAGCCAATCACCAGCCAATCGTAGAAAACCAGGATGCGGCCGCTCGGCGGCAGCAGCAGATTCAGGGTGAGGAGCATGAGAATCAGGTTGCGCCATACCAATGGCCAACTGACTGCCTGGCGGCGGGCGCCTGCCTGGCAACCGCAGTCGGCAATGCGCCGGCCCTGCAACAGGCTCAGCGCCATTGCAAGCGCATAGATCAGCAACAACGCCGCCGCGAGCCACACAACGAAGGGCTGCCGGAAAGCCAACAACCCGCCGGCGGTGACTATCTCAAGCCAAGGCAACAGCAAGGCGACAGGACGAACCAACCCTTGCGCAAGCACGTCATAGCTCTGCAACACCGCCGTGAACCCAAGCGTGTCGCGTAATTTGTGCCAGCCTGCAACCCCCAGCAGCAGGGCCATGCCGACACTTATGGCGGTCAACCAGACCGGTTCGCCGAGCAGGCCGATCACCATGGCAGCACCATGTTCAGATATCCATAAGGCAGCCCGGTGATGGTGCGCAGGTGCGCACCGCTCTCGACATCGTAAAGATTGATGTCCTGCTGCAGACGACGCAGCACACCATCCTGGCCCTCGGTTAAATAAATCCAGGCACTGGCCAGCCAGGGCATCTGCAGCACCCAGTCCACGCTGTAAAGACGTGGCTGGACGCCGGGACTGACGCCGATAGAGATGCTCTGCTCAGCCAGTTTGATGGTCTGGATTTTTTTGCCCTGGTTCGCATCGAAGACCCAGACTTCGGTGCCCGGCTCCTGGAAGGTGTCTGGCCCGCCTTGGTGCATCAACACGAACAATCGGCCGCTCGCTGCATGTACGGCGGTGTGCTGAATGCCGCTCATGCGCCAGTCGTCCTTTCGCTCATCCCCGCTAAGCAACGACCACTGCCGGGACACGCGCAACTGATCCGGGCCCATCTGAATGGCATACACCTGACTTTCGCGAGAAACGAAATACCAGGTGTCACCTATCCGCGAAGCCGCAGTCGACAGCAGGTCCTTGAGCGGATCGAATAACGGTTTGCTGCGCTGCTGGATCAGTACCTGACCTTGTTCTCCCAGGCGCAGGTGAAGAAATCCGCCGTCGCCGCAGATGGCATAGAAATCACGCTTGCCGGCCGGATAGATCGAGGCGCAGCCGGGTGTCTCCACCTCGCTGACAAAACGATCGGCATCCAGATCGACGATACTGATGGACTGCGCCGGGGTAAAATTGAGCACCAGGAGAAAACGCTCGTCGTCCGACAACACACTCAAACCCGTATTGCCCAGGGCGTTGATGCGCTTGGACGGAATCGGGATTTCCCGTTTGGGCGCGAGGGTTTGTGGGTCATAGACCGTCACCATATCGCTGCGGGTTCCACGGGTGCCGCGGCTGAAATAGGTTTCGACGGAGAACAACTCATTACGTGACTGCGCAGGCAACAGGCTGTTGAACCAGAAGCCGGTATCAAGCTGGCCCAGCATCTTGCCGCTGTCATCGAACAAAAATGCTCGACCATCGAGCTGCGTCGGCGCTCGATTGCCCCATACCCAGAACCAATGCTGACCGTCATGGGCTGCCAGGGTTTCGACCCTGGCCTGCTCCACCGGGATATCAGCCAGTGCCAAGGGCAGTTGCAGCGAAGTGCCCAGCATGAAATAGCACGCTAAACGTTTGAACATATCGACATTACCTACCCATAAGCTATTGAAGTTGGCTTCGATCGGGGTTTTCTCACTGTGTATGACGGTGGGTCTATGCCATTCCCTTCTTGCGCGCCAGGGCGCGATACACATAGAAAATCTCTGTAAAAATCAACGACCAGGCAAGGGTTTCAATCACCCACTTATTGAAAAACACCGCTGTGTCTTCATTGGGCAGAACCATGAAGTCCTGGATAGCGGCGACAAACAGATTCAGGACGATAAGTACGACCATCAACCAGCCGTGCAAGATCAGCTTGTATTTAAATGCCTGCTGTACGATACAACCGCAGAAGATTAAAAAGAGTACAGCTGCCAACATCGAGGCGACCGGTAGTGCCGCCCGCATGAAGTCCAGCGTTTCAAAGCCATAACTGAGAACAAGCGCGACGACAAAAACCAGAACTTCCTTACCTTTGGACAATTCAAAGTTATGCGTCACTTTCATTAAGCCGATGGCACCAATAACGGTAACACCAAATAGTTTTGAAAACGTATCCAGGTAATGCCAGACATAGGCGGAAAATTCAAAGACACCGGCCTTATCTAAAATCACGTTGGTTGCAGACACGGCGAGAAAGAACCACTCGTAGCCCAACATATCGTTTTTCAACTTGAGAAAGCGGTATCCGTAATAAAAGCCGACCCACACCAGGGACGAAACAGCCGTGTAAATCATCATATCTCTGCTAGACATTGCCGCTGTCCTTTTTGTTTTTTCGGGGAGTACTTTGATTACCCACCGCCACTGCAGCCTATGGGCTGGCTTAAGCAGCGCCAGCGCAGGTCATTGGCCTCATCGGCCAACGGGAATAACCTGATGGCCGTAGTGTCAGATCAACGCCCAGCCAGGTGTTACCCAATATCCGCATTGAGTAAATTGCGTTTATTGGCTAACGCTGGCACTGCCAATCGCTTAGGCTGCGCGAGACCGATCGTCAGTGCACTTTCAGCACGATGGGCGATTACAGGAGTAGTGGTGATACGCGCCGCATGGGATAAAGGCGCCTAGTGCTCGGCGGAGTAACCGCCAGGAATCATATGTTGTCCAAGGAGATTGCCAGTGAATACCAGCGGCGGCCTTTACTCCCCTACTCCATTGATCGCGACTAATCCCGTCGTCGTCAGCGTTGCAGAACTGCATGACGTTGATGACTATGGCGCGACCCTGCCTGGCTGGTCCAGTGAGGTCCAGCAGTTGAGCAACGGCTTCTTTGCCGGGCGCTGCAGCCTGGTAAGCTTTGCCGGCATGCAACTGTTTCGCGAAATCACCTCCCAGCGCATGTGCGTTAAGTTCGCCACCAAAGCTAATTCGCGCTCCATTGCCCTGCCGCTGTCGTTGTCCCAGCCTGCCCTGTTCAGTGGCACCGAAGTCAATCACCGGGAAATCGTCTGCTTTGCCGAGGATGAAACCTTTACCTATTACACAGCACATTCAAGCGACTTGCTGACCCTGAGCTTCGATACTGACGTCTTCGCTGCCTATGCCGATCAAATCAAAGATGCCGATGTCGCTCGCAGCCTTGATAAAACGGCCTTTCTAAAAGTCATGCCAGATCAGGCTGCTCAGCTGCAAACATTCCTGCAAACCGTGCTGACCGTTTTGCTGAACAATCCTGGCGCCTTGCAGCACCAGCATGCACAGGACTCGCTGACCGAATCGATTTACACACAGGTGCTCAAGCTGCTCGGCAACGGCGACAAACTGTGCGCATTCGCCATGCCCAAACATCGCTATGCCCTGGTTGCGCGAGCGCGTGAATATCTGTTTCACGATCCCCTGGGTGAGAGCTTCACCATTGCCAGGCTTTGTCACTACCTGGGAGTTGGCTCACGCACGCTGGAATATGCATTCCAGGACGTCCTGGGCATGACCGCAGTGGCTTACTTACGCGCATTGCGACTCAACTATGTGCGGCAGGACATCAAGTCTGGCGGCCCACAGAGTTCCGTGCTGGATATTGCTGCGCGCTGGGGTTTTTGGCATCCGTCGCATTTCAGCGCAGATTACAAGCGCCTGTTCGGCGATCTGCCATCCGAGACGCGCCGACGTTATGCCAGTTAATGTGATGTTGCTCCTGACTAACCAGCCCACTATTCCAGTGCACTAACCTTTCGCCCAGTAATGCCCCTTTCGAATACATAGTTATTTATCAAATGAAGATGAGCGCTGGAGCACTCACTGGCCGGCGCTAATTCTGCACGCGCGCAACACGTGTCGCCGAAGCAGCGGTTAAGTGCGCCCGGCAATAATTCAAACATCGTAAACACTGCGATTTTTGGCTAACGCCTGTGCCACAACCACACAAATAATCGAACCAACGCGTTGCAATGCACATTGAGACTTGATGCACCACTACAACTTGCGCGGGGGGCAGTGGTCATTCCATCGTTACCGGCAAGGCTGAATATTTAATCAATCATCAGGACTTATTGACTGTGAACAAAACAAACAGAGTGCTCATTCTGGGTGCCACGGGAAATATTGGTGGACTGACCGCTCAAGCGCTGGCGGTAAAATATCCATCTATAAACTTACGTCTGACCAGCAGCCGCGACGCCGGCTGCGATTTACTGCGTGCCCTGCATCCACAGGCTGAAGTACTTAAGGCCGACTGGTACGACCCCGGTAGTCTGCCCGCCGCTTTTACCGACGTAGACAAGGTGTTTATTGTCTCGCCGGATTTTTACACCGACGAAAATATTGTCACCCCCAACCTGATTAACGCCATTCAGGAAGCCGGCTGTGTTGCCCAGGTACTGCGCTTGATCTCCCTCCCGCCAGGGCTGACGGCTGATCAATTGGAGCCGGACATTCTGGCCACCCGATGTGGGGCCAACCTCTCGGTTGTCGCGAAGCCACTGTTTGATGCCAGTGGCTTACCCATGACCTACCTCAATGTTGCCAGTTGGCTGATGTTCAATGTGCCCTGGTTCCTGGCTGCCGAGATTAAACAACACCGGCGCCTGGCCATGCCGCAGGCCACCCATGCATCACGCCTGTGGTTGTCTGAGTGCGACGTTGCCGCAGCCGCCGCCAGGATCCTCGCAAGCGATGCCGCTCTCCATGTGGGTCACGAGTATCTGCTTACCGGCACTGAGCGCATCGACTTTACCCAACTCGCCGAGCTACTGGGCGAAGTGATCGGTGAGCCGGTCACGATGGTGGACGATGACCAGCCCCTGCGCACCGCCACCGCAGAGGCCTTCGATTTGCTCATGACCTACTTCCGACATGAAACCCGCGATTACCTCGACATTCCTGTCACCGACAGCTTTGCGCAGTTGACCGGTCGACCTCCCATGGCCTTGCGCGACTATCTGATAGCCAATCGAACCCTGTTTATCTGATTCACTGGCGCCGCTGGAAAGCTGTGCGAACGCCGCCCAGCCCTGCGCTCCGACCTCTAACAATAATAGGAGACACCTCGTGAATAGCATGTTCAAACGGACTTTGCTGTTTAGCGCCCTGCTTGCATGCTGGGGCCTGAGCACGGCACAGGCGGCCACTTCAGCTGAACTGGAGCAACTCGGCAAAAAACTCACCCCCTTCGGTGCAGAGCGGGCTGGCACCGTGGATGGCAGCATCCCGGCCTGGGAGGGAGGCCTGGCCCGTGCCCCGGCTGGCTGGGAGCCCGGCCATGGTGACCCCTATGGGGCTGACAAGGTGCTTTTCAGCGTCAATGCACAGAATCTCGCTCAACATCAGGCAAAGTTGCCCGCCGGACAGATTGAACTGATCAAGGCCTATCCCGGCTACCGCGTGGACGTTTATCCGACCCATCGCAGTTGCACCTTCCCGGACGCCGTGGCGCAGCGCACCAAACAATTCGCCGCACAGAGCAAGGTTGGCGCTGACGGTTGGCAGTTGGAAGCCGCGGCCGGCGAAGCGATTCCGTTTCCGCTACCGGCCAGCGGTGTCGAGGCGATGTGGAACTACAAATTGCGCTACATCGCCAAGGGTCGGCAATTCGATGCCGCGTTTCTGATGCGGGACAAAGGGGGGACGCTGACACAAGTCGAGCAAAAATCCTACGAGTTCTACCCCTATAACGACCCGGCCGTAAAAGCCCCGGCAGATACCGGCAATATCGAAGCCAAGCTGATGTATGACCTGCTTTCACCCTCGTCCCGGGCGGGCGAGATGTACCTGGTGCATGCACAATTGGATAAGCCGCAGGATGCCTGGATCTACTTCCCTGGCCAACGCCGCGTGCGGCGTGCCCCCTCCTTTGCCTACGACAACCCGATTGCTGGCTCCGACAGCCTCTACTACGTTGACCAGATCAATATGTACACCGGTGCGCTCGATCGCTACGACTACAAGCTGGTCGGCAAAAAGGAAATGATTGTTGCGTACAACTCTTACAAATTGGTCGATAAGTCGAACCGCTATGAGCAGTTGATCGGTCAGGACTACCTCAATCGTGACGTGCAGCGTTACGAGCAGCACCGGGTCTGGGTGGTGGAGGCAACGGTGAAAGCTGACAAGCGTCACTCCCTGGCCAAGCGGGTGTTCTACTTCGACGAGGACAGCTGGGCATTGCTGCATGTCGATATGTTCGACGCCAAGGGCAATCTTTGGCGTGCCCAGGAAGGCAGCGTCTGGGCCAATCCACAGATCCAGGCATGCACCTCCATCGAGTACGTCAGCTATGACCTGATCGCCCGTCGCTACATCGCCGACGGCTTTACCCAGGAAGGCAAGGTGCTCGACCTGACCGCAGGCCTCGAAGGCCGGGTCAACGACAAGATGTTCAACTCCGACGAACTGCGTCGCCGCGGCGAACGTTAAGTCCGACCTGAGGAAAAGCTCATGCATAACAAAAATAAAGGCGCGGCCCTTGCCGCGCCGGGCTTCCCGCGTGTCAAAAACAACCTGACCCTGCTGATGATGGCGGCCTGCGGCCTGGTCTGGAGCGCGCCGGGCCACGCGTTTCGCTTCGGCTCGGACGCGGGGATATCCGGCAGCCTGGATTCGAGTCTGTCCTATGGCTTCGCGCAGCGCCTGGAGTCGCAGGACTGCCATATCCTCGGCGGCGATAGCGGTGGCTGTAACAACGGCACCCAGACTCAGACCGGGCGCTTCTACAATCTGAGCAAAGGGAATGGCTACGCCAACGCCGATATCAGCTACAGCAATGCTGACGATGGCAACCTCAACTACAACAAGCACGATGTCTTCTCGCACGTGATCAAGGGCAACCATGAGTTGAGCCTGAAACTCGGTGAGGGTTGGAGCGCACTCGGCCGGGTCGCCTGGGCGAAAGACTTCAAGATGGATGACACCCGAAACACCGAACTGGATGACGACGCCAAGCGGGAAGCCACCGAGCGCCTGGAGTTGCTCGACCTCTGGGTGGCGAAGAGTTTCGACCTGGGTGAGATGCCAGCCAAGGTCAAGGTCGGCAACCAGGTGATCAGCTGGGGCGAGGAAATCTTCGTGACCGGTGGCATCAACCAGATCAACGCCATCAACCTTGCGAACTACCACACCCCCGGCACCCAATTGAAGGAGGTGTTCATCCCGGCACCTATGGCTTCGTTCAACCTCGGGCTGAGCGAGACCCTCAGCGTTGAGGCCTACTACCAGTTCAAGTGGAACGCCTATGGCATCGACCCGGTGGGCACCTACTACTCGGGGAGCGATGTGGTGGGTGAAGGCAATCTGCCGATCTACCTCTCGACCAGCTTCGTCAACAATGTCTACAGCCCCTTGCTCGGCCTGACTTGCGCCGACCTGACGCCCACGGGACGCTGCGGCGCGCCAGGGATCAGCGGCCTGAGCGACGAGCAGATGTTCGCCACGGGGCTGGCGATTCCCTACGCCGGCAGGCATGAAGCGAAAAACAGTGGGCAGTACGGCATCGCCCTGCGCTGGACGGCGGAGGAGATCGAGACCGAGTTCGGCGTGTTCTACCAGCGCTACCATGACAAGTTGCCCTTCGTCGGCTACACGGCCACCCGCTCCCCCGATACCCTGCTGGTCGACAACTACTTCATCAACTATGGCGAAGACAAGAATCTGTTCGGCCTGTCGATGAACACCATGGTCGGACCGGTAGCGGTCGGCGCGGAGCTGTCCTACCGGCCCAACGACAGCGTCAGCATCGACCCTCTGGTCCCCTTTGGCGCGGCCTTCACCGGCCGGTTCAATGAATTCAGCGTGTACGACAACGGCGTCAGCAAGGGCTATGTCGAAGAGAAGAAATGGCAGGCACATGTGAATGCCGTCTACAGCTTCTCGGCCAGCGACCCGCTGGGTTTCATTCCAGGGAGCCTGGGCGCCTCCGACGGCTTCCTGCTGACCGAGGCGGTCGTCACCCACTACCCGGATCTGGACACCTCGGGCGAGACGCCATACCTGCTCCCGGACTATTCACTGCCGGACAAAACCTCCTGGGGCTACGTCGCCGAGATGGGCATCAACTACCCGAATGCGTTCGGTAGCGGTATCAACCTCACGCCGCAGCTGGACTTTTACCACGACGTCAACGGCACCACGCCGAACGCATCGCCGTTCGTCGAGGGCCGCAAGTCGCTGACCAGCGCCTTGCTGTTCAACTACCGCGACCGTTGGAAGGGTGGCCTGCAGTGGGTGCAGTACTGGGGCGGCGGCGACAACAACCTGATGACTGACCGCGATTTCATCAGCGGCAACATCTCCTACTCGTTCTGACCGCCGGCGCAAGGCGGGCCAGTCCCGCCCTGCTCCGTTCGCTTGGTAATTTCAGGAAGGCATAACCATGCTGACTTCCCTGGTGCTCGGCCTCGAGCGCTTCTTCTTCCGTCATCGTCTTGCCACCCTCGGCGTGCTGGCCCTGGTGACCCTGGTGATGGCTGGCTTCGCCGCGCAACTGCGCATGTCTGCCGGCTTCGACAAGCAGCTGCCGCAGCAGCACGAGTTCATCAAGACCTTCAACCAGTACCGCGACGTGCTGTTCGGCGCCAATCGCATCATCGTGGTGCTGCACGCCAAGCACGGCGATATCTGGAACAAGGAGGCGCTGACCAAGCTCAACGACCTGACCCAGACCCTGTTCTTCATGCCCGGCATCGACCGCCGCACGGTGACCTCGCTGTGGACCCC
>Ga0247804_10001211_pt1 | contig 11932 bp, 13 predicted proteins | sample UWRJL029104C1_FD_181142 | JGI IMG/M metagenome (GOLD analysis project Ga0247804, IMG submission 181142) | Plant litter microbial communities from Arlington Agricultural Research Station in Wisconsin, United States - UWRJ-L029-104C-1 | ecosystem: Environmental > Terrestrial > Plant litter >...
AACGGTAAAGGATAACGCTAACAATACAAGCATCGACAGCATCATCATTTCAGCCAACAATACGCCGCCGGTGGTGAACATCACAAGCCCTGTTAAAAATTCGTTTTACCGCCTTGGCGCCGATACCGCTTACCAGTTAAAGGCTACGGTTACCGACGCGCAGCATGCTGCTTCCGCATTGTCGTACCAGTGGCAGGTGGCGCTGCGGCACAATTCGCACCAGCATGCCGAACCGATCAATACAACGCCATTGACGAGCGCCGTTATCTCCCGCATCGGTTGTAACGGCGACACCTATTATTGGTTTGTAAAACTCACGGTGACGGATGCGGCAGGGCTTTCCACTACCGATTCTTCAAAGATCTACCCGCAGTGCGGCGGGCCTTTACCGGTTACGCTCAACAGCATCAACGCGGTAGCCGACGGACCGGCGAACGTATTGCGTTGGGTAACGTCTTCAGAGATCAACCTGAAATTCTTTGAAATAGAACGCAGTTACGATGGTATTAATTTTGAAAAAGTAGCGGTGGTAAATGCCGCCCGTGGTGCAGGTTACGGCAATTATGAGTGGCGCGATAACAACCACGACGCCGGCTATAACTACTACCGGTTACGCATGGTCGATTTCAGCGGTTATGAAAAATATTCCGGCGTGGTGAAAGTATTCTCCGGCGCTATTGCAGCAGAGGAGTTGCAGGTAAGTCCGAACCCCGCCCGCGATCACACGGTATTAAATGTACAACTCGCTGCCAGTGGTAAAGTACAGTTGCGTGTAACCGATGCCAACGGCAGGCTGGTGCGCGAACAGGAAGCCGATGGCAGGGCCGGCGCCAACAAATTTTTCATCAACGCATTGCGTACGTGGGCGCCCGGCATTTATTTTGTGGAATTGCAACAGGGAGCGTTGAAGAAGAGCGGTAAGTTTGTGAAAGAGTAATGTCGTTAAAATAGAAGGTTTTATAAAAAATAAATTAAGCGCATCTTTGCCTTCTTTCGCCCCTTTGCGTGAAACATTTTGTAAAGAAGTCCTATGAAAAAGAATATACTCTGGGAAGCAACCGACCATCCTTCACTGGAGCATTGCGTACTGAACTATACCACGCATTCCATAGAGATCAGTTCGGTGATCATTGGCAAATCAAAAAATAATATTTACCGGCTGGATTACAGTATGACACTGGATAAAAAATGGGAATTAAAAACGGCAACGATCAACATTGATTCCTGCAAACTCAAAAAGAAATTTATGGTAAAGCGGTCTACCAACGGCAACTGGTTTTTAAACAACAAGATTGCCAAACGCTTTCATAACTGCACGGAAATAGACATCTCTTTAACGCCCTTTACCAATTCGTTGCCCATCAACAGGATCGGTTTCATCAAAGGACAGGATGAAAAAATAAAGGTCATTTACTTCGACATATTAGAGGGAAAAGTGAAACCCGTAATGCAACGCTATACCCGGCTAACCAGTTCCAAATACAGGTTTCAAAATATCCCGAATGATTTTGAGGCGGTGATCAGGATAGACAAGAATGGATTGGTAAATAAATATCCCGCTTTGTTCAAGCAAATTAAGTTGCAGTAATATAACAGCGTACTTTTTCAATCCCTTGCAGGATCGAACCAAAAATATTTTGACCTGTACCGGGGCAATATGCTGTTATATTTGGCTAACTTGTTTATTGTCGCGCCAGCGAATATTTTTATTTAAAACGCCAACTGTTTATGATAGAAAACCTGCCGGTCTACATCCCGCTTGTTTTTGGGCTGACAACGTTTGCAACGCTCCTGCTTTTTTATGGGGCTGTAAAAAAAGCAGGCCAGGAAACAACGCGTAGAAAAGCAAATGCAATCCTGTCGGGACTGGCGATATGGTTGATTGTCCAGGCGGCTTTAACGCTTAACAATGTTTACAAACCGGCTACAGCTTCCATTCCACCCAAAATTGTATTTCTTGGAATATTACCTGCTATACTGACCATTATTTTCCTCTTTATAACCCGTAAAGGCCGGGCATTTATTGACAGTTTACCGTTGGTTAACTTAACTTATTTAAACGTAATAAGGGTCCCTGTTGAATTCGTTTTATTATGGTTATTTATAAACAAAGCCGTTCCACAACTCATGACTTTTGAAGGACGAAACTTTGACATCATCTCGGGTGTCACGGCGCCTTTCATTGCTTACTTTGGTTTTGTAAAACAAAAGCTGCCGGGGCGCGCAATCTTAATCTGGAATTTTGCCTGCCTCGCACTGTTGCTGAACATAGTGGTGAACGCGTTACTTTCTACACCGTCGCCCCTACAAAAATTTGCATTTGATCAGCCCAATATAGCGATCCTGGACTTCCCGTTTAGCTGGTTGCCATCATTTGTAGTCCCTGTTGTTTTATTTGGACACCTGGTTTCCATCAGGCAGCTTATGAAATCCCGGTAGCCCGCCCTTGTGCAACAGGTAAATTCTGAACCCTTAAAATAATACAGTTTATCTCCAATGCAATCAATCCCGCCTAATTCAAAACCCCACTACCCTATTCTCGACGGCCTGCGGGGTGTAGCCGCCATCCTGGTGGTTTGCTTCCACGTTTTTGAAGCGCATGCCACCAGTCGCTTTACCCAAATCATCAACCACGGTTACCTCGCCGTTGATTTCTTCTTTTTATTGTCCGGCTTTGTTGTCGGCTATGCGTATGACGACCGATGGAAAAAGATGAGCGTCGCAGGATTTTCCAGGCGCCGGTTAATAAGGCTGCAGCCCATGGTGATAATGGGTATGCTCATCGGCGCGGTATGTTTTTATTTCCAGGACTCTGTATTGTGGCCGGGCATCAGCGAAGTACCCGTATGGAAAGTACTGTTGGTGATGCTTATCGGCTTTACTTTAATACCATTGCCGCCTTCCATGGACATCCGCGGCTGGACGGAAATGCATGCCCTGAACGGCCCCGGCTGGTCGTTGTTTTATGAATACATCGCCAATATTTTGTACGCGCTTTTGGTAAGGAGGTTTTCAAAAACGCTGCTGTCCATATTAGTTGTACTCGCGGCAGCGGCATTGATCCACCTGGCTGTAACCAGTCCCAACGGCGATGTGGTTGGCGGCTGGGCCCTTGAACCAACGCAGTTGCACATTGGGTTTGTGCGCATGCTGTATCCCTTCTTTGCGGGACTGTTGCTTTGCCGGATCGGCAAACTCATCCAGGTAAAACAGGCTTTCCAATGGTGCAGTTTGCTGCTGGTGATCATCCTTGCCATGCCCAGGATCGGCGGCCCGGAAAACGTATGGATGAATGGACTTTATGATTCCCTAAGTATTATTTTCCTTTTTCCATTGATCGTATTTTTGGGCGCAAGCGGCGCAATAGCCGGTAAATATGCAGCCCGTGTTTGCAAATTCTTCGGCGATATTTCCTACCCCTTGTACATTACCCACTACCCGCTTATATACATTTATACCGGGTGGGTTGCTGATAATAAGATCCCCGTACAACGTGTATTTCCTATGGGCATTGTCTTACTAATAACGAGCATTGCACTTGCTTATGCCTGCCTTAAACTATACGATGAACCGGTAAGGAAATGGTTGAATAAAAAATATGGAGGAAGATAAGTAACAGGCTCAAAATATACAAGTATTATGTATTCGTTCGATGATATTAAAGAAAAGATTTCTGTTGATGGTTTCGCAGTAGCCGAAAATATTTTTATTGACGAAGAGATAGCGGACCTGCTGCATCTAATTTCTCTTGCCGACACTTCAAGACCTACCTTCCGGAAGACAAGTGAACTGTTTGCCATTCGCCAATTTTTCAAGGAAGTTCCTGCCGCAATTGGCAAAGTTTTTAACCAGCGATTAAATGCCTTGATCGAAGGCTTATTTGGTATTGGTTATTTTGTTGTGAAATCGATCTACTTTGATAAACCTGTAAACTCTAATTGGTTTGTTTCGTATCATCAAGACCTTACAATTTCGGTTGATAAGAAGTTGGATATAACCGGATTTGGGCCTTGGACTAGAAAAGAAAACCAGTTTGCCGTTCAGCCGCCACTAAATATTTTAAAAGATAACTTCACCATTCGCATTCACCTTGATGATACAACTGAATCAAACGGTGCCCTTAAAGTTATAAGAGGTTCGCATTCAGCAGGAATTACAAGATCCACCGCTATACATCACTCCAATGAAAAGGAAATTATTTGCAACGTCCCAAAAGGTGGAGTAATGTTTATGAAGCCATTGCTACTTCATGCTTCAGGTAGAACAACGAACAACCACAGAAGGAGGGTGCTGCACATCGAATTTAGCAGTAGCGTTTTACCTTCTGGCTTGCAATGGGCAGAACTGGTAAACTGAAAAATGTAATAAATGAGTACTATACATCGATGCAAGAACCATTGATCAATAATAAATTCCAGCTTGAAAAAGCTAACGGGAAAGGTGGGTGGACGTATGTACTCATACCGGGCATCCGTTCAAAAAACGGATTTCCATTTAACAAGACCAGGCTTAAAGGCACTATCGACAATGTGGAAGTAAAGCATTGCAGGCTGATGCCCACCGGGGAAGAAAGACTTTTCCTGCCTGTAAATGCAACCATAAGAAAGCAGTTGCGTAAGAAGGCGGGCGACTGGGTGAATATTGTTTTATTCATAGATGATGCGCCGGTTGAGATCCCCGCAGATTTTTTGCTTTGCCTCGAAGACGATCAGCCGGCATACAGTTTTTTCCTTAGTTGCACAGATGGACAGAAACAAGGTTTTATCAACCACATCAACGCCGCCAAAACTGAGAACACCAGGATCAACCGCATAGCAAAAGCATTGAATAAGCTGGCAAAGGGCGAAAAATATCCCTGAATGAATTAGCTTTAATGATCAACGGGCCAAAACATAATTAATACAATGGAACTGATCAAACTACCAACCGACAACTTCTATATTTTCACCTGTTTCGCAGGATTATCCATTCTTATTTTTTTCATTAACCTGTTCGTAAAAAAATACACCGAGATCAATAAGATGCTGGATGCCGCCAATAAAGAAGCCATTCCACACACCGTAAAGCTGGGGTATATTGAAGAAGAAGTAGAGAACATAAAGAACGAGATCAACCTGCGCACCGCCTCCTTCCAGCAGATCTTTTCACTCAAATACGGCGATGCAGAACAACAAATGAAAGACTATAAGATCCCCGAAAAAGTGATCGAACAAAATAAAAGTGAAGAATACATTACCCGGTTCCTGAAGATCGGTGAATTGTTCCTTGCTTTAAAAAAGAAACATACCGACATTAAAGAAGTGGCCGAACTGGTGGGACATAAAAGTGGGATCGTTAAGGAAAAAATTGCCGATCTGAAAAAATTAGCGAAGCTGGCTGTGGTAATGAGCATAGCAGGACTGCTGATGATCGGCATTGGCCTGTATCAATGGCACCACAAATACCAATGGTACCAGGATAAAATGACGAAAGTAAATTATGAGAAAACGCTGAAGGAGGTAAATAAATAACAAAAACCTGCTAACCTATAATATGCAAAGACTACTGTCCATTTTACTTTTGCTCTTACTGAATTTTACTCATTGTAGTCCCACGACAAAGCCGTATAATATCCCTCAAGTTTTAATGGTTGAAATGAATCTAAGCGCGCTTGGCGTAGAGTCGGACAATTTCCCTTTCATAAAAGTGCATATAGATTTTGTAAAAGATTCTGCAATTTGTACAAGATCCTATTATGATCCGGCGATCAAAGAAACTACCTATTCCTTGTCACCTGCTGAAATAAAAAAGATCCTGTCGCTCCTGCAAAATACGGAACTGGAAAAATTAAAAGATACCTATACTGTTGCAAAAACCGACCAGCCGACTTCAACAACAACCATATATACCAGTAAAAAATGGTTTGCCATCGTGGATTATGGTTTAAAGGGAGATTACCCGCTACAGGAACTGTATAAAATTGCTTATAAATTTTAGTGTTCCTGTTGCTGTATAAATTACCAACTCAATAAAATCAATCAATGGAAAACAGGTTCAGCGGCCTTGTAAAAAGTAAAAAGAATGAAGAACTGCTCACCATGGTATACGGGTTTGATGCCTGGGATGCACAAATGCTGGAAGCCGTACAGGAGGAACTCAAACGCAGGAACGCGTTGCCGGCAGACATAGTGGTGCGCAAACAGGAACTCATTGCCAAAGAACGCATTGAACTAAGCCAGGGTCAGCTGCCAGTGCAGGCGGACAGGTTTTAGGCTGGCTTACAATATTCGGGCTCTTCGGCTTCCTCATCGGTTATAACTATGCTTACGCTAAAAAGAAAAGCAAGTACACCGGCGAAAAATTTTACAAGTTCGACAAGGCTTCCCGGGACAATGGCCGGTACATCCTGTACGCCTCGTTCGGCATGCTCATCTTATTTATCCTGTACTCGATCGTTACGCTCGACGGGAATGGCATTTAATGTATTAACCAATACTTTTTTTATTAAAGATCAACAATAAAACAAATGAAAAAAATATTAAGCAGCCTGTTTGTTCTTTGTGCTTTCGGCGCCACGGCGCAGGACGATTACGTGGTGCGGATCAACGATACTTCGCTCAACGTTGAACTCGGCAAAAAATACAACATGACCGTCAACGGAAAGAACGTCAGTTTCAGCGTGAGGCTAAAAGATACGCTTACCCATGCCGATAATTTGTATAGTTTTCTTTACCTCAGCCATAATAAAATATCGCACACGAAACTGGACAGTTCCATTTCACAGATCTCTATTTTAACCGCCGAAGGTTCGGGCCTGCTGATCCAGAAATATGAAACCATCAACCCTACTTCGCTGAACGAAATGATGCTGTCGGAAGTAACCAAGGAAAGCATCAATTACGGGTTTGAAATGAAGCGTTCCAGTTACAAAAAGAAATTGCAATCGGGACAGGTGATCGAGGTAACCCGCGCCGTACTGCGCTATAAAGATGAAGTGAATATTTATGAGATAGCTTCTGCAGGTACAAAGGATGCGGGACTGGTAATCGTTACAATGCGCATGAGCGAGATGGACGATTCACCCGGGCAGAACATCATTAAACTGATGTGGGATTCGTTGAGATTGAAATGGTAAGAGATATGAATTAACACCGGGGTATGGGCTGTTTACACGCGCTCCCAGCCCAATCAAAAGCAATTCCTGTTTTAATTCTTCCCCGCTTTGCTCCCTTCTATCGCCTCCCGTATCGTCTTCAGCATGTGGGATAATTCGTAGGGCTTTGCCACGAATGCCTGTGCACCGCAATCGTCCACGCTCCTTCCCATTTCTGCGTTGGCTGAAAAGAGGATCACCGGTATATGTTCGGTTTCCTTCGTGGATTTGATCTTCTTACATATTTCCCTGCCATCCGCTCCGCCGAGCGATACATCCAGCAACACCAGGTCAGGCGAAAAGTTTTCAATGCCTTTACTTACCTGCTCCCACCTCGATATTGTTTCTACCTCAAATCCATTGAGTTTAAGCGACATCTTTACCAGCGTAAGGATATCTATGTCATCGTCAACTACCAGTACTTTATCCATAACCTTATATTAAAAATGTATTTGCTTGGTGTTTATTGTTTTAAAGGCAGCGAAAAATAAAAGGATGAACCATCCGCTTCCCGCTCCACCCATATCTTCCCGTGGTGGCGCGTAATGATATCGCGGCAGATGTACAACCCCAGTCCAAACCCGGAAATGTGTATCGATGCATCCCTGGCCCGGTAAAAACGTTCAAAGATTTCCGACGCTTCTTCCTCCGGTATACCGATGCCAAAATCCCGCACCTGCACTTCCAGCATGCCGTCCTTCTCGCGGCTGCTTACGATCACCTTGTGTTCATCCGGCGAATACTTGATGGCGTTCGACAACAAATTGATCAGTACCTGCTCTATCCGTTGCCGGTCGCCCACTATCGTTTCATCGGGCAGGTTACCGTCCCTTACGATCGTATGCGTGGTGGAAACCATTTGAAAAGATGCAATGGAATCATTGATCAGTTCATCCACATTGAATTCTTTCAGGTTAAGCTGCAATTGCCCGCTCTGTATCTTCGACACGTCCAGCAAATCCTTGATCAGGTTCTCCAGTTTGTTTACGCTTTCCAGTCCCTTTTGTGTAAACTGTTTATTCAGCGGCCGGTCTTCCACCATGTTCAGCAGGTCGAGGTAACCCTTGATACTTGTAAGCGGCGTTTTCAATTCATGGCTCGCAATGCCGATGAATTCGTCTTTGCGTTGCTGGCTTTCCTTTACCTGCTGCATCAGGTTGTTGTAAACGCGGATCAGCGTACTGATCTCGTCCCTGCCCTTGTCGATGATCAGCGCGTTGTAATTGCCCGTTCTGCTCACCTGCTTGATGCTGTTCACAAGGTAAATTAGGCGGCGTGAAATATAACCCTGCACCACCAGCGCTACCAAAAAAGAAAAGAGGACGGCACCCAGGATCAATACAAATGCCATTTCGTAGCGCGATTTTTTTATGGCCGCCAGTTCCGACAGATCGATCTCCATGGCTACGCGGCCCAGCACTTCCGTTTTGTTCCTGATGAGGTCGCTCACAAAAAGCCGGTTCGTTGAAAATTCATTCTTTTCTACCTTCAACATCTGCGCCAGCGGCAGGCTGTCTGAACCCGCCCGCGCATACTTTCCAAACACTTTTCCTGACGTATCAACAATAACGGCATGGATGATGTCGGGCGAACTCGTACGCAATTCGGCCAGTATATCATCCCCGATGTCCTCGTCCTGGAAAAGCATGATCGGTATGCTGTTCGTACTCAACACCCGCGCCAGCCCGCTCATACTTTTTACTTTGCGTTCCTTGTAATCCTTTATATCCGTAACGATGAACACGCCGATGAACACGCCTACTACGATCACGCTGGTGAATACCTGCATCAGTACCAGTTTGTTGCGGATCGATATGTTGCGGATGCTTAACAAAATTGCCTGGTTTTTTTTAGTTGATGATGATCGCCAGTTTTAATAGTTGTGAACTCGCCTTCAAACCCGCGGCGCTGATGGCTTTGAGGTTGGCTTCGAATTTTAATTTATCATGCTGCACTATAAAGTTGAAAGCCGTTCCCATCTTTCCCAGCCCGGGCTTTTCGCTTACCGTCAACACGCCCTTGTCAATATTTTCGAGTATGATATTCAGCGGGTAGCTGTTACCGTTAGGAATAAAAAGAATATGGCAAAAGCTGATGTCTTCAGGTTTGCTGAAATGGCGCAGCACAATGCGCTTGTTGTTGACGGTATTGGTTTTCGCGATCTCGGCCAGGGCGGCATCGATGCCTGAGGTACCCATGATGCCGATCACGAATTCGCTTTCGCCGGGGTGCTCTTCCCAGTAAATGTAGCGCGTAAAATTATAAAGGAATACCGCTTTCAGGTTGTTTTCCTGTTCGCTGCTTTGGCACATGGCGCTGCCGCTTGCCATGCAAAACAGGAAAAGGAAGAAAGCGATTTTTTTCAGCATCGGCGCGTTGTCGGTTTATTTATAAAGTCAGCATGAATTTTAGCAACCCGTTGATGCCCGGCTGTTCCAGTACGGTAGAGTAGATAAAACCATCTGCCGCGCGGAACCCGGGGTCTAAATAAGTTGTGTTGAACAAATTGCGCACGCTGATGCTCGCACTGATGCGCCGGTCGAAAAGCCGCTCTGTCGAAAGCGTCATGTTCGTAAGGAAATAGCCTTTCACCGGCCCGTACGGATCCGTTATCGGCACCTGCCTTTTGCCTACCCAGTTGCCCGTAAGGTTTAAATTAAAAAGCTCCCGTACGTGCAAAGTGCCGCCCAGGTTGCCTTTTACCCGTGCAATGCCCGGTGTATTCCTTTTTATACCCGTTAAATAGTTTTCTCCCACGGCATGCTGGTAAGTAAAATTCACAAAGCCATTGAATCCGTTCATGGAAAGATCGAGTTTGGCTTCCAGCCCGTTGATGTTGATCTTGCCGGGGTTCTTATCCGGTTGCTGGCTGCCCAGGTTATTGAGTACGATCACATCGCGCAGTTCGTTCCGGAAACTATTGAGTTGTGCGAGTACCGCCGGCGTCAACCGGTAGATCAGGTTCATTTCATACGTTCGGATCTTTTCGGTTTTGAGCGTGAAGCCCGCTGGCGCCTGGTAGATCTCCGTGTTGGTAGGCGCGCGGAAAGCCGTACCGAACAACAATTTGAAAGTGAATTTATCCGTAGGCTGGCTCACGATCGCTACGCGCGGGCTGAGCGGGTTGCCGTAATAAGTATTGTTGTCGTAGCGTGCACCAAGGGTAAAACTGGTTTTTTTCAGCAGCTTCGTATTCCATACAAATTGCGCGTAACTACCAAATGTATTGCGGATGTCGTACAAACGCGGTTTAAAAGTAGCGTTCAGGTTCAGCAACGTATCCCTTCCATCCAGCAGGTACACCGTGGTGCTGTCCACGTTGATGCCGCGGCTCCCGTGTTCAATGTTGTCCTGGTAAAACTGTATGCCCGCACTCAGGGTAAATTGTTTACCCAAGTTGTAATTCGACATCACTTCACCCAGCACGCGGTTGGAATAACTGGCCGTGGGCACCCGGTATAATTTGCGGCCGTCCAGGGTAATGTAAGCATAGGATCGTTCACTGATGCCCGTTTCGCGGTACACGAAGCGCGCCAGGATGTTGAATTTTTCAGAAGGCTTGTATTCATTTTGCACATAAAAAGTACGGGAGTACGGTTCTTCCAAACCTGATTTTTCGCCGCGCACATCCCTGGCCACCAAACCTAAAATTCCGCTGTTGCCATAGCCCTGCGGCGGCAGGCGGAGGAATACGGTCGGGCTGTTTAAAAATGTACCCCAGCCCATTGGCGTGTTGTAAATTCTTCCGCCCAGCGTTAGTTTCATCTTTTTAAAATCGTAACTGATGATGGTATTCACGGAGTAGGCTTTGTCCACGTAGGAAGCGCTGTAATTGGGATCGCGGTTTTTAAATTTCGGCCCGTCGGTACTGTACAGCGAACCGGAAATGGAAATGTCCCAGTTGTTCTTATGAATGCCGAACCGTGCCCTGTTCACCGAGGTATTGAACGTGCCGAATCCTTTCTGGTATTGAAAGCCGTTGAGGTCAGATCCCTTTCTCGTAATGATGTTGATCACGCCGCCGAATGCATTGGTGCCGTACAGCGCAGAAGCCGGGCCCCAGATCACTTCAATGCGTTCCACGTTGTGCAGGCTGTAGGCCGGCCCGGCCATGTCGTTGCTGCCGATGATATTATTTTCAGGGATGCCATCGATCATCAGCAGGGCGCGCAGGTTTTCGGCGCCGTACATGCCGCGGAAATAGATAAGGGTAGGAATATACCCATAGGTGTGGATGAAATCGATGCCGGGAATGTCGCGCAGCGCATCTTCCAGTTGTTCATAACCCCGTTCCCTGATCTGCCGCGACGTGATCACGTTCATGGTCGAAGGCGCTTCATTGATCGTTTGTGCCGAACCGGTAGCCGTTACCACGGTGATGTTCATCAGTTCTTCGAGCGACAGGTTGAGCAGGGAAGCTACGCCCGGCACCGAATCGGGCTGGGCCCGCACCAGCAGCGGCGATGCACACAACAGGAAAGCAACGAAAAATATACTTTTCATACGCCGTGGATTAATGGATAAAATGCCCAATACGGGATAGGAAATTAAAGAAAAGCTGTAGAACAGGAAAGCTGCCGGGCCATAAGCTGACAATCATATAAAACAGTTTAGTGGTTGGGTTTGGGTATTATGGGCCGGTAAAAACCGGTTTTGTTCAACTAAAAATCTTATTCCTGCCACAATATTCCTGCCAATTATTGAGGGACAATACATTGAACCTGTTTTCCGCCAACCCGGTTTTTTGCATGTTAAAAAAGACCTTTACTTTATCATAGTGGGAAACGTTAGTTTTTCCAT
>Ga0247804_10001212_pt1 | contig 11930 bp, 10 predicted proteins | sample UWRJL029104C1_FD_181142 | JGI IMG/M metagenome (GOLD analysis project Ga0247804, IMG submission 181142) | Plant litter microbial communities from Arlington Agricultural Research Station in Wisconsin, United States - UWRJ-L029-104C-1 | ecosystem: Environmental > Terrestrial > Plant litter >...
GAGCTGGCTGTCGCAGACGCACTTGAAATAGAAACGACTACTCCGGATACGGATACGATACCAGAGCCAGCCGTAACCATAACGGAAGAGGTACCCGTAGAAAGTGGGGAAGAGGCTGCCGAAACGGTGGAAACACACTTCGAATCGGCTGAGCCTGCTGCTTCGGCGCCGACGGCTTCCGAAGAATCTCCGCTTGAAATTCCAGAGCCGGAAATTCCGCCCGTCGCGCCGCCCATCCGGCCGCCAGAGGAAGTGGGCAGCGCCCGCTTCGAGTTTGGCTTGCAGGATGAGCCGAAACCCGTCGCGACGCAGTACGAGCTGCCATTGGTGGATGAATGGGCGGCGGCGGCCACTCCCCTGGCTCTGCCCGGGGCCGACGACTTGAATCTTGAGCTGCCCAGTGCTGCTCCGGCGGCACCAGCCACTCTTAAATGGACTGCCGCCGCCTTCACCGGCGATACCGACCTGGGCTATGCCCTCGACGAAGGCAGCCGCCTGGGCTTTGGCCTGGGCCTGCTGACGGAGGCGCTGCTGGCCAAAATCGAAATGGAAAGCGAGGGCACCCTCGCGCATGAAATCGTGGCCGCGCCCCGTCCCGCCCCGCTGCCCCCCACCGCCGTATTCTTCGAGCCCGACGTGCTGCTGCTGGAGCACTGGGCTACGCATCGGCCGATAGTGCCGCCCACGCCCAGCTCGTCGGAGCTGATAAACAGCTTCCTGCGCCGCCAGCCGCGCCTCACGCGGCCGGCCATGCTGCCGCCTTCGCCCACCGCCCAGGCCGATTTGAGCGTGAAAAGCACCCGGCCCGAACCCGAGCTGATTTCGGAAGGTCTGGCCCGCATTCTGGCCCGACAGGGAAAAATCGAGCGCGCCATTGAGATTTATGAGCGCCTGATGGTGAAACAGCCAGAAAAAATGGCGTACTTTGCAGCCCAAATTCAACAATTGCAACCTTCTGCCTAATTCATAGGCTACTGTCTTACTCTCTTATGTTTGTCGCCATCGTTTGTCTGATTCTTTTCGTGTGCTTCCTGCTGGCCCTGGTAGTGCTGGCGCAGAACCCCAAAGGCGGCGGGCTGTCGAGCCAGTTTGGCGCTGGCGGCGCAGCTAACCTCATGGGCGTGAAGCGCACCGGCGACCTGCTCGAAAAGCTGACCTGGGGCTTCGCAATCAGCCTGGTAGTGCTGTCGCTCGGCTCGTACGTGGTTATCGGCAACACCTCGGGTGGTGCCACTCGCAGCATCAACCAGATTAAGGCCGCCGAAACGAAGCTGCCGGCTCCGGCTGCTCCCGCCCCCACTGCCCCGGCTCCGGGCGCTCCGGCTGGTGAGCCTGCGGCTACTCCGGTTGCTCCGGCTACCCCGGCTCAGTAATTTTAGCTCTGCTACCTCTGAAAAGCCGGCAGCTCCCAACGCGGGGCTGCCGGCTTTTTGCTGTAGCGCGGATTTTGTAATCCGCGAGTCTGAACGGTAGCACACGCGGATTATAAAATCCGCGCTACTGGCAGTCCGCCAAATTTTCCCGTTTCTGTCACTTCGGCCTGGGCCGAGTCTGCCAATTGTGGCAGATTTCGGGCTTGGCACAAGAAGTGCCGCAGGGCTGGCAACGTTAAAATCTTCCTTTAACCCAACCTAAACACACTCAAAATGGCACTTAGCATCAAACCGCTGGCCGACCGCGTTATCGTGAAAGCCGCCGCGGCCGAAGAGAAAACCAAGTCCGGCATCATCATCCCCGACACCGCCAAGGAGAAGCCGCAGCGCGGCGAGCTCGTAGCCGTGGGACCGGGCAAAGCTGCTGACAACGGTACGCTCATCACGCCGCAGGTGAAAGTGGGCGACCAGGTGCTCTACGGCAAATTTGCCGGCACGGAAATTTCCATCGACGGCGAAGACTACCTCATCATGCGGGAGTCGGACATTTTTGCCGTTCTGTAAGCTACTGGTTTTAACCCAGAAGCTTTTCACTCATTATCTAATACCATCATTCCCCAGAAATGGCTAAGAACATTCTCTTCGACGTCGAAGGCCGCGCCAAGCTGCAAGCCGGCGTGAACAAACTGGCTAACGCCGTTAAAGTAACCCTCGGCCCGAAAGGCCGCAACGTCATTATTGACAAGAAATTCGGCGCCCCGAGCATCACCAAGGACGGGGTGTCGGTAGCCAAAGAAATCGAGTTGAAAGACCCGGTGGAAAACATGGGCGCCCAGCTCGTGAAGGAAGTGGCTTCGAAAACGGCCGACCAGGCCGGCGACGGTACCACCACTGCTACCGTGCTGGCCCAGGCCATCTACGTGGCGGGCTCGAAAAACGTAGCCGCCGGTGCTAACCCGATGGACCTGAAGCGCGGTATCGACAAGGCTGTACAAGCTGTAGTTGCCAACCTGAAGTCGCAGTCGAAGAAAATCGAGAACTCCTCGGAAATTGCCCAGGTGGGTGCCATCTCGGCCAACAACGACATGGAAATCGGCAAAATGATTGCCGATGCCATGGACAAAGTGGGCAAGGAGGGCGTGATTACCGTGGAAGAAGCCCGCGGCACCGAAACCGAAGTGAAAACGGTGGAAGGCATGCAGTTCGACCGCGGCTACCTGTCGCCCTACTTCGTGACCAACCCCGAGAAAATGGAGGTTGAGTTCGATAACCCTTACGTGCTCATCTACGACAAGAAAGTGAGCACCATGAAGGAGCTGCTGCCCGTGCTGGAGCAAGTGCTGCAGACTGGCAAGCCCCTCGTTATCATCTCGGAGGATGTGGACGGCGAAGCCCTCGCTACCCTCGTAGTGAACAAGCTGCGCGGCTCGCTGAAAATCGCGGCCGTGAAGGCTCCCGGCTTCGGCGACCGTCGCAAGGCGATGCTGGAAGACATTGCCACCCTCACGGGCGGTACGGTTATCAGCGAAGAGCAGGGCTATAAGCTCGAAAACGCTACCCTGGAGTACCTCGGCACGGCCGAGAAAATCATCATCGACAAGGACAACACGACCATCGTGAACGGCAAGGGCTCGAAAGATGCCATCGCCGGCCGCGTGGCCCAGATTAAGGCCCAGATGGAGACGACCACGTCGGACTACGACAAGGAGAAACTCCAGGAGCGTTTGGCCAAACTGTCGGGTGGCGTGGCCATCCTCTACATCGGTGCCAGCACCGAGGTGGAAATGAAAGAGAAGAAAGACCGCGTGGACGATGCCCTGCACGCCACCCGCGCCGCCGTTGAGGAAGGCGTGGTACCCGGCGGTGGCGTGGCCCTGGTGCGCGCCATCGAGGCCCTGGAGGCCGTGGACACCCACAACGCCGACGAGCGTACGGGCGTGAACATCATCCGCACGGCGCTGGAGTCGCCGCTCCGCACCATCGTGGCCAATGCTGGCGGCGAAGGCTCGGTAGTGGTGCAGAAGGTGCGCGACGGCAAAGGCGACTACGGCTACAACGCCCGCGAGGACCGCTACGAAAACCTGGTGGCCGCCGGTATCATCGACCCCACCAAGGTGACCCGTCTGGCCCTGGAAAATGCCGCTTCGATTGCCGGCCTGCTCCTGACCACGGAAGCCGTGATTTCGGACGAGCCCGAGGATGACAAAGGCGGCGCTGGCGCTGGTGCTGCCGGGATGGGCGGCATGGGTGGCATGGGCGGCATGATGTAATCAGTTCCTTAGCTGCTCGCTTACAGTTATCATTAAAAAGCCCCGCTGGACCAAGTCCGGCGGGGCTTTTTTTGTGGGTGAAGGTTTCTATGTCGGGACGAAAGGAATAGTGTCGGGACAAAAGGAATAGTATCGGGAAGCACTTTATACGAGTCGGGACGCACCGTAGGAGTATCGGGAAGCACTTTAGGAGTGTCGGAATGCGCCGTAGGAGTGTCGGGACGTACTTTATGGGAGTCGGGAAGCACTTTAGGAGTGTCGGGAAGCACCGTGGGAGTATCGGGACACAGTTTAGGAGAGTCGGGAAACAGTTTAGGCAACTCGGGACAGCATGGATGGATTTCGACTTTAAGCAAAACACCCCCGGCATTCAGCATACCGGGGGCGTTTTGCAATTAGAACAGTCGATAGCTTACGCCGCGACGGGCTCATCCATCATGCGCGTGAGGCGGCGGTAGATGAAGAACAGCAGGATGGACGAGGCGGCCGACAGCACCACGAAAATCATGAAGAAGCTGTAGAGGTCATTGATTTGGATGCCCAGGAAGGTGGGCCACTGGTAGGGAATTTCCAGCTCCTTGAGCTTGGCGACGACGTCGGCCGAAGCCTTACCGGCATTGTTGAGGATTTCGGGGAGGTTGATGCCAGCATCGGCGGCTTTCTTGAACTCGCCGGGGCCGGGAGGATAGAGGCCCGAGAGCACGCCGGCCAGCTTGTTGCCGGCGGCGGTGGCCAGGAACCACACGGCCATCAGCAGCGAGGCTAGGCGGGCGGGGGCCAGCTTGTTCACCAACGCCAGGCCGATGGGCGACAGACACAGCTCGCCGAAGGTTTGCAGCAAGTACATGGTGATAAGCCAGAACATGCTCACCTTGGTGCTGGCATCGACGCCCTTCACGCCGAAGGCAATGACGAGGTAGCTGATGGCCAGCAGCATCAGGCCGATGGACATTTTGAGGGGCGAGGAGGGCTCCATACCCTTCTTGCCGAGGGCCGTCCAGAGCACGGCGAAGATAGGCGCGAAGGCGATGATGAAGAGGGCGTTGGCCGACTGGAAGTAGGATGCGGGCACGACGGTCGAGCCCAGGTTGCGGTCGGTTTGCTCATCGGCGAAGAAGGTAAGCGAGGCGCCGGCCTGCTCAAACGCGCCCCAGAAGAAGATTACGAAGAAGCTCAGAATGAGAATGACGTAGATTTTTTCCTTTTCGCGGCCGGTGAGCGAGGCATCGGAAAGCACAATCATCGGCATGACAATCATCGACGAGAACACCAGGGCCCCAATCCAGTCGTAGTTCATGAACCAAGCAATGGCGGCGTAAATCACGATGCCCAGGATGGCGATGAGGCCCATGCTCATGCCGCCGGTTTTGGCGGGCCGGGCGATGGTTTCGGCCCGCACGGGGGCATCGGTGCCCACGGGTACTATGGGCGAGGCAGCCACGCTACGCTCGGGCTTGGCGCCGAGGGGCGCGCCGGTGGGCGTGAGCACGTACTTGTTTTTCAGCAGCTCGAAGGTAGCGCTGCCAATGAGCATGCCGATGCCGGCGGCCAGGAAGCCCCACTTAAAGTCGGCCGCATTGCCGGTGTCGCCGAGCGTGCCGCACACCAGCGGCGAGAAGAACGCGCCTAGGTTGATGCCCATGTAGAAGATGGTGTAGGCCGCATCGACGCGGGTATCGCCCTTGGGGTAGAGCGAGCCCACCATCGAGGAGATATTGGGCTTGAAGAAGCCGTTGCCGAAAATCATCAGCGTGAGGCCGAGGATGAAGAGGCCCATCTGCGCCGAGGAGGGCGCGGTTTGGCCCGCCATGTACATGCTGGCCGAGCCGAAGAGGGCAAACTGTCCGGCGGCCATCATGAGGCCGCCGGTGAGGATGGAGCGGCGGTTGCCCCAGTAGCGGTCGGCCATGTAGCCGCCCAGTAGCGGCGTCAGGTACACCAGCGAGGTGTAATTGCCGTAGATGAGCGACGAGGTTTCTTTACTCATCAACAGGGCCTTGCCCATGTAGAGGGCCAGCAGAGCCCGCATGCCGTAGTAGGCAAACCGTTCCCACATTTCGGTGGTGAACAGCACGTACAGGCCCTTGGGGTGGCTGGTACTGGCCGGGGGAGAAAATTGCTCGCTCTGGGCGGTAGCAGTTGCCATAGTGGAAATGGTGGGGTGAATAAGGAGTGAAAGTAGGAGAAAAGGGGCCCGGGTTGCCGAAAATGCAATTGGGGTTGGTAAATCTAGGAAAGTTTTGGCAGTAGCGCGGACTTTGTAGTCCGCGAGTCTACCAATCGTTCAGACTCGCGGACTACAAAGTCCGCGCTACCGCCCCTTCATTCCGATACGCCTTGGCCCGGTAAGCCCCCGGCGAGAGCCCGGTTTGCTTGCGGAAAAAGCGGGTGAAGTAGCCGGCATCGGCAAACTGCAGGGCGTAAGCAATTTCCGACACCGAAAGCGAGGTATAGATAAGGTAGTTGTGCGCCTTGCGGGTGGTGTTGGCGTGTACGATTTGCTGGGCCGTTTTGCCCTTCACGGCCTGGCAGATGCGGTTGAGGTGCACCGGCGTAATCTTCAGCTCCTGCGCAAATTCGGCGATTTTCTTACCCGACGGCGCCGCCCCGATGGCCCGCTGAAACTCGCGGAAGTAATGCAGGGCGCGGTTGGAGCTGTCGGCCTCCTGGCGCTGCTGGTGATGCAGCAGGCGGTAGATTTTCAGGAACAGCAGCTTGAAATAGGCATTCAGCGCCAACTGCTTGCCGGGCTGGTCGAGGTGCAGCTCGGTGTGGATATTCTGCTCCAGGGCCAGCAGGTCGGCGAAGCGTACTTCGGCGTTGAAATCGGCGAGGATTTGCAGGGTGTTTACTTCGAGCAGCACGGCGGGCGTGGCCTGCAGGATGGTGTCCATCAGATTTTCGGCCAGCGTGAGCGTGCGGCCCTGCACCTGCGGGCTGAAGGTGAAGCCGTGCACCGCCCCGGCCGGGATGAGCACGATGCAGGGCGTGCGCAGCTCGATGGGCGTGGCGGCGGCGTGGAAGATGGCCCGGCCGGCTTCGAGGAAGAAGAGCTGGAACAGGTTAGGGTGCAGGTGGGGCTTGAGGCCCCAGTCGGTGAGACGGTTGCGCGGCAGGATTAGCTCGCTCTGGAGATAGTCGTGGCGGACCAGAGCCTTGTCGTCGCCGTAGAGGCCGTTGTAGTGGGCTATTTTTTCGTCCATGGGGCTAAGTAGAACGTCATCCTGAGCGTAGCGAAAGGACCTCGCCCGCTTCGTTGAGGGGGTAACTCTAATCGTTAAGCGAAGGAATTACTATTGCGGCCGGCGCAGGCGAGGTCCTTTCGCTGCGCTCAGGATGACGTTCTTTTTTTATGGCTCAGCCCGCATGTTTGATTTGTCCCAGTAAAGGTGCAAAATGTTTCACGAACTCCGCTCCGGTCGTTACGTACCTTTGTATCGTCTATTTTCCATTCCCACCCATCCATTTCACTCCCATGTCCGAGCCCACTACTCCCCTACCGAATGCCCCCGACCGTCTGCGGCCGTTGGGTTTTTCCCAGGCTGGTACCGTGCATCTCAACCTCACGCCGGCCGAACTCATCGAGCGCGCCCTGTGCCGCAACGAGGGCCAGCTCACCGATACCGGCGCCCTGATGTGCGACACCGGTAAGTTCACCGGCCGCTCGCCGAAGGACCGCTTCGTCGTGAAAGACGAAAACACCGCCGACAGCGTGTGGTGGGGCGACATCAACATCGCCTTCGATTCGCAGAAATTCGACCAGCTGCACGAGAAAATGCTGGCCTACCTGGCCGACAAGGAGCTCTACGTACGCGAAGCCTACGCCGGGGCCAACCCCGACTACCAGCTCAAGCTGCGCGTGGTGAACGAGCTGGCCTGGCACAATCTGTTTTGCTACAACATGTTCCTGCGCCCCGAGGCCGGCGCCGATACCTCCTGGACGCCCGACTTCAGCATCATCTGCGCTCCCGGCTTCGAGGCCGACCCGGCCGTGGACGGCACCCGGCAGGCCAATTTCGCCATCCTGAACTTCACCAAAAAAATGATTCTCATCGGCGGCACGGGCTACGCCGGCGAGATGAAAAAAGGCATTTTCGGGGTGCTGAACTACCTGCTGCCCCACGAGCACAACACCCTGAGCATGCACTGCTCGGCCAACAAGGGCAAGGATGGCGACACGGCCATTTTCTTCGGCCTCTCGGGCACCGGCAAAACGACCCTTTCGGCCGACCCCAACCGCGGCCTCATCGGCGACGACGAGCACGGCTGGACGCCCGACGCCGGCATCTTCAACTTCGAGGGCGGCTGCTACGCCAAGGTTATCGACCTGAGCCAGAAGAAGGAGCCCGAAATCTGGGATGCCATCCGCTTCGGCTCAATCGTGGAAAACACGCGCTTCGTGCCCGGCACCCACACCGTGGATTACGCCAACAAGAGCGTGACCGAAAACACCCGCACGGCCTACCCGCTGAATTTCATCCCGAACGCCGTGGAACCCAGCGTGGCCGACGCGCCGAAGAACATCTTCTTCCTCACGGCCGATGCGTTCGGGGTGATTCCGCCCATCAGCAAGCTCGATAAGAGCCACGCCATGTACCACTTCATGAGCGGCTACACCGCCAAAGTGGCCGGCACTGAGATGGGCGTGACGGAGCCGCAAACGACGTTCTCAGCCTGCTTCGGCGCCGTGTTCCTGCCGCTGCACCCCACCAAATACGCCGAGATGCTGGGCCACAAGATGGACGAGAATCCCGATGTGAACGTGTGGCTCATCAACACCGGCTGGACCGGCGGCGCCTACGGCACCGGCCATCGCATGAAGCTCGACCACACCCGCGCCATGATTACGGCGGCGCTCGAAGGCAAGCTCAGCGAGGTGAAATTCCAGGCCCACCCCGTTTTCGGCGTGCAGGTGCCCAAGGCCGTGCCCGGCGTGCCCGCCGAAATTCTGGACCCGCGCAACACCTGGGCCGACAAGGACGCCTATGACCAGACGGCCAACGAGCTGGCCGAGAAATTCGTGGAGAACTTCAAGAAATACGCCGACTTCGCCAACGAAGAAATTCTGGCTGGCGCACCCAAAGTGGCCGTCGAAGCGTAGAGGCTCCGTGCTTCAGGCACTCACCAAATTTGAAAGCCCCGCCAGTTGCAGCTGGCGGGGCTTTTTTGTGGCTCAGACTGCGTTAATATGAATAATTCCGGGCATTTGCCCATCTTCATCCCGTTTTGACCGGCCATACAGCCCTATCTCCAGGTCGCTGGGCTGGTTGTTTTCCAATTCGGATGGGTGGACATACGTGTACATGCCGTAGCCATGGCCCGCTACGACCCACCCAGCGGTATTGTCCAGGTGGATAACCTCAAAATCACCGGCAGGCCCACCAGTCACTACAGGCCCGAATGTGCGCATTAATGCTTCGGCTTCTATTGCAACGTCCGCAATTGCATCAACGTCGTCAAAGATGATATACGTGCCGTTTTTGAACAGCACCCAATTGGTAAACTGCGGGTTGATGGCGAGGCGCACATGCCCCATCAAATCTTCTTTTTGCATCGGCTGAATGGTTTGAATACTAATCGGCAAATTAATGCTGATTGGTTAGTACTATGACTACCGCTGAAGTGCTGAGTTTTATTTTGACGCAGTACCGAACTTTGCCTCATGCACACCTTCTTCGCCCCCGACCTCGCCGGCCCCACCCACACCCTGCCCGAAGATGAAAGCAAGCACGCCGTGCGCGTGCTGCGCCTCGGTCCCGGCGATGCCGTAGAGCTGCTCGACGGCCGCGGCGGCCGCTACCAAGCCGAAGTAGCCGACGCCAACCCCAAACGCTGCCAGCTCCGCATCACGGCGCACGAAACGGTGCCGCCCCGCCTTACCTACACCCACGTAGCCGTGGCCCCCACCAAAAACCTCGACCGCATGGAGTGGCTGGTCGAAAAAGCCGTGGAAGTGGGCATCGAGCGCCTCACCTTCCTGCGCTGCGCCCGCTCCGAGCGCCGCGAGCTGAAGCTGGAGCGGCTGGAGAAAATTGCCATCAGCGCCTTAAAGCAGAGTGGCCAGACCTGGCTGCCGCAGCTGGATGAAATGACTGATTTCGCCGCTTTCGTGGCAAAAGTGGAGCCGGAAACAACCTTTATTGCGCACCTGGAAGAAGGCGAACGGACCGAGTTAAAGCAGGTGGTAGGCAACGCGCCGCGCTGCTGCGTATTGATTGGACCAGAGGGGGATTTTACGCCCGCCGAAATTGAGCTGGCGCTGGGTCGGGGCATCCGGCCGGTGTCGCTGGGAGAGTCGCGGCTACGGACGGAGACGGCGGCGCTGGCGGCGGTGTTTACGGCGCAGTTGTGCCGCTAAGAGACGCCTATTTCAAATAGGCGTACAATCTTAGATTATTCGGTGTCAGCTCGATGAAATATTCACCGATACCATCTATTATCTGTTTGATTAACTCTAAATTCTGCACTGCGTCAGGAGCCGCTGTATTGATTGTCAACTGCCGGGGGAAGTCGAGCCACTCGATTTCTTTGTAGGCATACCATCCTCGTGGTTTATCCGAGACCATTGCCTCCATCGCAGCAGCATAGTAGTCAAAGTTATAATGCGTATGCTCATCGAAAAGCAAACGGCGAAAGGGGGGCTTGTCATCCCATATTGGTTTGACTAAGCATTGATTAACTTCCTGCCAATTTGCAATCAGGGCCGCAATGAGTTTTACCCATTTGCTGTTGCTCATCAGTAAAACCGAAAACTCATCCCGAATAAGCTCTTCCAGATAACTCTCTTCACGATGATGGGGCGACATAAATACCCTCATTAATTTGCGTTTACTTCCTCTCATTTTTCGCCAGCATAGTTAGCTTGTCTAATTTGGCTTGCTCAATAGCTGGCCATGCCTCCTCGCTTGATACCACAAGGCTTTTTAATGCTCGATAAAACGGCAGCACTACGCATGCCATAGTACCCGTCAAGCGAATTATTTCAGTTTTTGTAGTGCCCCAGTAAGACTGCTCAGAAATAATAAGGGTAATTAACTCGTCGCTGATGCTAAATCGGAAATAGTACCAAGCTGGCTCCAAATGCCAGCCAACCTCGGCATCCATCCCCTGCAGCACCAGTATCAGAGCGCTACATAATTCCTCCAGCGGATTTACCGGCACATCTGACACGTCGAGTTGAAGCTCAAACCCACCGGCATTAATGCTAACTGGCAGCCAACCATGTTCTGGCACGCCGAATCGAACGGTTATTTCATTCTGCAGAGCTTGCGAGGGAGTTGCCATAATAAATAGGGAAATAGAGCTTACTCCACCAACGCCGACTCATCCGCCTGCTCATCCTGCGCGGCCAGCCGCTTCGCCTCATCTTTCGCCAGTTTCTTCTTGCGCCAGGGCGCGTCCTGCTCCCAGTCGCCGGCCATGATGCAGCCGTAGGGCTGGATTTCATCGACCGTCGTGGCCAGCTCAAATTCAACGATTTGGCGCTTCACTTCCTCAGCATTTTTGTAGGCGCTGGGTAGTTCCGAGGTATCGATGCGGTTGAAGAAGAAGCGGGCGTCGATGCCTTGGGTTTCTTCGGCGAAAACCTGCTCGTCGGTTTTGCCCACGATGCTGCGCTTGTGGCGGGTGCGACTCAGGTTGCGGCCAGCGCCGTGGGGGGCGAAGCCCAGGTTGTTGGCCGTGGTGTGGCCTTCGACGATGAGGATAGGCTGGGCCATGTTGAGCGGAATGATGCGCGGGCCGGTGATGTCGGGCATGAATTTCGGGTCGAGCGGCGTGGCGCCTTTGGCGTGGTAAAACACGTCGCCATCGCGGAACACAAAGTTGTGCTCGTTCCAGAAGCGTTGCTGCACAGTTACATTCAACTGGGCGGCAATGGCATCGTGCAAGCACAAGTGGTTCTGCTTGGTCCATTTGCGCACCGTTTGCAGAGCGCGCCAGTAATTACCGCCTTCCTCCGAATCAATGGGAATCCAGGCGTTGGTCGGGGCCGTTTCCGGCGACAGCACCTGGCGGAAACGCTCGGCTACCACCATCCCATTCTTGTAGAGCAGCGCGCCCACGCCCCGCGAGCCGTGGTGCGTCACGAGCACCGTGTCGCCGGTGTTGCGCGAGGTGCCCACGTAGAGGAAGTGGTTGCCGTCGCCCTGCGTGCCAAGGTGCTCGCGGGCAAAATTCAGGCTGCGCAACGAGTTCAGGAAGGGGTTGGCTTTCATCTCCTGCTGAATTTCGTCGGGCAGCTCAAATTGATGCTCCCGCTCCCTCCCGCCGGGGCCAAAGTGGGTGA
>Ga0247804_10001215_pt1 | contig 11920 bp, 14 predicted proteins | sample UWRJL029104C1_FD_181142 | JGI IMG/M metagenome (GOLD analysis project Ga0247804, IMG submission 181142) | Plant litter microbial communities from Arlington Agricultural Research Station in Wisconsin, United States - UWRJ-L029-104C-1 | ecosystem: Environmental > Terrestrial > Plant litter >...
ATGCCTAACCGCAGGTACCGTTGAATTAAACACCGCCTTTGTTGCTGATAAGCTTTTATCTTGCATACATGAAGTATGTGCTTCCCTTTGCTTTATTCTTTTGCGCCCTCGCCGCTGTGCAGGGGCAAAACGCAAAAGCCGTTTCCGGCAACCCCATTCTCAAAGGCTGGTATGCCGACCCGGAAGCGGTAATTTTCGGAAAAAAATATTGGATATATCCTACTTATTCAGATAAATATGAAAAGCAGGTTTTCTTCGACGCTTTTTCTTCTACCGACCTAGTGCAATGGCATAAGCATGAAAAGATATTGGACACCGCTTCCGTAAAGTGGGCCAGGCGGGCCATGTGGGCGCCAGCCATTGTGCAAAAAGATAAAAAGTATTACCTGTTCTTTGCCGCCAACGATATTCAAAGCGATCATGAATATGGCGGTATTGGGGTGGCCGTAGCCGATCATCCTGCGGGGCCTTTTAAAGACCAGCTTGGCAAACCGCTCATCGGTAAATTTTACAACAAGGCGCAGCCGATCGACCAGTTTGTTTTTAAAGACAAAGACGGGCAGTATTACATCATTTACGGTGGCTGGCAGCATTGCAATATCGCGCGGCTCAACAATGATTTTACTGCCATAGTGCCGTTTGGAGATGGAACGATGTACAAAGAGATTACGCCTGGGAATTACGTGGAAGGGCCTTTTATGTTCATCCGCAACAATAAATATTATTTCATGTGGAGTGAAGGCGGCTGGACCGGCCCGGATTATTCCGTGGCTTACGCGGTGGGTGATTCACCCTTCGGCCCTTTTAAAAAAATAGGTACGATATTAAAGCAGGACACGGCCATTGCTACCGGCGCCGGGCACCATTCCATTATACACGATCAAAAAAAAGATAGCTGGTACATTGTTTACCACCGCAGGCCACGCGGCGAAACCGCTGCCAACCACCGGGTAACCTGTATCGAGCCGCTCAACTTTGACGAAAAGGGTTTCATTTTACCGGTGAAACTTACTTTCAAAGGAGTGAATACACAAAAATTAAAATAATCAACACAACATGAGATCATTCTTCTTCGCCTTCTTCCTTCTTTTTTCAATACCCGTATTTTGCCAGCCGGTGGAAGCATATTTCCAGTCGGCCTACAAGCTTCAACAGAAAGGAAAACACCAGGAGGCATTGGTGCAGATCGACAAAGCCTTATTAACCGATTCGCTTAACATCGATTACCTCGCTATGAAAGGCGACATCCTGCAATCGCTTAAACGATATGATGCTGCCTACCTGTCATACTCCAAAGGCATTGCACGCGCGCCCAAGGATACCTACCTCTACAACCAGCGCGGGTTGCTGCTCAATTCGCTCCGGCAGTTCGATAAAGCGATCGCCGATTTCAGCACCGCGCTCAGTTTCGCCAGCATCGACAGCGTAAAAAACCTGTTGCTGGTGAACAGGGCCGCGGCAGCCATCAACAGCCGGCAGTTTACCAAAGCTTACGACGACCTGATCGTGGTGTACAAAAGAGATTCTTCCAACATCGGCATGCTCAACAACCTGGCCGCGGTTTCCGATGAAGTGGGCAGGGGCGATGAAACATTGAAATACCTGTTGAGGATCATTAAACTGCAGCCCGATTTTTACCCGGCCTACGGCAACATCGGTTTTAAATACCAGGAAATGGGCGATCATAAAAAAGCCATCGAATATTTCAACAAAGTACTTTCCTATAAAGCCGATGATCCGCTGGCCTTCAGCAACCGTGGTTACAACAAACTGCAAACCGGCGATATCAAAGGCGCTTATGCCGATATTGAAAAAGCCATACAACTGTACCCTGCCAACTCCTATGCTTACCGTAACCGCGCACTCATCTACATCAAAGACAATAAAATTACGGAAGCCTGTAAAGACCTGAAAAAAGCGATCGAACTGGGCTTCACTACGATGTACGGGGAAGAGGTGAAAGGGTTGCAGAAGAAGTATTGTAAATGACAACGGTTAATCAAGCCTATTCTTGCCTGGCAAAAAGAAACAAACCTGCCTGCCGGCAGGCAGGAGTCAACGCCCGCGGAAAATAAGCTAAAGATTATTGGGTGGGCCGGGATGAAAAAATTCCATCGTCTGCAAAGCCAGGCATTCGTGCGACTTACCAACTAAAAATATAAGCGGTATTTGATCTTGTTTTCATTCCCTTAAAAAGTACAGAAATTATATAAACTCAATAAAATGAAAGTTGCATTATATATTTTGATAACCCTTCTTATTTATTCGCAAACCAATGCACAATCCGAAGGGTTAATAAACAACGGCAACGCAAAAATCTACTACCGCACCTTCGGCAAAGGCACACCTGTCCTCATCATTAATGGCGGCCCCGGCATGAACAGCGATGGCTTCGTGGAACTTGCAAAGAAATTATCCGGCAACCATCAAACCATAATATATGACCAGCGCGGAACCGGCCGGTCATTGTTACAGGCAGTCAACGAGAATACGATCAGCATGGATGAGATGGTGCAGGACATAGAAGTATTGAGAAAACATTTGAAGATCAGCCAATGGACGGTGTTCGGCCATTCATTTGGCGGCATGCTGGCATCGTATTATGCAACGATCCATCCTGCCAACATCAATGCACTTATACTTTCCTCTTCCGGCGGCATCGACCTTGAACTACGCGAATCCGCGGGCAGCACTATCCTCAATAAATTGACCAAAGAAGAACAGGAAGCCGTTAATTACTGGCAGGCAAAAATCGATGCCGGTGATACCAGTTACGCCGCCAAACTGGAAAGAGGCATGGCCCTCGCGCCCGCTTATGTGTATGACCGGAAGCATATACCCATTATCGCTGAAAGGTTGACCCAATCAAAAATGAACATCAACAACCTCGTTTGGCAGGACCTGCAGAAAATAAAATTCAACTGCGCGGAAAAACTGGCCGGCTTTACAAAACCTGTACTCATCATCCAGGGAAAGCAGGATGTGGTAGAAGAAAAGATCGCGCTCAAAGCCAAGAAGGTATTGAAAAATTCAACCCTGCTATTCATTGACCGTTGCGTGCATTATGGTTGGCTCGACAGGCCCGATGTTTATTATCCAGCGGTTGAAAAGTTTTTAGATGCTGTTAAGGAATAAGCAGTTGGCAACGGCGGTAGTATTCATACTTCTTATCCTGATAAGTCATAAATTTATAACCAGCAAATTTTCAACTATCAACTGCACACCGCCAACCGCCAACCATATATGAACCATCCAAAATATAAACTCATCGTTTTTTTATTGCTCACTGCCCAAGCCTCCTTTTCACAAACCAGCAAATCTAAAAACCTCCTGCCCTTTGTTAACCCACTGATCGGCACGGCGAAGATGGGCCATACTTTCCCCGGTGCTACGGTGCCCTTCGGCATGGTGCAGTTAAGTCCCGATACAGATACGGTACCATTTGAAGTGAATGGAAAATACAACCCGGAGATCTATAAATATTGCGCGGGTTACCAATACCCCGATAAAACGATCGTTGGTTTCAGCCACACGCATTTTAGCGGCACCGGTCATTCCGACCTTGGCGATGTGCTCATTATGCCTACAGTTGGAACGCTGCAACTGAATCCCGGTACGGCAGACAACCCTGCCGGTGGTTTTCGATCCGCTTATGCGCATGCCAACGAAGTGGCCGAACCGGGTTATTACAAAGTAAAACTCGATGACCAAAACATCCTCGCCGAACTCACCACCAGCCCGCGCGTGGGCATGCACCAATATACTTTCCCGAAGTCTGACAATGCGCACATTATCCTCGACCTGGTTTCGGGCATCTACAATTATGAAGGCAAAAATGTGTGGACATTCGTACGCGTAGAGAACGATACGCTCATCACCGGTTACCGGCAAACCAATGGCTGGGCCCGCACCCGCACCGTGTATTTCGCCATCTCTTTTTCAAAAGCATTTAAAAGTTACGGCTATAAAAACTTTTCAAAGAACCAGGCTTATCGCGGCTTCTGGGGCAGGTTCAACCAAGGAAAAAATTTTCCGGAAATGGCCGGCAATCAACTTCGTGCCTTCTTTGATTTTGATACACAGGAAGGCGAACGCATAAAATTAAAAGTCGGGCTGTCTTCCGTAAGCACCGATGGCGCCCTGCTGAACCTGCGCACGGAAATACCGCACTGGGATTTTGAAAAAGTAAAACAGGAAGGCCAGCAGTTGTGGCAGGAAGCGCTGGGTAAAGTTGCAGTGGAAACGATTACCGAAGGCGACAAGACGAATTTTTATACAGCGCTGTACCATGCGTACTTAACGCCAACTATTTACATGGATGTGGATGGACAGTACCGCGGGCTCGACCAGAATATTCACAAGGCGCAAGGCTTTACCAATTACAGTACTTTTTCCTTGTGGGATACCTACCGCGCCCTGCATCCCCTGCTCAATATTTTACAACCCGCGCGCAACAGCGATATGGCGAGTTCCATGCTCGCGCATTACAACCAAAGCGCTCACCACATGCTGCCGGTATGGTCGCACTACGCCAACGAGAACTGGTGCATGATCGGCTACCACAGCGTTTCCGTGATCGCCGACGCCATCATAAAAGGCACGGCGCAATTCGATACAAAGCTGGCACTCGATGCCTGCGTCACCACGGCGCGCAACCGCTGGTACGATGGGCTCGGCTATTACATCGACAAAGGTTATGTGCCGGAAGATAAGAGCGGCGCATCCGTTTCCAAAACGCTGGAATATGCATACGACGACTGGTGCATTGCGCAGGTAGCAAAAAAACTTGGCCGCAACGACCTCTATGAAGAATTTATAAAACGGTCCCAAAATTATAAGAATGTGTACGATGCTTCCTCGGGCTTCATGCGGCCGCGGCTCGATGACGGGACCTTTAAAAAGGAATTCGATGTATTCAGTACCAGCCAGGCAGGTTACGTGGAAGGCAATGCCTGGAATTATAGTTTTTATGTACCGCAGGCGCCTGATTCGCTGGTAAAATTAATGGGTGGCGACAAACGTTTTGTACAGCACCTCGATTCCTTATATACTTACAACCTGCCCGGTAAATATTTCGCCGAAACGGAAGATATTACTAAAGAAGGCATCATCGGCAATTACGTGCATGGTAACGAACCGTCGCACCACATCAGTTATTTATTCAACTGGACGGACAAGCCCTGGAAGACGCAGGAGAACATCCGCATGACGCTGGATAAAATGTACAAGCCTTCCGTGGATGGACTCAGCGGCAACGACGATTGCGGGCAAATGAGCGCCTGGTACATCTTCAGTGCGCTGGGCTTTTACCCCGTAGCGCCCGGCTCGGATGAATACTCGATCGGCAGCCCGTTGGTAAAGTCTGCTTCGCTGCAACTTGAAAACGGCAAAACCTTCAGCATCGAAGCAAGAAATCAATCACAAAAAAATATTTACATCGATAAAATATTTTTGAACGATGCCCCTATACGCCGGTCGCATATTAAACATGCGGAGATCGTACAGGGCGGTAAGCTGTTATTCATAATGAGTGATAAGCCTAACAAAAGATTGTTTATTGGTTCGTAATTATTTCTTTAACCAGTTGACTAAAAAATCCTTGTCGCCCGTAAGCGAAACCATCCACCTTGTTTTTGAAGCGCGCAAGGCAGCAGATGTTGCTACCGGCTCTTTGGTAACGCCACGCCTGTTGATGTAATTGGAATGGATGAACCAGGTTTCGCTGCCATCGTTTACGATAAAGCCTGTATGAAAATCAAGACCGATTATGTAAACGGCGGTGCCGGTACTCTTTAACCGGTCGTTGAAAGCATCATAATTAAGGTAACTAAGGTTCGATAGCTGCTGGCCAGGCGTTAATTTTTTCATCATTTCCGAAGAAGCACAGGTAGCTAGTTTTTGCCGGTTGATGGCCACTCCCATATCGCGCATCAAAGTGGTTACAAAATAACCGCAGGCGATCGAACCGTCCCCGGGATAATTGGCCACGCCATTAAAATCCCAGGAGGTTCCTTTCCATTGATTGTACAGTTCATTGGAAATACAGCCTGCCCAGTAAGCATTGATTTCATTAAGTAAAACCTTTTGCTGAACAGGGTTTGAGGAGAAATACAAATTTTTATAAGCAACCCGTTTACGATCAATCTCCTCTTGTATTATAGTGTAACTTTTAGCCACCACGATTGCTTGGGGTGCAGGAGCAGGCGTTGCCGGTTGATTGCATTGAGTGAGGCAGGCGAACAACAGGCTATAAAAAATTAATTTCACATTACAGTTTACCGCGTTAGATACTCTTTCCTGTTTTTTCCATAAACAGTGCCGTTTATCATTTGGCCTTCCGGGGTTATAAAATAATTCCTATTTTGTTTTTCTAAAACACCCTTTCAAAGTCGCATTCATCCTTTCAACTACCCATCAATAAAATGAAATTTGTCATTCACGATTAAAAATACCTAGCATGTCCGCTCAAAACATTACGCCTTTTCTTTGGTTCGATACCAATGCGGAGGAAGCCGTTAATTTTTATTTGTCCGTTTTCCCTAATTCAAGTCTCGGCAAAAACACGCGCTGGGGCAAAGGCGGTCCAGGCCCCGAAGGCTCGCTGATGACCGCCGGTTTTACATTGAACGGGGTGGATTTTGCAGCCATCAACGGCGGCCCGCATTTTAAATTCACCGAAGCCGTTTCCTTCGTTATCCGTTGTGAAACACAGGAAGAGATCGATCATTACTGGGATAAATTGTCGGCCGGCGGTTCCGTTCAGCAATGTGGCTGGCTCAAGGATAAATTTGGCTTGTCATGGCAGGTAGTACCGCCTCTTTTATCCAAATTATTGGCTGATAAAGATGCGGAAAAGTCGCAGCGCGTATTACAGGCGATGATGAAAATGGTAAAGATCGACATTAAAGCTTTACAGGATGCTTATGATGGTGCCTAAACTCAAGATCCGTTCCGTCCTGCAGTTATCCGAATTGCTACCGGGGAATGAGCGCATCATCCTGGATGTATTACGGGGGATCATCCTGGAACAGCTGCCCGCTTATTGTAAAGAAAAAATATCTTACAACGTACCCTTCTTTTACGGTAACAAAGGCATCTGCATCACCTGGCCTGCAACCATCCCGCGCGGTGGCATCAAAGAAGGCGTACTGCTCGGGTTCTGGTACGGCAATAAATTAAAGGACGCAGATCGTTACCTCGATCGCGGTACCAACAAACAGATCTTTTATAAAGTATACAAATCACCGGGGGAGATCGATCCGGAAGCGATCGGCAAATTGCTGAAAGAAGCATTGGTGGTCGATGCCGGGTTTAAAAATAAAAAAACATGAGCGCCATTCCTTTTCAAACCATCGACTGGAACAAAATTGAAGCAACCGAACACAAAGGTGAAACCGGTATGGCTTTATGGAAAACGCTGCAGTTTGAAACCACGAGGGTCCGCATCATCGAATATTCCAAAGGTTACCTTGCTGATCATTGGTGCAGCAAAGGACACATTGTGCACTGCCTTGAAGGTTCGTTCACGAGCGAACTGGCGGACGGTAGCAGCGTATTGCTGACCGAAGGCATGACCTACATCGTTTCGGATGAAATGAGTTCCCACCGCTCCGTTTCTGAAGCTGGCGTCAAACTCCTTATCATCGACGGCGGCTTCTTGGAGCCGTAAATAACTATTGTGCATCTTCCAACAAAGGCCGCGGGTCGAATACCACGCGTATGGACCTGATCTTGCCGTGCTCCAGTTCATACCAGCCGCAACAAAATATTACTTTACCCGACATCTTAATATCGTAGAACACGCACACATCGTCGTGGTCAACGAATACTTTTTTAATGTCGTAATGCAGTTGCATTTTTTCCAGGTCGCGGAAATAATCGTCTGCGCCGTTGCGCGTACCCATCACACCTTTGAAAGTAAGGTTGCTGCTGGCGTATTCTTTCGCCTGCCGGAAATCCTGCGCATTCACCAGTTTTAAAAAAGCCAGCACTTTTTCCTTGTTCTTAATGCCCGGCGCGGCAATGTCCTTTGTTTCCATACTGTTGATTTTTTGTAAAACAATAAATGAGGCGCCGAAATTATTGTGCCAAAATAGAAAGAATAAACTGTTTTTACAGGGAATACGCACAGGGAGAAGCTACTAAACCCTGTGCCGCTGTGAAAAAATAAAAAACCTGCGCGCTTACCGCCTCCCGATAATTTCCATATTTTCATTCTAAAAATTATTGTGAAAAGGATAAAAAGAACCTACCGCGTTGCACGTTACGTGGTGTACCGGCAAACCATCATCGAGCCGATGGATCATTTATGGACCTTCATCGGCGCCTTCCTGGGCATCGCGCTTATTGGTTTTATCCAAAGCACGCAGTTCGGTGAAAGTGATAATATCTTTCTCATCGGTTCCTTTGGCGCCTCTGCCGTACTGGTATTCGGCGCCACCAACAGCCCGCTTGCACAGCCGCGGCATTTATTGGGCGGGCACATTATTTCGGCGATCATTGGTGTAGCAGTATATAAACTATGTGGCAGCCAATTGTGGTTATCCGCTGCGCTGGCCGTTTCATTGTCCATCGTGGCCATGCAGGTTACCAAAACAATGCACCCGCCCGGCGGCGCCACGGCACTGATCGCCAGCATCGGTTCTGAAAAGATCAAAGCGCTCGGGTTCTGGTACCTTTTTTCACCCGTATTAACCGGCGTTCTGATACTTTTAGTCACCGCTTTGATCGTCAATAACATTCCAAAAAACAGGAACTATCCTTATAAGAAATAGGCTGTTTCATCCGTGAACAAAAACAATTGATATGAACAAATATTTAATGGTTTTACTATTGGGCATTATTCACCTTACCGGTTATGCACAGGGCGTCAATCCTAAGTACGATCGCCGCCTGGCAGATTCACTGGGCGGCGATGAGTACGGCATGAAAATGTACGTGCTCGTGATACTGAAAACCGGCTCGTATAAAACGGAAGATAAAAAGATAACCGATAGTCTTTTTAAAGGCCACATGGACAATATCGGCCGGCTGGTGGCAGCAGGTAAAATGGTGATTGCCGGCCCGCTCGGGAAGAACAGCCTTACCTACCGCGGCATCTTCATCTTCAATGTAAAAACAGTTGCCGAAGCGCGGGCCCTGCTCATCACCGATCCTGCCGTGCATTCAAAACTACTCGACGCAGAAATAATAGAATGGTACGGTTCTGCCGCACTGCCGATGTATTTGCCTTACCACGAAAAAGTGCAGCAAAAGAAAATGTGATCAGGCTAACGGCAGTATCCATGACGGGTATATTTTGAAAATAGTGGCATTTTATTTGCCGCAATTTTAAAAAAATCCAACATGAAAAAATTAACGTTCAGCATCCAAATCAACGCATCCCGGCAGAAAGTTTGGGAAGTATTGTGGAACGAAGATTCCTATACTGAATGGACATCCGTTTTTGGCGAAGGCGGTTCCGTTGACACCGACTGGAAAGAAGGCAGCAAAATCGCTTTCCTTAGCGCTACCGGCGATGGTATGTCCAGCAGGATTGCAAAAAAAATACCCAATCAATACATGTCCTTCCTGCACGTGGCCGAGATCAAGAACGGTGTGGAACAACCGCTCAATGAAGAATCCAAAAAATGGTCCGGTGCAACGGAAAATTATACCCTTTCTGATTTAAAAGACGGCACCAAACTCGATGTTGACATGGACATCACTGATGACCATGAAGCTTTCTTCCGTGAAAAATTTCCTGGTGCATTGGAGAAAGTAAAAGAATTGGCTGAAGCTGGTTAATTGTTTCTTTGATCATTGATCCGCAAGCCTGCTGTTCTTCCCGGAACAGCTTTTTTTTGCCTTGCAACTGCAACAAACACCATAGTATTAAATCAAACCATTTCATAAAAGAATTATGGCCTGGTTAAAAATTATTTGCGTAACCGTTCAGTTACTCATATATTTGTAACCAAACGGTTACATTAAACACCATCAACTATGCGACGCGACCCCTTCCAGGCCATTGCCGACCCTACCCGCAGGGCTATCCTGCAATTGCTGGCTAAAAAAAAATCGCTCAACCTCAATGCGGTAACAGATCATTTCGAGATCAGCAGGCCCGCGGTTTCCAAACACATAAAAATATTAACGGAATGTGGATTGATAGAGATCAGGCAGGAAGGCAGGGAAAGATTCTGCGAAGCGAAGCCCGCCGGCCTCGACGAAGTAAGGGCCTGGGTGGACGAATACCGCAGCTTCTGGGAAGCAAAACTCGATGCGCTGGAAAATTATCTTATCAAAATACAAACAAAAAAGAAAGCACATGGAAGCAAAAAACAAACCCGCAAATAGCCCGCTGCAACTCGTCCGCCTGCTCGATGCGCCACTGGAACTGGTGTGGGAAATGTGGACCAATGGCAAACAGCTTGCCGGCTGGTGGGGGCCGCAGCATTTTACCAATCCTGCTTATGTATGGGAAGCGGTACCGGGCAAAAAACTGTTGCTCAATATGCAAGGTCCCGATGGCAAAATATACCCAATGGACGGTGAATTCATTGAAGTAATAAAACCGCGCCTGCTTTCTTTTCTCTCCGGCCCGGTTGATGAAAAAGGCAACCGGTTGTTTACGGTACTGACCACGGTAAATTTAAAAGGAGTGGATGGCAAAACGGAGATCAGCATCGTGGCGGAAGTTTCCGGTATTACGGAAAATGCCGGCCAGTACCTTTCGGGTATGAACGAAGGCTGGAAACAAAGTATCGACAAACTGGAAAATTATACCGGCACACAAAATAAAGAACTGGTATTCGAGCGGCTGCTCGATGCACCGCAGCAAACCGTGTTTGAAGCCTTTACCGACCCCTTGCACCTCGCTAACTGGTGGGGACCGAATGGTTTTTCCATCACTACGCACGAGTTTAATGCAACCGCCGGCGGTACCTGGCGCTTCATTATGCATGGCCCGGATGGCACCGACTATCCGAATAAAATTTTGTTCACGGAAGTCACACCCGGCGAACGCATCCGCTACAAACACGCCGGTGATGCCGATACCGAAAACGTATCTTTTGAAGTAACGGTGAACTTTGAAAAAAGAGGCGACCGCACAAGACTTACCATGCATATGCAGTTTGGTTCGGCCGAAGCGTTGAAAAACGTTTCCCGCATTTACGGCGCCGTGGAAGGAGCGCACCAAACGCTTGGCAGGCTGCAAAATTTACTCGCCGCCAATCAAAAAAACACGGCAGGTGTCTCCATGGAAATCCTTTCCCAAAGGATCTTCAATGCACCAGTGAATGTTTTATACAATGCCTGGACCGATCCCGCTATCCTTGCGCGCTGGTGGGGACCGAATGGATTCAACAATACCATACACGAATACGACCTGCAGCCCGGTGGTAAATGGTTGCTCACCATGCACGGGCCGGATGGAAAAGATTATCCCAACGCCGTTATGTTCATACACATTCAACCCAATAAATTATTGGTATGGGAACATACATCCGATCCGAATTTTTACGTAGCCGTCAATTTTGAAGACCTCGGCGCGCAATCAAAAGTTTCTTTCAGGATGATCTTTTCTTCTCCCGAAGCCTGCGCGGCAAAAAAGGTTTTCGTGGTCGATGCGAATGAAGAAAATTTCGACCGGCTGGAGGAAGTGTTGAAAAACTAAGAGGCTGTGTTTCTTTTGTTGCTTATTAATTCTTTATGCAGTTGCCGGTTTGCAGTTGGCGAATAATACACGGAGTTCGGTTACTTCGCGAACTGCCAACTGCCAACCGCCAACTACCCATTGTCCACTGGTGAATTTTGTTCTTAAATTTGCGCATGGAGCAAAAAGAAAAGGAGCATAAAAAGATCAGCAAATTCATAAGCTATGTATTGCGGCACCATCCCGAAGAACTTGGTATCGAACTGGATGAGAACGGCTGGG
>Ga0247804_10001216_pt1 | contig 11913 bp, 11 predicted proteins | sample UWRJL029104C1_FD_181142 | JGI IMG/M metagenome (GOLD analysis project Ga0247804, IMG submission 181142) | Plant litter microbial communities from Arlington Agricultural Research Station in Wisconsin, United States - UWRJ-L029-104C-1 | ecosystem: Environmental > Terrestrial > Plant litter >...
ACTGGCGAGAAGTTCCTGCAGCAAGTGTTTGCGTTGCTGATCCGTTAGCGGCTGCTCCGGTAGCAACACACTTTGATGCACGCACAACAACCATTTGACCTTGGGTGACTGCACGAGAGGTTGTTGCAGCAACAACTGTCACGTTTGTCGTGTTGTTTGAAACAGAATCAATGTAGCCTGCAAATTTACCAGCTGCATCAGGGTTTCCTTGTGCATTGCCTGTCAGTGCAAGTGTTGTTGGGAATTGACCACGGTTGTTACCGGTGTATGAGGTAATCGCTGAGGCAACAGCACTCACATCGTTCTTACGTGCGGTATCACGTTGGCTACTTTGGAGCGCTGGAAGCGCGATAAAGACCATCAAGAAGATAAGTCCAGCGATCGCAAGGACCAAGACCACTTCGATGATCGTGAAACCTTTTTCTTTTTGTGCTCTTAGTTTTCTGAGAACGTTCATAGGAATTTTTTCCACCTTTCGAATGAACTAAATTTATTGCATAAACTGCTTGTGTTTAATAGTAGCCGACGGCGACCTATTTGTCTAGCGCTTGGTTAAATATTTGCCCCGTTAACCAGTCCGTAGATCGGTAGCAAGATTGCCCCCACCATGCTTCCCGCAACGACCGCCAGTACCACCATCAAAATTGGCTCAATCGCTGTTGAAATCGTCTTGATTTGCTCATCAAGCTCATTTTCATACACCTGTGCCACCTTACCAAGCATTTCGTCGATACGACCAGATTGTTCACCAATCTTAATCATCTGAGGAACAAGTGACATGATAATAACCTCTGGCTCGAGCGCAGCGGAAAGCGCTTTACCACCCTTTACCTTTTCGGCTGCTCGATCAATTGCTTCTGATACCAATACGTTATTCACCGCAGTAGAACTGACTTTCAACATATCAAGCATACTCACACCCGTTCCAAGCAGTGTTTGCCCAGTGCGTGTAAAGCGCGCCATGTATAGTTTTTGGATCATCTTTCCAAAGACAGGCACCTTTATCTTGAAGGTGTCCCAGAAACGAATACCTGCCTCTGTTTTCATGAATTGGAGGAAGAAATAGACACCAAATCCAACCACAATAAGAACAATCCACCAAAAGTTCACCAGTACATACGCAGCGTTCACCATCACTTGGCTTAGGAATGGCAGTTCTTTATTTAGGTCGATGTATAATTTTTGTACTTGTGGAACAACAGTGAACAACATAAAAGCCAAAACACCAAAGATAACGAACAACACAATAATTGGATACGTCAGCGCACCCTTAATCTTGCCCATTGTGTCGGCATCTTTTTCTTGCTGACTAGCGACGCGCTGCAAGGATTCATCCAATGTACCAGATAGTTCACCGGCAGATACTAGTGAAATAAACACGCCGTCGAAGACGTGCGGGTGCTTTCCAAATGCCAGTGAAAGAGACTTACCACCCTCCACATCAGCAGCAATTTCTTGAATCACCGACTGGAGTTGTTTATTACTTGTTTGATCAAGTACTGTGTGGAGGCTTTGGCTCAGTGGCAACCCGGCACCAATCAATGTTGCAAGCTGACGAGTAAACACGACCTTGTCTTTAACCGTAATACGCCCGGTAATCCGAGAAAGAAGTGTCCCGTCACCAATTTGTTCTTTGATCGAAAGTGGAACAAAGCCTTGCTTTACAAGTAGCTGCGCAGCCGAACTCTCAGACTCCGCCTGGAGCGATGCTTTGACGAGCTTGTTGGTTGCGCGGTCTCTAGCTTCGTAAACAAACTTTTTCATACTTATCTTTGAGGATTAGCCTCTCATTAACCTTTCGAATTCAGTTAAGTCGACAGCAAATTCACGCGCACTATCGTAGGTAATCGTTCCCGCCTGTACAAGACTGACGAGTGTGCGGTCCATTGTTTGCATCCCCTGGTCAGCACCTGTTTGGATAATCGCATCAAGTTGGTGCGCCTTACCTTCACGAATAATATTACGGACCGCTGGGTTGGCAACCAAGATTTCAGCAGCAACCACACGTCCTCCACCAATAGATGGCACAAGGCGTTGTGACACGATTGCCATCAGGATGTTAGAAAGCTGTGCACGAATTTGTGGCTGTTGGTGCGGAGGGAAGACGTCAATCATACGGTCGATAGACTGCGCTGCACTGTTGGTGTGCAGTGTCGCAAAGACAAGGTGTCCTGTTTCTGCAATCGTAATCGCCGCAGAAATTGTCTCAAGGTCACGCATCTCACCAATAAGCACGACGTCAGGATCTTGGCGAAGGCTCGAACGAAGTGCCGCCGAGAAACTATAGGTGTCATAGTGTACTTCACGTTGGACGATCACTGATTTCTTCGATTTGTGCGTGAACTCAATTGGGTCTTCAATAGTAATAATGTGCTGAGATTTTTCAGTATTAATCTTGTCGACAAGCGCCGCAAGTGTCGTCGACTTACCCGATCCGGTTGGCCCAGTCACGAGGACAAGTCCACGAGGATACTCTGCAAAGCCCATCACTACATTTGGCATACCTAGTTCAGTCACCGATTTAATTTCATTCGGAATGAGACGAAGCGCAGCAGCAAGGTTTCCACGTTCGTGAAAGGCGTTTACACGAAAACGACCAAGTGTTCCGAAGGCGAAGCTAAAGTCGAATTCTTTGTCCTTGAGAAGGATTTGGCGCTGGTCTTGGTCGAGAATGGCAAAAACAAGCGTCTCTACCCCCGCTTCATCCAAAGGATTAAAGCCAGCAATAGGAATCAAGGCGCCATCAACACGAAGCATCGGAGCAAGCCCCACTTGAAGGTGAAGGTCGGATGCCTTGCGACGTACTACTTCTTCTAGTAATACTTCGATTCGTAATTGTTGATTATTCATAGTGCCCACTCATTCCTTTTTTCATAATCTCTATGCTGCGTCCGACGTTACCCTATTCACCTCGTCGATGGTGGTGACACCCGACAGCGCTTTTAAGTAGCCGTCCTGGCGCATCGTAATCATCCCTTGTGAAACCGCGAGTCGCTGAATTTCCGAACTGGCTGCTTTTGCAACAATCAGCTTTTGGATATCTTGATTAACATCCATCACTTCGTAAATCCCGGCTCGGCCACTATAGCCATGTGGTGTCTGAGGGGAATCAATACCTCTCACCAAAGTATAAGCGCTTTGGCCTGCAAGGGGAAGGTCTTTATAGCCTAAATCTTGAGAAACCCGAGCAACATCTTCTTTGGTTTTTGGCAGTAAGTGCCCGATTGTTGCCGTAATATTCTGTGTTTCGATCGGGCTTGATTGATACGTTTCTCTTTTCGCGGCAACCTTACGCACCAAACGCTGACCAATAATTGTGTTCACTGTACTGGCGATAAGAAATGGTTCAATATCCATGTCGAGTAAACGAGGCAACACTCCAGCAGCACTGTTTGTGTGCAGCGTGCTGAATACAAGGTGGCCGGTAAGCGCGGCCTGCACAGCGAGGGCAGCTGTTTCACCGTCACGGATCTCCCCCACCATCACAACATCAGGGTCTTGACGCAGAATTGAGCGAAGGCCGTTCGCAAACGTCAGTCCAACCTCAGCGTTTACCTGAATCTGATTCACGCCGTTCATTTTGTACTCAACCGGGTCTTCAAGCGTGACGATATTCACGCTATCGTCTTTGATCTCTTTAATAAGCGCGTATAAACTCGTCGACTTACCTGAACCAGTTGGCCCAGAAGTAAGGATCATGCCATTAGGCCGTTTAATACCGTGCTTCACGACACGAAGTCCACGACCGGTGTATCCCATATCCTCGAGGTCGAATGAGTTACCCGACTTATCGAGCAAACGAATAACAATTTGTTCACCCCATACAACTGGGCTAATGGCGATACGAAGGTCAACTTCTTTGCCGGCAATCTTCACGGCAAACTGGCCATCTTGTGGCACACGGTGTTCGTCGATTTTTAAGTTTGCGAGGATTTTTACACGACTCACGAGGGCCGGTTCAATACTCTTTGGAAGTTGCATAATTTCACGAAGTACACCGTCAACACGAACACGAATCTTTAAGGAGCCTTCGAGAGGTTCAACATGCACGTCACTGGCACGAGACTTAATTGCGTATTCAAGAATCTTACTAAGGGCCTGACTGATCGGTGAATCTTGAACGATCGTTTTTACATCACTCGCCTCTTCAGCGTTTGCTTCAGCCTGTGAAACCTCAGCAGCCTTGTCGACACTTGAAAGGTCGGTGCGATATTGGTCGAGGACATGACGCACACCCGCTTCTGAAGCCATGAATACTTTTAGCGGACGCTGGATACGGTTCGCGAGGTAATCTACAGCCTGGACGTTATTGGCGTCGATCATCGCAACCGCAAGGCGGTTTTGCACCTCGGCGAGCGGGACTGCCATGAAACGTTCAGCGATGTCTTCAGGAAGAAGCCCGAGGATGCTCTGGTCGATCATTGTGTTAGTAAGGTTCACGTACGGCACACCTGAAACCTGCGCAATTGCATGCGTCAAAAGCTCATCGTCAATAATCGCCTTCTCTGACAAAAGACTAAAAAGCGGTTTTTTATCTGCGACCGAAGCAGCCTGGGCTTGTTGCAATACCTCAGATGTCACCAACCCCTCTTCGACGAGAAGCTTGATGAGTTTATCTTGGATATCGTCTGTCAGTAGTGGCATTTCTTTTCCTTAGATTAAGGCGTCGTGCTTGATGAATTAGTTGGCTCTTCATCGGTTTCTGTTGAAGTGTCTGTTTCTTCCGTTGCCTCAGGTTCTGCTTCTGTAGCGCTCGACTCGGTGCCGCTGACGTTCACCTCAACCGATGGGTTGATGGCATCTTTATTAAAGATAGCTTTGTTTGGTTCGTCGATATCGCTCGTAATTGCATCAATGGTTTGGACAGTGACGCCATTCTCCGACTTTCCACCGAAAAGACTGCTTGCGACGAAGTACGCAAGACCCGCGCTTACTGCGGCAATCAGGACGATCATTGCTATATCGGTGCGTTTCATGGCTTTACCACCTTGCCGTAGAGGGCGATGTTCTTTACTGGTTCGTAGTAGGCTTTTGCTTGGACAGTCATTACTTGTGAGGTGCCTTGGTTTTCAACTTGAAGCTTTGTAATACTAATCGTTCGAATTGATCGTTCAAGGTTTGTCAAAACTTGCTTGAGCTGCTCTTGGTTACCACTGACAGAGAAACTAAAGGTAATCACGTTCTCACCGGTTTCATCCACACTTGCATCTTCTACCGCGCCATCAGTGAGTGACTCGATGCCCTGCACAGGATCAACTTGAAGACTCTCAATCGTGAGACCTTGAATACCTGCAAGGAGCTTGTTTTGCAAAGATGCGCCAAGTGCAAGTGAGTTTGCGTCAGAAGGAAGCGCATCAAGGATCACCTGAATCGCCTGGTCGTTTGCATTCGCTTTAATGCTTGCAAGATCTTCATTGGTATCAAGTACTCGGACTTGGGTTTCAAGGTCTTCAACAATTTTGTTGTTCTTATTTAAGGTCGAAATCGTATTGTTCTTTTCGATTAATACTTTCTCGTTAAAGATAAGTTTTTGACCAAGGAAGAATGAGGTCACTAATGCGAAGCTTACCAGTGCAGAAGCGGCAGCAACCCAAATAAACATCGTTCGGTTTGCCTTAGAGATCTGGGTTCGCTTTCGTAAAGCTGTGTCGTTAGGATTCATTATTGTGCTCCCTCCGTATCTGTAGCGCGGTCAGCGAAAACACTCTTTGGAATACCAAGGTACGAGTCAGTCACATTTCCGCCATCAATCAGTACTATCATTGGATTTTTTGTCGATGGCGAAAGTAATTCAGCTGCATACTTGAAGGTCACATTAAAACGAACTACCTTTGCCCCGGTTGCATCTTCGCCGTAGCTGACGTTAGAGATACTAAGATCTGAGGCAAGGACAACATCGGTTTGCTTGTCGTCTGCATCTTTGTAGCGAACATTCGCAAGCCCTACTGTTTTCTTGAAAGTTTCAAGTGAAGGATATGAAGGAGTCTGCCCTTCGAGAGAGATCGTTCCCGCTGTCGTATCAACCACAAGGCTCGAAATTTGAACGGTGTTTGGGGCCGGTGGAATCACCGCAAGCAACAGGTCAAAGACACGAGAGTTAATCGTTTTTGCATCGTTCAAAGCATTTAATTTTGTTAACTGGTTTTGAATCGTCAAAATTTTTGAAAGGTCTTCTACTTGGGCAAGTTGGCTACTTCCCTTTTTGATGTCACCATCAGCGACGGTTCCACGAACCGTCTGAACACCAAATACATAGGCTGCAAGAACCGCAACTAAAGCAGCAGCGACGATTGTGATGATAATTGCTACCGACACAACGGTTGAGCGAACCATGCGGGCATGAATAAGTTCTTGCTTTACATCAGGGACAAGGTTGATTTCAATCATGACTTGTTCCTTCGCTGTGCAAGACCAATAGCTGTCGCAAATTCAGATGCAACCGTCATTAATTGCTGCTGATCAGCCTGTGAAACACGTACTTTTTGCCACGGGTTCGCTACGGCAGACGGTACCCCTGTTTTTGCGGTGACGTATTCGCCGAATAGTGGCACGATTGCTGCATAGCCCGAAAGAAGAATACCGCCAACAGGAGTACTTGGGTAGCGTGTCTGGAAGAACTTCACAGACTTTGTAAGCTCGGTTGCAAAGTTCTCAAGGGTTGATTCGAGTGCTCGGTAGACTTGGCCTTCGAGGCGATCTGGTGCAAGTCCAAACTTCAGGATGAATTGGCGCGCCTGGTCTTCTTGGACGTTCAAGTTCTGCACCGCAGCTTTAATAAGTGTCTTTACGCCCATAGGGATCGTACGAACGAGTCGTGGACTGTCACCAAAGGTAATCGCGAGGTCAGTTGAAAACTCACCGACATCAATGATAAGACGACCGTCAGGAATGCCGGCAGGAAGTAGTGATCGCACCATTGCAAGTGGATCTGGCTCGGAAGCAATCACATCGAGGCCAAGGCTCTCGATGAATTCAAGTCGCTCTTCGGCGTAGGCATTAGCGGTGCTCGCAAGAAGGATTTCTTGTTGCTTTGGATCGTGGAGAGAAGTTCCGAGGAGTGCCCAGTCAACTTTGGCTTCGTTCGCAGCCATTGGAATATACTGATCAATCTGATATTTCAGTGTGCTTTTGAGCTCTGCTTCTGGCATTACCGGAAGTTCAATAACTGTTGTAAAAGTCTTACTTGAAGGAAGCCCAATCACAACACTTCTTGATTTGATACCGCTCTGCCCTACTGCGGTCATGATAATTTCACCTAATTTTCGAAGGCTTTCAGGCGAATTACTGGTAGCTGTGTGCTCGTCAATTGGGGCGTATCCAAAGTGGTCAAGCGACCAACTGTCGGGCCCAGTCGAAGAAAGCTGTAGTACACGTACTGCATTTGTTCCAATGTCTAGTGCAAAGAAGTCGCCCACGCCTTTTAGTAATGCCATATTGCCCCTCATTATACCGAAAGCATAAGCGTAAAAGCAAGCTGTTTTACTCTAGAAACGTGGCGGAAGTTCAGAACTGTAGGTTGTTTCAAGTCGAGAGCTTTTTGAAGCCTGTGCGGTTGCCCACAAATATGCGTCTGGACGTAGATTTATGACCTCTGCTGGATTGCCAATTTGTGCGGCATTATCAGCTCCTGTAGTGCGACGAAGGTACAAACTTTTTGCCATAACCGGACCATTCACAGTAAGCGGCGCACTACACACTGTATGGACTAGCCTATCTGTCACGGCAATTTGAGAACCATTCCACGAACTACAGGTATTAATCGTACCGGCCGCACCAGACGCCACAAGCCATGCATCAATTTGGTTAACGTTGCCTGCAATGTTGATTCGGTTCGCAATAATAACAAGTTGAGGGATGTCGCTGATCGCCTGTAGCGGCGTGGTTGCATAGGTAATGTCGCCGGTAATGGTCACTGTTCGTGTCGGTGCGTTTATCACTAACCAATCACCTTTTTGAATCGTCCCACCAGCTATTGTAATGTCCGAGTTAGAGGTGACGACTCGCCTATTCGCTGCATCGGCAAGGCTCGAATATTGCGGCGTCGATGACGATACTCCAAATGACGCGGCGACATCAGGAATATTTGTCGTCGCTACGTACCTTCCTATAGTACTCGTAGCATTCGTAAAGCTCAGCCTACTAATTTGGCTTTGGCAGTTCGATACACATGGCAATCCACCACTATACGCAGACCCAGAGGCCGCACCAACGATAGAGCCAGAGGCGATTAATCCATACTCACCCCAACTTCCGTATGTCCTATTGGACTGCACAGCGATACCTGCTTGAATATTGCTTGCCGCTGGCGCAGCATTACCCACAAAGGCGGCTCCGACACGTAAATCACCGCCTAAAATCTGGGCAACTGGTCGCTTCGCAATGACCACACAACGTGGTGAACTGTGCCGCCAACTTGTTGTTGTTTGATTGAAAGGATTTATCGATAAGACAAAGCACATCCTGGTACCGACAGGTAAATCGGGTACTGCTACGGTTCGTGGAGTGAACGTATCTGTGCCTACGCCAAAGGTTCTATTGCCCGCATCCACCGTACTGAATCCGGTATTTCCATAGAAAGCTCTCGGATTATTGGCACTATCTCCGCTTGCAGTAGGTACAGCTTGACCTACGGGAACAATAATTTGAGAAATCTGCCAATCTACTGCACGACTTGACGTTGGTCCGCCATTATTTACCGCACCAATCGCATCAACCGTTCCCCCAGCAGTGACTGCTGCAGTAGGGTTGGTGCTAATCGTTGGCGTTAGGTTGAAGTTGAAGTTTGAATAACAAAACCAACCAAGGCGACTGTTGCCGTCCCAGCTATAGCCATTCTTTTGTGGCGTCGGCATTGCATTAAAGGCGTCACGAACACTTCCCCAGCTGTAAGCGCCTCCATTGACCAGTGTCGGTGGTAATGTTGCGCCGTTAATTGAAGGTCGATACGCAGTTTGACCACCAAAATAAACACTCCGATAGGTGTTGCTATTAGAACCGGTTGTGGTTCGGCCAATCGCCCACGACCGTACACCACTCGATCCATCCCTTGCTGTGAGAACATACTGGAAGAACCCACCGTAGGACGCACAGCCAGTAACCCGGATGGTCGTACCGTATAGTCCAGGAATTGTATCACTATTACTATTTGTCGTACGATACTGCCAAACCGCACCGTAGGATGTACAATAATTTGAACCTGTACAACTACCGCTACCACCAGCACCAGTACCCGCTTCGGCAAATGTCGTGTGCGGCATGACTATCACTGCGAGTATCGCAACAAAAGCAGTCAATCCCAGGCGGAGCAATGCTGATTTTAAGTGAATATTCATTAGTTCCCTTCCAGTACAGGGATACGGCTGTAATATTCGTTGGCTTTCATGGTATTGCCGACTGCAGCGTACGCTTGGCCTAAGTAACTGTCTATTTGGTGCTTGTACGTATCATTATTCCCATATTTTTCTTCCAATGGAAGCAATACCTCATCGATCGCCTCTTGCGGACGAGCGGTGGCAATCAAAAGATCTGCTTTTGCGAGTTCAGCAGTCACGATATATTCGTCGTCACCGCTCTCTTTAGCGGCTTCAACTTGCGCCTCTGCAGCTTCGTCGGCCTTCGCTATCGACTTTGGGTCACCCGACGCAACAAGTGTGTCGATTTTGTCCTGCGTTTGATTTACACTCTTTTCCTGCACAGGATTCAGGCCACTCGCAGTTGTTCCATTTTCAGCAGCAGTCTCTTCGGCAGTTTTATCTGCGTCCTTGTCGTCATATCCCAACACGGTAGCAATTGGCCCTACATGTCCGATAAACGTTGCAACCGCACCTCCACCAATCACTAAGATAACGACGATTGCGATAATAATACCGATCGCAAGCGTACTAAGGCCCGCCCGACTTGCGATGACCCCGTTGCTCAATGTTTTATTCGATTTAGACATAGCTTATGCTTACATAATACCGTTTCAGTTCACCGCTGTCTACGCGTATTATTACAGCAGACAATAGCGCCAACTCCGCATTTTTCATACCTAACAACGGTTTCAGCCGTTTACAACCAGGGACAATAAAGAGGTGTAAATAAGTGTTGATTCATTTATACCTTCACCTCTGTTATAATAATTCGTATATGAGTTTATCTATCGCTATCGTCGGACTCCCTAACGTTGGGAAGTCCACCCTATTTAACGCCCTTACCGACAATAATATCTTGGCGGCTAATTACCCCTTCGCAACTATCGAACCAAACACTGGTATTATTGCCGTTCCCGATGAGCGCCTTTCGGTGCTAGAAAAAATGTACACTGCTCAAAAAGTGATTCCTGCGACTGTTACCTTTGTTGATATCGCCGGGTTAGTTGCCGGCGCAAGTAAAGGTGAAGGTCTCGGCAATAAGTTCCTGGCAAATATTCGTGAGTGTGATGCCATTGTCCACGTTGTGCGCGCCTTTGATAACCCTGATGTGATTCACGTTGATGATGTTGTGAATCCTAAAAAAGACATAGAAACAATTAACACCGAACTTATCCTTGCTGATTTGCAGAGTATCGAAAAACAACTTCCTCGCCTCGAGAAAGAAGCGAAGACCAGCACTGCTGCAAAGGCTGAAATTGAACAGCTTTTGAAACTGCAGGCTGGATTACTCGAAGGAAAACTTGCCGGAGAAATTCCTGGACTGAACACAGAAATTATTCAAGGAATGCAGCTGCTTTCAACCAAGCCGGTTATCTATGTCTTTAACGTTGATGAGCTTGGCCTCGTAAACGACGCAAAAAAGAATGAGCTGTCCTCACTCGTCTCCCCTGCCGCAAGTATCTTTATCTGTGCGAAAATCGAAGAAGAACTTCGCGGGGTTGCCTCAGCAGATGCAATTGAACTGCTTGATGCATACGGAATTTCCGAATCAGGTCTTAACCAGCTTGCCCGCACCGCCTATGAAACACTCGGTCTGCAAAGTTACCTGACGGCTGGACAAAAAGAAGTCCGCGCTTGGACGATCCACAAAGGCTACACTGCCCCACAAGCAGCCGGTGTTATTCACACTGATTTCGAACGAGGCTTTATCGCAGCCGCAATTGTAGATTTCGACGACCTCATTACCGCAGGAAGCGAAACAGCAGCCAAGGCTGCTGGTAAGATGCGCACCGAAGGTCGTGACTATGTCATGCGCCCCGGTGACGTCGTTGAATTCCGCTTTAACGTCTAATTCTTTAGCTTAAAGTTGAGGCTTATTTTCGATAAAAAATTGGTGCTGTTTGTGAAATGATTTACGAATCAATTTTTCAGTGGCGCTATTTTTTTCTACATCACCCGCTGGTGAAAATGTAATGATGAGTGGCTGATTACTTGGCCCTTCTTCACCTAATAACGTGTTTGGGTTGCCCGAAATAACAATATAGATCGCGTAGTCGCCCGCTGGCAGGTCGGTTATGACTTGGTTATAGTGACCAGGACCATCTATTAAAATCGGTAAAAACGAACGTTGATTATTCAAGGCTGCATCGACATACGCGCTCGTCGCTTGTCCTCGGAGGTTGTAGTCGAACTCGACACGAATTGAATTTCCTTCGGTAGTGACGACGACATTTTCAACTGTCGCTTCTGCGCTACTTAAGTACTGTATCTCTGATTTTGGTACTACTGCTGCTGCATATTGTGGACTTACGACACCAACAAGTGCTGTAAGAAGCCCCATCGCAACAAATAGCGCGGCACCTTTTTTGAATTGAACTGTTTTCATATCACCCCTTTTCTTTACTTCTTCCATAGTAGCAGCTTGGATGAATATGGAGGACTATTTTTGTTTTTTAAGTCTTAGCAAATAAAAGCGCTCTTGATTACCTTTTGCGCCCGCAACGTCACTGTCGCGCTTTGCCTGAATGAAGAAGAGATCCTGTGCCCATAGCTCAGTCTT
>Ga0247804_10001218_pt1 | contig 11908 bp, 9 predicted proteins | sample UWRJL029104C1_FD_181142 | JGI IMG/M metagenome (GOLD analysis project Ga0247804, IMG submission 181142) | Plant litter microbial communities from Arlington Agricultural Research Station in Wisconsin, United States - UWRJ-L029-104C-1 | ecosystem: Environmental > Terrestrial > Plant litter >...
TCCCAACTATCCACAAATTTCATCACTGCATCGAGACTATCAAAAGTGCTCGCTTCTTTGTTGCGACTAATCCCAATTGCCGACAATGCTTCGTAGGCGTACATATTGGTTGGGACATCAGTCGGATCTTCTCGCAATATATCATACGCCCTAAAAGAGAGTGGGCGCTCGGCAACAAGCTTCGGATCGAGCTGGCGAATTGTCCCGGCCGCAAGGTTTCGTGGGTTCGCAAATTCAGGCTTACCGGCTGCACGCTGGCGTTCGTTCAGTGCAATAAACTCTTTTTTTAGCATGACGATTTCGCCGCGCACTTCGGTACGACCAGTTAAGAATTTTTCGTATCCTTTTTCTGTGCGAAGCCTTAGAGGAACGTTTTTAATTGTGCGCACATTCGCTGTCACATCTTCGCCAATAAAACTATCGCCACGCGTGACCGCTTGGACAAACAGTCCATCTTGATATACCAATGCGCAGGCAAGTCCATCCATCTTAATATCGGCAAAGAACTCATGTCGCTTACCAGGGAGTAGTTTATCCATTCGAACCACCCAGGCTTCAACTTCGCTTCGATCAAAGACATCGTTTAGGCTTAACATGCGAGTGCTATGCGTCACCTTCTTGAACCCACCAAGTAACTCGTTACCTACCCTCTGCGTTGGGCTATCTGGAGTAATAAGCTCTGGATGCTCGGCTTCAATCTGTTTTAGCTCGTTAAAGAGACTATCGTACACTGCGTCACTCACCGAAGGCGTATCGAGGACGTGATAGTCATAGCTATACTTCGATAGCACTTCTCGGAGCTCGGCGGCACGACTAGAGGGCTGGTTTTGCGTCATCATCAACCACCTTTCGATACAGCAAGTATACATACGAACTTGCCCAAATAACTGTTCCGATTCCTAGAAGCAGTAACGTCACGGGGATAAGCGGGAGCCACGATATTTGCGTAAAGAGTCCTTTAATCCATCCGTCAAACAAAATGAGGGGAATGAGAACGATCGCCCATGCAACAACCAAACAAAGCATCATCCAGAGAAGTCGTAGTAGAATCCTAATCCGACGACCAACCATCATATCCCCTGCCGTACGTAGCGCGCGCAGTGGGTACATGCCCGGTAGTGTCACGATAACCATGGCAAAGAATGTACTCGTCACCCAATACAATGAAAGTACCGTCAGCAGTCCAGCACCAATCCAAAACAACATCGCCTCTACTCCACCTTCAAGGAGTCCACTCGTATTTGCCGCAGAATACCCTAAGACCGCGAGCCCCAATGGTAGAAGCTGAATAAGGAAGACGAGCGCAATAAGAAACAGTGGGACGATCGGTGCACCAGCGTTATAAAGCCCGTCCCGAACCTTTACTTTATGACCCGCAAGAATATTACGAAGCAGCCATACTGTTGTAAGCCATACCAAAAGACCGAGTAGGATTGCGTAGATTTGCTGTGTTTCGCTTGGTGCCGAAGTGAGTCCATTTGTCAGTATTGCAGCAAAAAGTAGCCCCGCTTGTCCAACCTGCCCCACATTACCCTCAAATATACTCGAACCAGTCTCTTGAAGCGTTGATGTTAGTGCTGCGTAGGATTCTTGAGTAGCAACACCAACAAATATAGCCGTCAATATCGCATAGCTAATTGCCAACCATCCAAATATCTTTTTATGTGCAAGTACCGTCTTGTTCACTGAACGTGTAAAACGAAAGAAACCTGGAAGTTCAAGTGAGCGTTTATAATCGCGACTCCTCGTTAAGCGAAAACTCCGATGTGGACGTCTCGCCATAAACGCACGAATTCGGACAGCACTGGCAACAAACGGCTTTTTTAGAAGAGCTAAAACGTTACCCGTTTTTGTCTGCTTATTTACAGACTTCTTGGTCGTTTTCTTAGAAGGTTTCGGCATTGTTACGAAGTCTTTTAATACGGTCTTCTAGTGGAGGGTGGGTACTAAACAATTTTGAAAGGAATCCAGATCTTAGTGGATTATTGAAAAAAAGATGTGCGGTCGATGAGTTTTGGCGACGCATCGGCTGACCATATGCCTGTAACTTTTCGAGTGCTTTAGCAAGTGATTCTGAATCACGAGTCGTCATTGCACCAGAGGCATCTGCGAGGTATTCACGCTGACGACCCACTGCAAGTTGAACGATGGTAGCAATGATTGGCGCAAGGACGACGACGATAAGCCCAATGACAAGAATTGCTGGGTGAACGTTATTTTCACGTCGATCACCACCAAAGAACAGCATTCGCATGACAATATCTGATATCAAGGCAATTGCACTCACAAGTCCGAACGCAATCATACTCACCCGAATGTCATAATTTTGGACATGACCCATTTCGTGCGCCATCACCGCTTCTAGTTCGTTATCGTCCATAATTTCCATAAGCCCAGTTGTCGCAGCGACGATCGCATGCTTTGGGTCGCGGCCGGTTGCAAAGGCGTTTGGTGCCGGGTCATCAATAACATAGACTTTTGGTGTCGGCATACCAAGGGTAATAGAAAGATTTTCAACAATTCGATACAACCGAGGGTTATCACGTTTCTGAATTTCGTGTGCACCAGTCATCGCAACTGCGAGCTTACCAGCAAGGAAGTACTGAATAAAGGCATAGATACCCGCGCCGGCGACTACCCAGTACGTCATAGTTGTGTTGCCAAAGTAGGCACTCACCAACCAGCCGATCCCTGCGATCAAGCCGATAAACACCGCCATAATAAGCAGTGTATTGCGTTTATTTGCCGCGATAGCTTTATACATAATTACCTCTAATTATAGCAGATTAGAGCTTCATTTCCTTGTGTGCCTTAAGGAGAATTGTATAAAGTGCACCATAGTTATCGAGTGTCATATTCGCCTTTGTAAATAGGTAAACGGTATTATCGACAACCTCTATATTTACTTCAAATGGCAAATCGCGAAGATGTGCCATAAACGCTGGGTTTAAGAGTTCAAAGCTTGTGACGCGTTCAAGATCGCTCGCATAGACATCGTACATGTCGTTAAATTCGCCCCACTCCATTTTGATCCGCGTTAAGCCAGCGACCGGCCAGTTGATCAATTTCGAACGTCGCTTCACGAGGATTCGTCCGTATGTCTTAGGGACTGTGCTCTGAATCACAAGATATTGATCGGTAGACGCACCGCGGCTATTTTGCAGGTGAACGGGCTCGTATGTGTAGAGTTGTGTCAGTATATTATTCCCAACGTAGCCAATAACGTGGTTGTTGATGTCCGAGATACCAAACTTGCCCTTACTGAATATGTAGCCGTCCTTCGGAAGAAGGAGCCAACCCCAGTCGGCAGAATAATACATGTTTTGGCGAGTTGCGAATGCCTCAATGTCAGCACGTGTTCGCATCCAATCTTTGGTGTACTGTTCGATGCCATCAAGCAACCAGTCGTTACCATTACGCACAAACTTCCAGTACTCAGTGAATGTGTTTCGATCTTGATGCAGGAGCGTATTACTGCGGGTATCAATCAATTGATCTTTTGCATGCGCGCTAAAGCCTATGATGAATTCGTCTTTATTGTTATCGTCAGAATCGGTCGCATGTGTAATAAGTGCTTTGGTAATCTTTGGATTTAACACGCGATTAATGCGATGCGCATCATTCAGCGCATGGAGCATCAAATAGATATGGTTTCGGTAACGCGGGGACATGTACTTTCGCATCGAATCAGCATTAAACGATGACCAATCTTTTTGAAAGGCATAAAAAATACCTTCAGCATACTTTTGAAGGCGCTTTTCGTTCCAGTTGTAATCTTTTGCTTCGGCAGCACGGAGGGCCTTAAAGACCTTACCCGATTGTCGAATTTTACTAAACCAAGAGTAGAGGCCGCCGCCCATACCAAGAATGGTACCGATGGCGATAGGAAGCACAATATAGAGTGCGAGTACTACTGAAGGAATAACGAACAAGAGCGAGAGGATACCGAGAGCCAATATGCTCGCAACAATCCATCCGACGACTTGGAGTATAGGCCAAAGTTTTGTGTCGTATTGGCCCATACGAAGAAGGCGTCCGATACCATATGTTGGGAAGTAGCCGATCATACCGATAAGAACAAGGATTCCACCGGCACCATCGCCGCCACCGCCACCAGAACCACCACCGCCCGCTCGAGCAAACTCCTCGAGGATTACGGTGATGTGGTCAGCGAATATAAGGCCCAACATAAGAACGCTGTCAGTTCAAATGCAGGATTAGAATTTAACGTCTACTGGTTTGTTTGCAGCGTCGCGCTCTGTCTCGTCGACGTCAAAGAACTCACGAGTAACAAATCGGAACATACCAGCAACGATGTTGTGTGGGAATGTTTGGATCTTGGTGTTAAGGTCACGAACACCACTGTTGTAAAAGCGTCGTGATGCTTGAATCTTGTCTTCGGTGTCAACAAGTTCTTGTTGAAGTTCAACGAAGTTTTGGCTCGCCTTTAGGTCAGGGTAGGCTTCACTGACTGCGAAGAGGCTCTTAAGGGCACCTTCGAATTGATTCTCGGCAGCAGCAGTCTCTTTGACGCCTTGGGCGTTAAGAACGTTTGAGCGAGCTTCGGTAACGGCTTCAAAAACACCTTTTTCGTGCTTTGCGTAGCCCTTTACTGTTTCGATAAGGTTCGGGATAAGGTCAAGACGACGCTTAAGTTGGACGTTAATGTCGCTCCATGCTTCATCAACTCGAATACGTAGTGTAACCAATGCGTTGTATGTAGCCCATAGGAAGAGCGCGATAACAACGACAACTGCAATAATAATCCAGACCGCTAACATGTGTGTAATTCCCTCTTTTTTAAGTAGTACTACTAGTATAGCAAACTACGCATAATATGTATTCAATGTTGGTGCGCAGAGCGGGACTTGAACCCGCACGGCCTTGCGGCCAAGAGATTTTAAGTCTCTCATGTCTACCGATTCCATCATCCGCGCATGTAATCAATTAAAATGGAGGCACGTACGGGAGTCGCACCCGTCTACGCGGTTTTGCAGACCGCTGCGTAACTGCTCCGCCAACGCGCCATCTTGCAACATTATAACAGACTAGCCTGGTAATTTATTTTGAAACCGACCCTATTTATCATAGAATAAACACTAATAATGAATAAATTCTATAGTGTACTCACTAACACCTTAATCGCTAACGTCACCACAAGCTTCCTATGGTTTGCACTTACCTTCTGGGTATACCTCGAAACACGATCGGTCATGGCAACCGCCATCATCGGCGGCTCATACATGCTAATGGTGGCTGTCTTTAGTCTTGTATTCGGAACAATCGTTGACAAGCACAAAAAGAAGCGCGTCATGCTCGCCTCTAGTTCGATCACCCTTATTTCGTACCTTATTGGTGGACTGATCTTTATTATCTTCCCGCGCGCAGAACTGAGCGATTGGATGTCACTGGGATTCTGGCTGTTCGGTGCAGTCATCCTCTTTGGTAGTGTCGTCGAAAACATGCGAAACATTGCACTCTCGACCACAGTAACATTACTCGTACCGAAGGATGAACGTGCAAAAGCAAACGGCCTCGTTGGTGCGGTCCAGGGTGTCGCCTTCCTTGTGACGTCAGTATTTAGTGGGTTATCGATTGGATTCCTCGGCATGGGCTGGACGCTCGTTATTGCTATAGTCCTGACTGCTGTGTCGGTAATTCACCTTACTTTTGTACGCATTCCGGAGGACAAGATTGTCCACGACCCAGAGCTCGATAGCAAAAAGGTCGATATCAAAGGGAGCATCAAGGCGATTCGATCTGTGCCGGGGCTCATGCCTCTTATATTCTTCTCGACATTTAATAACCTTGTCGGTGGAGTCTTTATGGCGCTCATGGATCCATATGGCCTCAACCTCTTCTCGGTACAGATTTGGGGTATCGTCCTTGGTATTACAAGTACGGGATTCATTATTGGCGGTATTATTATCAGTAAAAAAGGGCTCAGCAAGAATCCCCTCAAAACACTTCTTATTGTTAATATACTCATCGGTGTGATTGGTATGCTGTTTGCTATTCGCGAAATCTGGCTGCTGTACGTCATTGGCATGCTTATCTTTATGGCCATTATTCCATTTGCAGAAGCAGCCGAACAGACTATCATTCAGCGAGTCGTTCCATTTAAAAGACAGGGTCGTGTCTTTGGTTTCGCTCAAAGCGTTGAAGCTGCCGCGGCCCCTATCACCGCTTTCCTTATCGGGCCAATTGCACAGTTCTGGCTGATCCCGTACATGAATAGCGCCGAAGGCAAATCCCAGCTTGGCTGGCTACTTGGCGACGGAAGCGCACGTGGTATTGCTCTTGTCTTCTTGATCGCTGGCTTCATCGCCATCATCTTTGCTTGCCTCGCGTTTGGTACAAAAGCATACCGTCGACTCAGCGCGTTTTACGCAAAAAACTAGTACTCGAAATCTGAATCATTCTCTAAATAGGCGTATAATGGCGCCAAGATGACCGAACGCCAGCACCACCGCACACTGGATATAGTGGAACGTCTTGAGCGAAAGAGCCAGAAAAAGATTGAACGTCGTGGGCGCAGAAATCTGGGAGCACTTGCCTTATTGACGACGACAGCCCTTGGCCTCTCTTTATATTGGGCAGACGTCCACGAAAATCAACAGATAGAAGAGACCGCTTCAACCGACGTCGATTTCCTCTACGAACCACTTGATGAAGCGAACAGTGACTCTGCAGTGGTGTTTATGGACGGATTCGGGACATACGACGCTGACATCCTCACAAAATACCTTGGTCCTGTCGTGCAGCAAGCTGTCGACGGAGAACTTTGGTCAGTAAGCTACGGCAATGCCCCGCTTAACGCAGAAAACATCACGCGCGATATCATTGAGCTCGCAGAAGAAAGAGATATCGATCGAGTCAGCCTCGTTGGCTACAGCGCTGGCGGCATCATCAGCATGCAGGTGGCCGAGGATTTACTTGAACAGACCGACCTTAAGGTTGAAGCAATCATCCCAATCTCGACTCCTGATGGTACAAATGGGTTACGCCCAGCTCGCCAGGAAGAAATGAAAGCGATTGACTGGCTGGGATACATTCCAGGTTCGGCGTATTCCACTGGTGTTCGTCAGGTTGGTGAAATGTATTTTCGACGAGATCAATTCACCGAAGGCGACCCAGTACAAAATTGGAATAACTTCTGGAAAGTCTGGAATATTGTCGGGGACGCTATTGAAGACGAACGTATCCCAGGTACATGGCTTCTTGTCGACCAAGTGCTTGCTATTTCGAACGCGAACCTCGAAGCAAGGCTTGATGCGATTGGAGACGTTGAGAGTACACAGCAAAAGCCAGTCATTATGTATCTCGGCACTGCAAAACCAGGCTACGACTATATGGTTGACGACAATACTTCATCTGAAAACATATGTTCGTACGCCGACAAAGCCGGGCTGCAATGTTACATCTATGACGTGCCAGGTGCGATTCATACACGACCCGACCTCAAGAATGAAGAGTACATGCAGACTGTCGCCGACGCCACCGACGAAATTCAAGATGCGATTGATATTGAAGAGCGACGGCTCGAAGTATTGTCGATTATTTCCGAGATCGAAAACGACGAGAAATAACGTTCTTTTGTCATCTCTATAACACCTAACGGCATAATTCTCTCCAGAGGTGATAGAATAGTATAGCTATGATCGCAGATATCACCATTACCGAAAAATCCTTTGGACCAAAATCCCTCATGACTAACGTGAGGTTAACGGTTAATGAGGGCGAAAAAGTGGGCGTTATCGGTCGCAACGGTGTTGGTAAGTCTACCCTCTTTGGTATCCTTGCTGGTACCGATAAAGATTTCACTGGTGAAATCGTCTTTAAGCCAGGTGCTGTTGTGGTCGCCACGCAACAGGAATACCACGATGTCGGTGACAAAACCGTCCTTCAGTACATCCTTCAGGGTCTCCCTGAATACACGGCGCTTAGTCATATTATCGAAACCTTCCCTCTTACAATGGGCGACAATCTTAAAAAGATCGAGCAGTACAGCGAAGCCTTGCAGCGATTCGACGATAAAGGCTTTTACCAAATCGAAGAACAAATTGAGCGCGAACTCGATAACTTCCAGCTACCAGACATTGCGCACCGTGAATTCTCGACACTTTCTGGTGGTCAAAAGCGACTCGTCGAAGTGGTAAAGATTATGCACTCCGATGCCCACCTCGCACTCGTGGACGAGCCTACCAACCACATGGACTACGTTGCCAAAGAACAGTTCGTTAACTGGATGAAGCAAGCCCGCGAAGCAATGCTCGTTATTACTCATGACCGTGATGTCCTACGTGAAGTAGACCGAATCGTCGAACTAAAAGACGGCGGATCAGTCACTTTTAAGGGCAATTACGACAACTATCTTAAACAAAACGCCGTCAGCACCGGTAGCCAAATGAACGAATTTGAGATGGTCGAAAAGCGAATCGTTAACCTTAAGGCAAAGGTCATTGACTACCAACGCCTTAAAGAAAAATCTCGTAACCCACAAACCATTCAACGTTTTAAAGGCCTCGAACAACGTGCCCGCAAGGAACTTTCTGACCTTGAAACCCGCGAGAAGCCTACGTTCTGGATCGACAAAGACTCTGTTACCGACCTTAACTACAAAACCGCCGCACAGTACGAGAAGTTTAAAGCCAAAAACGTTCGAATTAATCTTCGTAATGATGAGTCACGAAGCAAGCACATCCTGGTATCTGCCCGTGATCTTTCGCTCGGTTACGACAAACCATTGTTCGAGAAACTCGCGATCGACCTCCGCGAAGGCGAATTGCTTGAATTCCGTGGACGTAACGGTGCCGGTAAAACGACCCTTATTAAAGCGATCCTCGGCGATGATTCAATCACACGATTTAATGGTGAGTTAACGCTCGATAAGCAAATCCGTGTAGGTATCTACGAACAAGAAGTCTCCCCTACCTACTTTGACTTACCGCTTGAAGACGCGATAGAACGACTTTACCTCGACCAACAACTAGCAATCAGCACAACTAAAATTCGCTCTATTATGAACGATTACCTCTTTAATGAAGGTGATGGCCGAATCCCGATTAAGCGCCTTAGTGGTGGTCAAAAAGCTCGGTTCCAACTGATTGCTATGCTTTCAAATGACCCTCAACTTCTGATCCTCGATGAACCAACGAACCACCTTGACCTCCCGAGTATCGAAGAGCTCGAAACAGCCCTTGCCCGCTACTCTGGCGCAGTGATTTACGTGAGCCATGATGGCTACTTCCGCGACAAGCTTGAAGGCGACGTGCTTAAAATCGGCGCGTAACCCCTCTGAAACATTGTTTTATTGGTGAATTTGTGTAATAGTAAATGTCAATAAACCTACCGGGAGATACATAATGGGTCCGAACCGTCAGCCACGATGGCAATCACACGAAACCGTTACCGAAGCAGACCAATCACTACAAGAAGCACTTGCTGCACACCCTTTTGAAGGGAGTGCCGTTGTTGCTGCACTTGCAAAAGTTATCAAAGCGACAGACACACTTCGCCAAAGCTCAAATGGCAAGATCAAGGTCACCGAAGCAAGTTCGTTTATTCTTGAGCGAATCGTTACCGCAAAGACAACTGCCGAAGAAGCACCAGACCCAACTTACGCACAAATCTTTAATGCACAAGAACAAGGCTGGGAAGCAGCTGTTCGCACAAGTGAAGCAACGCCTGCTGTTCCTTCACAGCCTGCTGATACCGGCAAATCTCGCATGAGCGACGGCAAGTCTTAATCCTTAAATAGTTATGTCCGAGTTACATGTCACCGATGTACCTGGGTGGGTACATTCTTCGCTTCAAGGCGAGGTTATTAATGGTGATGGCGTTCCAGCGAACGAGCTCCTCGGCAGCGAGACGACACCCGTTGTTATTGATTCTTCTGCCGTAGAACAATTCCCCGTATCTGAACACTCTCTTTTCCATGTCAGTTCCAATCATGGTCGCTCATACGAAATGGGGCCAAATGCGACTCGCAAAACAATCGGTAAGCTCGCTGTATGGCATGACGACATCGGAAATCCCTACACAAGCTATTCGCTTAAAGGAAATAACTTTGCCATGGGCACTATTATGGAATCGGCAACCGCACCATCTGGCTACATCCCAATGGGACTCCTTGAAAGCGATGCGCTCCTGCGTGTTGTACGGAGTTCACGCCTTTTGCGTGAGGCTGGTATTTCTACCGAGTGGATTAGCCGCGTTTTTGAACCCCAGCAACTTATCTACAAAGGCGAACTCGTGTCGCAAGCTGAATATAAAAAGCGCATCCTCGAAGACACAGCCAACGAAAAAGGTCTCGAAGAAATGGTCAAGATTGCCGAAGCTATTGAACCAATGACCTTCTTTATTACGGGGCGTTCAATGGAAGTTAATGACCGACTCGCCGACTTTTCGTATGACACAACAGATAGCGCCAAAGACCGCCTAAAACATATTTTTAAAGTCTACAATACACTTCATACCGAAGATGATGGCTTCAAACCACTCCGTCACGACCGTAGTGGCGATCGTACGCGATTCTTTAAAACCATCTTCCCAACACTCCTTGGGACAAACCTCGCTAAGCTCCATAACATTGATATGGTTCATACTTTCCCGACACTTTCTAACGTCACAATTCTTGGTGGGTTGATTGACCTTGATTCGATTCGCGGCGCCCCCCTCGATATGGACGATGCACCTATCGGAGTTGATCATAGAGTCAAAGACCTAACAACAATCACCGACTATGACCATGACAGCCTTGCGATCAATCGCTTATATCAAAAGCTAGGCAGTCTTGGTATTCTCAACAACCCCGTCATTTCTGTTGAAGCACGCTATACCCTCACTGATGCCTACGACCGGGCAAGAACGAAGCCCAAAACCAAAGCCGAACAAAATATTGAACAGCTTAACTTGTCTGCTGTTAATATCGATTTAACGGGAAGTCAGGGATGGAATGCATATAAAAAACTCGCACCCAAAGAATCCAAAGAGGTGCTTAATATACTCTGGGACGCTGCGAGTGAATTCCTTACCGATCTATGGTCAGATGAGAGTCTCGAAAAGATAGTTTCAAGCGTCATTGATGTACGTCTTGATCAAATTTCGAGATCCTTAGAAGATGCGGATGACCGTGCTGACCTATCTGTTGATCTAGCAAAGAACTTTATCACCCATGTTCGACGCTGGGTAACGTTCGAAGGAGAACATGTTGCCGATATTGCAAAGAAGGCTTTTGACAGCGAAGATGCGACGCTACGTCTCACCCAGTTTGCCCCTGACCCCGAAATCAGGTTACGTATTCTTCAATCCCTCACACGGGGTGTTGCTGGTCACGTTCAGGACGAATTCAAAGAACAAAATGGTACTCGTGCACTCAATAAGGCCCTTAGCGATGCAATCCAAAAAGTTCTTGTTGAAGGTTTCTTCGAAAATCTTAAAGATAGTGACTGGCAATCATATGCAACATTACTCGTGGGATTCGAGAAATTTGTCGATATGCCAGCAAATAGCTTTAGGGTTGTAAAGCATAAAGCAATCTATGCGTACCTTGATCAAGATTTCGATGAAGTGATTAAAATGGCCACTAGATCTGGCCTAACAATCTCTATGATTAAATATCCTTTCGAACCCGAGGGCTACAATATACCCGAGAAAGATTTCACTCCGCGAAATGCCTTTACTGACTCATCAAGAATCGCGCTGTATAATATTACCGTTCAAGAAGAAGACTACAATACTGCTGGAGCAGATATCTACAGCCCTCTCTTGAAAGGATCATACGTTGCATGGCTCGGCGAACCGAGTGTCGAAAGTGAGAAGCCTATCCTCGCGTTACGTCACAGTAATCCTGCCTACGCACAGGAAATCATCGACAAATATACGAAACGTTAGTTAAGAATTTTTT
>Ga0247804_10001219_pt1 | contig 11905 bp, 11 predicted proteins | sample UWRJL029104C1_FD_181142 | JGI IMG/M metagenome (GOLD analysis project Ga0247804, IMG submission 181142) | Plant litter microbial communities from Arlington Agricultural Research Station in Wisconsin, United States - UWRJ-L029-104C-1 | ecosystem: Environmental > Terrestrial > Plant litter >...
TAAATGCGGCAACTTTAATTATCGTTGCCATTTTCCTGATTTACGAAGCCATTGTCCGATTTTCAGAACCTGTTGAGATTGGTTCTAATCTTGTTATTTGGTTATCCATTTTAGGAATCGCTTTCAACGGATTTTCAGCTTTAATTATAAAAAAAGATGCTGATCATAACTTAAATATGAAATCTGCTTATTTGCATCTTTTTACAGATATGATGGCATCTGTTGCTGTTTTGGCTGGCGGAATTTTAATGAAATATTTTCATTGGTTTTGGGTAGACAGTGTTATCACGCTTGCAATCGCAATTTATTTGATCTTTATGAGTTTTGATTTATTAAAATCATCCACAAAAATGCTGTTGCTTTTTACTCCAAAAGATTTAAATATTGAGGAAATTGCCAAAAAAATTCACGCCGTTACCGGAAATCATCGTTTGTATCATATTCACCTTTGGCATTTAAATGATAATGAACTTCACTTTGAAGCGCATTTAGATTGCCAGGAAAACATCTCAATTTCTGAATTTAATAAAATTGTTGCAGAGATTGAAGAAGTCTTATTTCACGATTTCAAAATTAATCATTGTACCATTCAGCCGGATTTTGGCAAAAACTGCAGCAAAGATTATATTCTGCAGGAAGGATAAATTTCTACTTTTGAATAAAAGGGCGAAAAAAATCGGGTGCTTCGCACCAGTAATAAAAAACAAGCCGGCCGCCGAATTTTATGATTTGTTCGAATGATTAAATTTTACCACTAAAAATCAATACTACTATTATAATCTGAATAAGAAATATTGCTGAAAACTTCACAATAAAAGAGATTTTACTCGTTTTATGTCTAAAAAGAAACATTGCTAATAATAAACCTAAAGAGCCGCTAATGGTGGCTAAAAGAAAAAGTGTATTTTCAGGAACTCTGCGTTTATGTTTGACAGCCAAATATTTGTCGCAACCGGTTATAATGAAGGTTATAAAATTTACAATTAAAAAATACGCGAATAAAACTTCCATAGGCTTAAAATTAAAAACAAAGATATTATTTTAGCGGAATTATTGATCAACTTACTTTTTTATTTTAACAAGTAAAATACATCATTTTATATCTAAGAAATTATTTCATTAAAAGTTATGACTAATATTCAATTCATTGCCAAGACTGTTCAGACAGCAGCGATTAACATTCAAAAAACGGTTCAATTATTAGAAGAAGATTGTACAATTCCGTTTATTTCCCGTTACCGAAAAGATACAACCGGAAATCTTGATGAGGTGCAAATTGAGCAAATTGCAAAACTGCAAAAAGAATACGAAACGATTGTAAAACGTAAAGAAGCCGTTTTAAAATCGATTGAAGAGCAAAAAGCACTTACGCCTGAATTGAAACAAAAAATAGAGCAAAGTTTTGACTTACAAGAAATTGAAGATTTTTACCTTCCTTATAAAAAGAAGAAAAAAACAAAAGCCGATGTGGCACGCGAATTTGGTTTAGAACCTTTGGCGAAAATAATCATGTCTGAAAATGATGTTGATGTCGATTTTATTTCGACTCAATATTTGAATGAAAATGTTATCAACGAAGAAGCCGCAATGCAGGGTGCACGTGATATTGTTGCCGAATGGATTAACGAAAATATTTATGTTCGTAAACAATTGCGACGTTTATTTAATAGAAAAGCGACAATAGGAACTAAGGTCGTAAAAAAGAAAAGCGAAGAAGAAGGAGCGCAAAAATTCAGTCAGTATTTTGATTGGGAAGAACCGTTGACAAAAGCACCTTCACATAGATTATTAGCCATGCTTCGTGCAGAAAACGAAGGTTTTGTAAAAATGAAAGTTGATGTTGATATCGACGAAGCGTATGATATTATTGACGAAATTATCATTAAAAAACAAAATAGTACAACAGCACATTTGCAATTAGCGATTGAAGATAGTTACAAACGATTATTGAATCCGGCGATTGGAAACGAAACGTTGCAGGAAGCAAAAGCTAAGGCTGATGCCAATTCTATTCAGGTTTTTGCGAACAATTTAGGCCAGTTATTATTGGCGCCGCCTTTGGGCGAAAAACGCATTTTGGCAATCGACCCGGGATTTAGAAGCGGTTGTAAAGTAGTTTGTCTGGATGAAAAAGGTGATTTACTATACAACGAAACCATTTATCCGCATGCACCGCAGAATGAGGAAGCGATGGCGATTAAAAAAATTCGTTCTATGGTCAATGCGTATCAAATTGATGCCATTTCTATTGGAAACGGAACGGCTTCGAGAGAAACAGAATTTTTCATAAAAAAAATCGCGTTCGACAAACCGTTGCAGGTTTTTATCGTTTCTGAGGCTGGAGCTTCGGTATATTCGGCGTCAAAAATTGCGAGAGAAGAATTCCCAAATTACGATGTTACCGTTCGTGGTTCGGTTTCTATTGGTCGAAGACTTTCAGATCCTTTGGCCGAATTGGTAAAAATTGACCCTAAAGCTATCGGCGTAGGCCAATACCAACATGATGTGGATCAAACAAAATTGAAAGAAGAATTAGATAACACCGTAATTCGCTGCGTGAACTCGGTTGGAATTAACATTAACACGGCTAGTAAACATTTACTAAGTTATGTGAGTGGAATAGGGGAAAAGCTTGCGGAAAACATTGTACAATACCGTTCAGAAAACGGGCCGTTTGAAGATAGAAAACAGCTAAAAAAAGTGCCTCGCTTAGGCGATAAAGCGTATCAGCAGGGTGTGGCGTTTATTCGAATTTCGAATGCAAAAAATCCGCTGGATAATTCGGCCGTACATCCAGAAGCATATCCTGTTGTGGAGAAAATGGCAAAAGATTTGAATCTTTCTGTAAATGACTTAATTGCAAACAAGGAAAAAACAGCCCTTATTAAAGCCGAAAAATATATTACACCTGAAATTGGTTTACTGACCTTAAAAGATATCATAAAAGAGCTTGAAAAGCCAGGATTAGACCCAAGAAAGTCTGCGAAGGTTTTTGAATTTGATGCAAATGTAAAATCGATCAAAGATTTAAGAACCGGAATGATTTTACCGGGAATTGTAAACAACATCACCAACTTTGGCTGTTTTGTCGACATCGGAATCAAAGAAAGCGGATTGGTTCATATTTCGCAATTAAAAGCCGGTTTCGTAAGCGATGTAAACGAAGTCGTAAAATTACATCAGCATGTTGATGTAAAAGTAACTGAGGTTGATGAGGATAGAAAAAGAATTCAGTTGACGATGGTTCTTTAAATATAAATCTAAATTTCAATTTTGAAATCCCAAATTCCAATTCTGTAGTTTTGTAAAACTTCAAAAAATAAAAAATCCCAAATTACAATCGTAGTTTGGGATTTCTGTTTTTATAATTATTTTAAAATAACTTTCTTCGTTATACTTTTATTTTCATTTGAAATTTTTATCAAATACAATCCAGACGAATGATTGGCTAAATTAATTTCAGTCGTTTCAGAAGTTGATTTTTGTTCTGAAATTATTTTTCCCTGTGGAGAAATTACTGAAATTGTCGATTTTTCAGGAGCAAAAACGGTAAATTTATCTGCACTTGGGTTTGGATATAAAGTAACGGTAGCATTTTCTAAATCAAATTCATCATTAGATAAAGTTGAAGTGACCGGCAAGTAAAAATTACCCGTTAATAGAAGAGAATATAAAGTTTTTAACGTGTGATTAAAATAACTGTTTGGCTCATTTAAATTGTTTAGATCAGTATAAGAAGCATTTAAATGCGTTTGATTTTCGCCCGCCATTGCTGCGCAGGCAAAAGCTCCCACAAAAGTAGCATTGTGCCATTGCCCTATTAAGGAACCGTTTTGGTTGTAGCCATCTTTAATATTGGCAGATCCGCCAAGGGTTACGCGAACAAAATCTGATGTTTTTTTAGCATACGTTTTAGCATCGGCATTGCCAAACCACAAATAATCTACCGCAATTCTCCAAGGAGTTCTGGCCGCATCATACGTATAGGTTTTTCCTCCGTTATTATAGCCTCCCGCAGCAGAAGAATAAGCTCCGGATGCCATGCACCAGTCAGAAACTAATCCGCCAGCAGCATTGTTAACCGTTAAATTATTATTGATAATAGTATATGATTTCGCAGCAACTGAATTCCAAAAAGAAACATCATTAGTAAAAGTTCCAAAAACTCTGTAATATGCCGGAGAGAAATAAGAAGGATTGGTGATTGTGCTTCCGCCGAATTGGTCTCCGGGTTTCAAAACAAAAGTATTGGCTTCGACTTCATGTGCTTTAATAGCAGCAATTAATGTTTTGGCATCTGTTTTATAATTGATAGTTCCGGTGCTCGCCCACTGATAATCTGCCACGATAAGAGCAAAAGCAACATCGAGTTCTGCATCTGTTGCACCATTGGCGCCATCGGTTCCGGAGCAGCCATTGATTTTCCAGTTCATAACACCGTTCGAATTGACATTGTCTTTGTAATAAAGCCAAAGTCCGTCGAAAAGTGCTTTATCAGCCATATAAACTGACAGAAGCATTCCGTAACCAATTCCTTCAGAAACAGTTTTAGAAGGATCGTCAAATTTTATTCGCTTTCGATTATTGGAACAATCTGCAACAAAATTGTTTTTCCAGGTTTCATAATTGGTTTTTGCATCCTGGCTGTTTTTGTTGGTTGCCATGAGGCCATTTCCATAAACTTTGTTGGCAGGAAAAGGCTGTGCAGGAGTTTGTGCGTAACTTTTAAGGCACAAAAATGCAATACTACAGAAAAGTAGGTTTTTCATATTATTATTTATTTGATTTAGGGACTATAAAAGTAAGAATTTTTGATATAAAAAAAAATCCCTGACAACAATTATAAATTGTTGTCAGGGATTTTCGATAAGTTGAAGGTTACTATTTATTTAATTTCTTCCTCTTCTTTTTTTACGGCAGGTGCAGTATGATCGTCTTTAGCAGCATTTTTAAATTCCTTAATTCCGCTTCCTAAACCTTTCATTAATTCTGGAATTTTTTTACCTCCAAAAAGTAATAACACAATACCTACTATAACGAGGATTTCTGTAAGACCTAATCTTCCCATGGTTGTATATTTAATGCCGAAGCAAATTAATTTCTAATTGTACCGCAAAGGTATATAGAATATACGAACAACCTGAGGATTTGGATTAAAATAAAGCGTTAAATATTTTATAAAATCAATAAATAAGTCTATTCCCTCATTTTTCTGGAGCATCAGCAAGACGATTTTATTATATTTGCGAGTAATAAATAACCAAGATGGCAAGGAAAAAACGTAATTTAAGAAAAAAATTATTCATAAAAAACCGATTGGTAATTTTGAATGTAGATACGTTTGAAGAAATTTTTTCATTCAAACTTACCTTAATGAATGTCTTTGTGGTTTTTTCTTTAGGCGGTATATTTTTAATTTTAGTGACTACTTTTATTATTGCATTTACTCCTTTAAGAGAATTTATTCCGGGTTATTCTTCGACGCAATTAAAAAAGAATGCAACTGAATTAGCTATAAAATCAGACTCTCTGGCTGTAGCGCTTGAGAAAAATGAAGCCTATATAAAAGGAATTCAAAAAGTACTAAACGGTCAGTTAGAATATGCAAAATTCAACAAAGATTCTATTTTGTCTGAGACCGAAGAAAAACCTGATCCTGACATGAAAACTTCTGAAGAAGAAATTAAATTAAGAGAAGAAGTGGCGAAAATAGAGCAAGAATCAGCAGGGAAAAAAGAAACTAAGAAAACAAAAAGTGCTAAAAAATAACATATAAAAATGTCAGTTAAATCAGTAGCAGCAAAGTTATTTGCCCGCAAAATATACAATCAAACACTGGCCTGGGCCAATAAACCTGTTGAAACTCAATTGGCAGTTTTTAAAGATTTAATACATAGTGCAAAACACACAGCATTTGGAGATGATCATCATTTTGAAAACATAAAAACGTTTGAAGATTTTCAAAAAAACGTTCCAATTCGGGATTACGAAGATTTAAAAACATACATAGAAAAAGTTAAGTTAGGCGAAGAAAATATTCTCTGGAAAGGAAAACCGCTTTATTTTGCTAAAACTTCAGGAACGACTTCGGGGGCAAAATATATTCCGTTAACCAAAGAATCTATGCCTACGCATGTAAATGCAGCGCGAAATGCTATCCTGCATTATATTAATGAAACCGGAAACGCCGATTTTGTAGATGGGAAAATGATTTTTTTGCAGGGAAGCCCCATTTTGACTGAAAAATACGGAATTAAATTTGGAAGACTTTCCGGAATTGTAGCGCATTTTGTTCCGAAATATTTGCAAAAAAACCGAATGCCGTCTTGGGAAACCAATTGTATCGAAGATTGGGAAACCAAAGTAAATGCCATAGTCGATGAAACAATTCATCAAAATATGAGCGTTATTTCAGGAATTCCGTCCTGGGTTCAGATGTATTTTGAGAAATTGCAGGAAAAAAGCGGCGGCAAAAAGATAAAGGACATATTTAAAAACTTCAATTTGTTTATTTACGGAGGTGTCAATTATGAGCCTTATCGCGCCAAGTTTGAAAATCTTATTGGTAAAAAAGTAGACAGCATTGAGTTGTTTCCTGCCTCTGAAGGATTTTTTGCTTATCAGGATTCTCAAAAAGCAAAAGGAATGCTATTGTTATTGAATTCAGGAATATTCTACGAGTTCATTAAAACAGATGAATTTTTTACAGAAAACCCAAAAAGATATACTATTGGCGAAGTAGAATTGGGTATAAATTATGCCTTGATTGTGTCTACAAATGCCGGACTTTGGGGTTATAATATTGGTGATACTGTTCAGTTTACATCGTTGTTTCCGCATCGCGTTATAGTTTCAGGCCGAATTAAGCATTTTATTTCTGCTTTTGGAGAACATGTGATTGCCACAGAAGTTGAAACAGCCATGAAAGAGGCAACAGAAGGAACCAAAATAGTAATAAACGAATTTACGGTTGCGCCACAAATAAATCCGCCTGGCGGATTACCGTATCACGAATGGTTTATTGAATTTGAAAATGAACCGGAAAATATGGAAAGTTTCGCAGAAACAATTGATGACGCGATGCGAAAGAAAAACATTTATTATGATGATTTAATCACCGGAAATGTTTTAAGAAAAGTGGTCGTGACCAAAGTTTCTAAAAACGGATTTCAGGATTATATGAAATCACAAGGAAAATTAGGAGGCCAGAATAAAATTCCGAGATTGTCGAATGATAGAAATATTGCTGATAATTTAAAATAGAGAAACAGTTTATATTTATGAAATATAGCTATTATTTGAGACCAGGATATAAATCTCATGACTTATTAATTGAGATAGTGAGTGGTGCCGAAGACGAATATTTTCTCACAGATTTATTAGATTCAATTGCAGAAATAAACCCGAAAGTTGATAGTATTAATGATCGTTGGATCAACGATGAAGTTGAGATTGAAGTGAGCTCAGACATTGGTTCATTTTTTATTTCAAAAGATATTTGGGATTTAGCCTTTATTATGGCAGAGGATAATCAGGAATGCATTAAAAAAATAAATTTACTTTTGCTCAACAATAAAAATTTTCAAAAAGTAGAAGTTGATTTTGATAATTATAAATGATAAATACATACAATAAGAGTGCTTTTAATAATATGAAAACTTTAATAAATTATAATTTCAATTTTCATTTTGCTAAAAACATTAATTTCATCTTCTTTTTTTAAGAAGATTTAAAATACAAATACATGAAAGAAACCAAACATATATCAAGATCGAGAGCACAGGAATCATCTGCGGCGATCGAAAAAATGTACATTACAATGCGCCATTTATTCAACCGTGGTTTTTATAAACCAATGGGAGTTTCGGGCGATAGTTTACGCGAATCATTACTGGCATTGCGCCCGGAAATTTACGGAAACATAGGCGAAGAAAAAGTAGAACTAAACGGACTTTTGTACGTTATAGAACGTTTGCCAATAGGAATCGAGCAATGTCGTTTCATCAATTTAACTTCAGATGAAGGATATTCGAAATCGCATTTTCAGGCCATTGTTCCTCCAAAAAGAAGAAGAAATTGTTACCGAATTGATGAGGAACAAATGAATGTCGAAATTACGCGCGGAAGATCAGATATTTATGATATCCTGACGCATTTGACTTTTATTTTCATCGAATCTCATAAAATTAAAAACAGGGTTTTATTAGACGATGGCGGCGAAGTATCGCGCGATTGGATGAAATTAGAACAAGCTGTTATGCAGACCAAAAAGCTTTCTTTAATAGAAAAAGAAAAAGCAATCTCGCATGTTGCCAATATTTTAGCAAGAACATTTGAGGAAGTTTTAGACATTTATGACGCTTTTGGGTCTGAAAATGCTCCGGATCGTTTCTTGCATGTTATTTATTGGTTAGGAAAACTAGCTATCGAAGAATTAATCGATAATAACAAACGCACCATAACTTTTAGTCCGGTACTAAGAGAACGTTTAGGACACCACATTCACGGCGAAATCTGGGCAACCAACATCAAGGAAGTTTTAAAAGCAAATAATCTATTAAAGCGACCAATTCACATAATAAGTGCGAATATGCACAGTGTAATGAATTCTATTTTTGCAACGCCGTTATTGAAAACAAAATTCAAGGACAAATCTGATTTCTTTATTTATGAAGAATTAAGCAAGTCCGGCGCCAAAGAAATTAGAAGTCAGGTTGAAGAACTGGCCCTGAAAAACGGAATGATTTCATTGCCGGATACATCGGGAACAAATATCGACGTTCAGATTTTTGATACTGCCAAAATTGACTGGTCAAAATCAACATTTACATACGCGAACATCGATGAAGAAAAACCTGTAATCATCGTAATGGATTATGCTTTTGGCGAGCAGGCTTATGAAACTATTGATGAGCTTTTAAAACCTTATAAAAAAGATACTTTATTAAATGTTCAGTCGGTTTCGATAATGGGAAAAGCCGGAATTCTTGAAGGCGGAAAAGGAGATATTATGATCCCTTCAGCGCATATAAATGAGGGAACGGCCGATAACTATTTCTTTGAAAATGAATTGACAGGCGCTATGTTTGAAGGAAATGACATTGCTGTTTTTGAGGGCGCGATGGTAACGGTTTTAGGGACATCTTTGCAAAACAGAGATTTACTGAAATTCTTTCACGAATCGACATGGGGTGTAATTGGCCTGGAAATGGAAGGTTCATATTACCAGAAAGCAATTCAGTCGGCATCAAAAATCAGAAAAAGCGTTCCGCATGATGTTAAAGTGCGTTATGCTTATTATGCCTCAGATAATCCTCTGGAAACCGGAAGTACATTAGCTTCTGGCGGACTTGGAACAACGGGAGTAAAACCAACGTACTTGATTACAATCAAAATTTTGGAACAAATTTTCAACATAAAATAGAAACAAATGAGTACAAAAGTACCCCAAAATACAGATCAGGAAATTGATATTTTTCAACTTTCAAAAAGTATCGGTAATTTTTTTGATCGTGTTAATAGGTTCATTTTTAGGTGTATTCAGTTTTTTGTTCAAAGCTGGATCGTTATCTTAATTTTGATTGTACTCGGATTTGGGTTAGGATGGTATTTTGACATTCATAAAAAAACATTTCAAAACCAGGTTATTGTCAGGCCAAATTTTGGAAGTGTTGATTATTTGTATGCTAAGATTGATTTAATCGAATCTAAAATTATTTCTGGCGATACAGCTTTCATAAAAAATGTGGTTGGAATTTCGGATCCAAAATCAATTGGAAAAATTGAAATAAAACCGGTTGCAGACGTTTATAAATTTATTGAAGACAATCAGCAAAACTTCGAACTTATAAAGTTAATGGCTGAGGTTGGTGAAGTAAAAAAAGTTTTAGAAGACAATGTAACGAGCAAGAACTATACTTTTCATACTATTTCATTTGTTTCTAAAAAGGCGACAAACGAAAAGCAAGTTATCGAACCGTTATTGAAATATTTAAATAATTCAGCATATTTTACTTCAATTCAAAAAATTGGATATAAAAATCTGGAACAGGAAATTGCCCAGAATGATACCATTATCAATCAAATTGACAATGTCCTAAACGGATTTTCGAATAAAGTAAAAGGCGGATCAAGCAATGACAAACTGATTTATTACAATGAAAATTTACAACTAAACGACATTATAAGAACCAAACAGAAATTGGTTATTGATCAGGGAGAAAACAGATTGAAATTGATAAGTGCAGACAAAACAATTAAAGAAATTAATGCTACATTAAACATAAATGATCATAAAATTACAAATGGCAGATTTAAATTTTTGATTCCGGTTTTCTTCATATTTATTTTTGTCCTGATCACCTTATTTTCTAAATTTTACAGCAAACAGCAGAGAATTCATAATACAAGATCAATTTAAAAAGACATTCTCTTTAATATAAACCAATTGAAAATCAATATTATAATTGAGAAATTATCTCAAAATCCATTTTTAAAACAAAGTTTTGCTACTTTGCTTTTGAGGGTTTTTGGAGTTCTCTTGTTATTTGGTTTTACGGTTCTTTTAACTAAATCATACAGTCCAAAAATAGTGGGGCAATATGATTTTGCAAGATCGTTTTTGTTGGCGATTGGCAGCATTTGTTTATTGGGTTTTGATCAGTCTATTTTATATTTTAAAGGAAAACTGGCAAGTCAGGACGCACTTGAAGGATTAAAAAAGATTTATGCTAAAATGGTAAAGATGCTTTTTGCAACTTCTTTACTCGCATTAATTATAATTTTAATGATCGATGACGAAATCGTGAACGATTATTTTAGCGATTCTGAAGTACATCTTATTTTTGTAAAAGGCGCCGCAATCTTATTTTTTCACGGTCTTTCAGTCTTAAATACAGAAGTGATCAGAGCTTTAGATAAACTCTACATTGCAGAATTATTCAGAAACATTCTCAAATATATACCGCTCATTATTGGTTCGGTCGTTTTGCTTTACTGGAATAAAGAAAACTATTTGGTTGATGTTTTCTTTCTGGGATTTGTTTTATTAGCAATAGTAAGTTCAGCATTGGTTTTGTATTATTTTAGAAAAATAAAAATTGCAAAAACAGCTTACAGTATTTCCAGTAAAGGGGTTTTTTTAAAATCATATCCAATTGCCGTAAGCAGCATGGCTATTTTTTTATTAATGTGTTTTGATATTATGTTTTTAAAAAAATACCGTAATGATGAAACAGTTGCCTTTTATTCTATTGGCGTGAAATTAATGACTATTGTTTCTGTAGTTATTTTGTCAATCAACATTACGATTTCAGCTAAAATTTCAGAATATTTTTCAAGTCAGAACAAAGCAGAACTAACAAAAACATTACGAAATAGCTCGCGCTTAATTTTCGGAATTACAGTTCCGGTAATTATTGCAATGTGCATTTTTTCAGAAAATATCCTGAATTTTTTTGGACATCAATATGTTGTAGCGCAACAAGCTTTTTTAATTTTAATAATAGGTCAGGGAGTTTGTTCTGCATTTGGAGCCGCTCCTGTTTATCTAAATATGACGGGAAGACAGCATACTTTTCAGCTTATCTTGATAATCGCTGTAATAATTAATTTTATAATGAATCGATTTTTAATTCCTGTTTATGGCATGAACGGCGCCGCAATTGCGTTTGTTTCCAGCTCTTTTTTCTGGAATTTTATGGTGGCGATAATCATTTATAAAAAAGATAAAATAAAAGTTTTTTTGAATTAATAATGAAGGAAATGAGTAATCAGGAGAAAGCTGTTTTTTTTAGCATTATTATTCCCGTTTATAATGTTGAGGATTATCTAAACCAGTGTTTAGACAGTATTTTATGCCAGACCTATTCTAATTATGAAATTGTTTTGGTTAACGATGGCTCTA
>Ga0247804_10001220_pt1 | contig 11902 bp, 13 predicted proteins | sample UWRJL029104C1_FD_181142 | JGI IMG/M metagenome (GOLD analysis project Ga0247804, IMG submission 181142) | Plant litter microbial communities from Arlington Agricultural Research Station in Wisconsin, United States - UWRJ-L029-104C-1 | ecosystem: Environmental > Terrestrial > Plant litter >...
CCAGGGAATGGTAACTGTTGTGAGGATGAGGTACAACAGAGATGCGATGTTGTCACGCTAAGGCGAATGAATACGCGGCTAAGGGGTCACGGAAGGCGACTAAAATATTGTTGGTTCCTACCGTCATTCCCCCTCTATTGTTTAAGGTTGCTCACACTGACGGTGGAGGCTCCACGTTTACATTCATGCCATCCTAGCTTCACATCATAGTGGAGAGTGTGAAGGACAGAGATTCGATTTGAAGAAACCCAATTGAGCTTTATTAAAATGTCAGGGTAGCTGTTCTGCTTTGGGCGCATTACAAGCTGAAGAAATCTACAGTGTGATTTTGCTACACAGCAAAGCAAATGACCTAAGTATTGCCAACAGTATTTACACGCCTCTACTTTGAAGTGCTTGTACTCGAGCCTACATAATTTCGTGTACTAGAAAAATAAAGAAAAGGAAGATCTGATATCTGATAAATTTTGCCTATTGAGCATTTCCGACTGCCGAGCTGAAATCTACTGGATTGAGCTTTGGACTGAGCTGCAGTAGTGTTCTGTTCCTGGATTAGTGGCCAGTATACTTCTGGCGTATGTAGAATTTAAATAGTTACTGCTTAAGTGGTATTGGCACGATTGGTATGTGAAGTGAGGAGGCATCTCTTTCGGATCACCGATTTGGTTCTAGCTCTTTTCCGGATTTCATAGATGGTCAGTATTTTCCTTCATTGAAGATTAGTTGAACAGAATTATGTATTCCTCGAAACCTTTCAAACAAAAATCAAGAAAACTAGCGATTTGCTCAGCTTTCATCAAACACTTCACCTCTCATCTCAGCCCACCAGGCACTTTGCTTCCCAATCTCACCTTCCATACCTCCGGTCAACATCCACCATTTTTTCAAGAACCAAGGTCTGAATTCCCAGCTCCGATGATCCCATGGCGTTCCACTTCCAGCCCGAGAGTCGGCTCCCCAACAAACAATTCCTCCCTTGTCCATATCTCGTGTCAGATCGGTTTCATCAAAGATCTCCTTTCCCCCGCCTTCTGGACTGTTGATCACGCACGCCCTCAATGCTAATATACGTTCTCTGAAGGCTGGAAAGGGAAAGGTATCGATGTAGAGTGCATGTTCTTGTGTTACTTGTGCGATACAAGGACGGAGATCTGGCTTGAGAAATTCGTAGCACGAAGCTATGGAGGTTGAAGATAAGTTCGTATTAGAGATTGTTGAAGAAAAGAAAGGAGACCTTTCTTTGGAATTCCCATGGTGTTGGCCTGTAAAATTGTTAAACTAGTTTGTGAGTAAGATCCTTGTATTTCTCACAAGAATTGGGTGAATATAGATTCATATTTGGACTAGGTCTGAGGGCGGCTTGGATCCTGTAGACATTGAATACTAGTCAGTGGATGTTTCATGGAAGTTGCAGAGGCCTTAACCTGATCTTAGGTCCTCTGGAGGAAATCGGTCGAACCAGAACCCAAGAAGTAAAAGGTACTTACTCTATACCAATGTGTGCCGCGTTCGCCAAGCAAGCTGCAACGAGTGATATTCTAACCATCGGAATATGGTTTTTGGCAGGGGAAGGTATGTATGCGGCGGGTAAGCCAGTGTAATTATTTAACGAGTTTTCCGAGGACATCTCTCTCCGTGACAAATCGCTGTTTGCTCTACGGCTGAGGGCTTCGAGGCCCGCTAATATCACATCTTCATATTTAATCTTGTTTCCATAGAACATTTTCGTTAGCTCCTGAGACATTTGAAAATCAGCAATGTGCAATGCAGAATTTGGGGAACAGAACCCATCAACTTTGATACGCTCCCTTGGATGATATTTCCTCTCTATCAAAGCATGTTGATTTTGACTTGGTGTTGATTTGTAGCTTGGATGTCAAAGGAAACTCTGTTGAACTATTCAAGGAAGACTTAAGATTTGAGAAAAGACTTACTTCACTGGCTTGATCTCTGGAATTTGGGGATGCTTTCCCATCTGTAAAGTTGCTCTTCATATAGGCTGCCTTCGAAGATAAATCGGATAAAGTCATCAATGGGGACGCCGGAAAGTAAGAGGTATCGAAGGACTCTGGTAGCCACTGGCCAGTGGAGTTGTAAGAATTTTCAATGTTTCCGACGACATGATTTCTGGCATTTACAGAGCTCGAAGAGACCGAATTGATATTCTCTGCTTGGGACGAGGACGGGGTCCAGTATTCTACATTGCCGGTCCAAAGGTCGGAAGTGATATCAGATTGAATACCGATATTATTGGGAAGCTCATTGGGGATAACATCAGAATTACAACTGGGCAAGTTAAGAGCTTTAGAGACTCCAACAAGTTCATCATTGGGCGGTATGGACCGCTCTACACTAATTGGTTGACCTTTTATCTCTGCTTCAGGAGATAGTCCTGTAACTTCCGCTAGACGGCGCTCCTTCTGTCTCTCTCCTTTTTGAAATAAGCAAAATACAGTGTATGCACAAACTTGATGGCTTACGGAATACCTTTTGAGCTTTACGGTTTTGCTCTCTTCTACTCTCGGTCAAAGGTCGTTTCTTTTTTTGGAGCTTTCGCATCTCACCTCGTACCGGGGTACGGGGTAATAACTCTGTCATGCCGTACTGTGGAGCTTTCACCATATGTGGCTCTTGTCTTTGCCTTCTGTTTGAATGTTTGGCACATATGGTCTTACTTCTTGGGACATTGAGACGGTAGTGAACTTCCACGTGATATGACATATACCAAGGAGAGACATGGCAATGGATTATGCTTTCCACCAATCATGGCATAGAAAACGTGGCTTATTATGCATAGTGGGTCTCATCTTGCTTGGCTTCTCAGTAAGCCATCAACTATAGACCTGTTTTGCTATGCATGTTTGTTATTGAAGCGTAATCCCAAGAGTATATTACCCATTTCCCCCTAAAATACAGTGTGAATGAGGACAATTTTCCTAAGCATCAGAAGCAGCTGAATTTGTCATCATTCAGGCTTATTGTTCTTGTACATGCATGCCTACTCACACGGTCATCATGTAATGGAGGAAATATAGAAAGAAGAAGGGGTATATATACAGGTACTGGGTCCTCAGTTTGTAGTATTGTCAAGAAACAAAAATCCAATACTTTCGATCTCAAAAGCAAACTTAGCGGTATCATATATACTAATTGATCTTTAACAATGGCAACTTTCAACATCTTTCATCGAGAATCATAGTGAGTAGACTTTATCTTCATTTTGCTCTAAATCTCCTGCTGCTGTTTTACAAGTGACAGCTATAAGCTCGTCCAAGCTCATAGAATTAAGAGTTCAGGTGCTCAGGTCCAGTGCACCGTTGGGCTTCTGCAAAGAACTTTGAACATTTGCGAGCTTTGTTTTAATATGAATAGTATTGAAAGCCAAACAAAGCATTGACTACACCGCAAAAGCTAACATATCCCCTTAGTCCGGCCATTGATCCATCAGCACCCGCCAACTCTCAAGCTGGACGAACCATCCTGATAACTGGCGGCGCATCAGGTATAGGGTACGAGATTGCAAAATCTTTCCTTGCGGCATCCGCCGCGAAAGTGATTATAACCGGCCGACGAGTAGAGAAACTCAAGGAAGCTGTCGCCAGTCTCAATTCCTCTAAACCTGAGAAATCCACAGCTACCGTTCTTTGGCGCCAACAAGACGTATCGGACCTGTCCAGCATAGCAATTTTCTGGAAAAATCTCAAGAGCGATAATTTAGAAGTTGATGTTTTGGTTTTAAATGCTACGCATACCGGACAATTTGGGGTCAGCGCCGGTTGGAAGAAGGTATGGGAGTGCTTTGAGTTCAATGTGCTGGGCAGTTTGAGAATGTCAGAAGAATTCGTGGCACAGGGACCAAAGAAGGGTAAAGTCAGTAGACATCCTCAGCTTCCTTATCCAGTGCGCGAATTCAGCTAATTGAATACAAAGGCTCTGATCAACATCTCAACCGTGACGGCGCACGCCAACCCGACAACAGGCAACCAAGTATACTCGTCCACCAAAGCAAGTTTTGCGCACTTGTTACAGAACTATGCCGGCGAGATCCCCGCTGACGAGTGTCGGATGATCAGCGTCCATCCTGGGAGGATTTTCACTGATGGAGCGAAGGGTGCCGGATATACGATGGATGCCATACCTAATTGGGACAATGGTTGGTATCTCCTCCAGCTCAAGATGGTAGGCACTAACAGCAATAGTCAATCTTCCTGGCTCATGGAGCGTTTGGGCCTCGACGCCCCAGGCTACTTTTTTGCATGGTAGATTCGTATGGGCTAGCTGGGACGTCGAAGAACTTGCGGGAAGGCAGGAGTTTTCCGATCCCGGGTTTTTGCAAATTGGTCTTCAAGGGATAGATCCAGTCTCCGTCACAGCCTTCTTGTCTATGGCCTAAATCTGAGACGTGGGATGAATTCACGAGGGTAAGGTTACTATTAATAAGCTTGAATTAAAGAACACTACTATTCTAGATCTAATGTTTCTATTTAAACGAGTTACCAAATCGATCAATTTCCTCCGCTAACTTCTTCTTCGTCTCCTCGGCCGCCCAGCAGACATCTACAGCATTCTTTTCCAAAGTCAGTAACTCGTTATTTGTGAAGTTGCCTTGCTGCTTCAGTAGCATCAGATTATCCATTACCCAATTCCCCTCCATAAGGGCTGGGCCATCAGAGCCGATTGTTATTTTGACTTGAGCATCAAGGAGAGTCCGGAAATGACCGAAGAGATTGGGCTCGGTGTGATGGCGAACATATGCCCAGGGACAGAGCGTCATTCCTAGGGACTTCTCTTTTATAAGAGCAACTAATTTTGGATCTTCGGCGGCATCTAAGCCATGGTCAATTCGATCACCTCCAGTACCTCCGATGCTTTCTGCTACCCTGAGAATGTTATTACTTTTCAACCTGGGTATAAACTTACAGCATAGTAGCTGAGGGATTGTACTACTTACTGCCGAATGTGCTCGTGTGTGTCCTTCTGGGTTACATCACAGTGACAAGTAAGCTTGAAGCCGTCTGCCCGAGCTCGAAGGTAAACTTCCTCGAATAGTATTGGCGGTCTGTCATATTCATTTGAATCCAGACCAATACCAGCAATCATTTTCCTGTAAGGTAGAGCGGCGATATAAGTCTCCATAGCCTCTCCAGGGGACAAGTCACGAAGCATGCACATTATCCACTGTGATTTGACCTGTGCAAACCATCAATGACACAAAACTGGTATCTTCTAGACTCATTCTTACATTCAGAAGCTCCTCCGCTTCGAGTTGCGCTTTTCGAAGCCCTTTCATTACCGCCTCAAGAGGCACCCCGCGGCGGGTATGGGCCTGTGGATCAAAGAAGATCTCGCAATAGCGAACATTCATCGAAGCTGCTCCCTCGAAATAGGTCATTGCCAGATCGTAGAAGTCTTCTTCAACACGAAGAACCTCCATGCCACCATAGTAGGCGTCGAAAAAAGCCGAGACTTCCTTGGAACCTTTGATACTACGTGGCTGAAGTAAATTGTACATTGTTTTCAATTCTTCCAGAGTGTTGAAATCTTTCTTGAGTCTCTCGGATCTCAGCTTGATCCCGTTGCGCTGTGCAAGTTTCCAACGGAGTTCCGGGAACATTGTGCCCTCAATGTGAACGTGCAGCTCGATCTTGGGGACTTTGCGAGGATTTGCGTCAGTCAACTCGATTCAATGATATAGGAATAATACTGACGCCCAGCGATGAACGGATCTTTAGTAGATCGAATCAGCTGCTTCCATTGCTGCAGAGTTTCGTACGGTATAGGAGCACTCATATTCAGAAGGTAGCAACAAAAGTCTATACGGATGGCGTTTGAAGGCTATGGAGACTGTGTATTATGGGGGATTTATTTTCTTATGATGTACTCAACATAGATGGCAACCTTGACAGAAATCCCGTAGCTCTTCAATGAATCTCTGAAAATAATATGAGGTGCAACTTTCTTGGGCTTGGAAAGTTGTACCCCGCCCCCAACCATCACCACACATGAACTCCGCTTGCATTGCTTGCTTCTCTTCATAGGCCCACCATGGTCAAGTATAGAAAGGGACTATGTTCTGTAGAGGAGGAGGAGATGCCAATGGATGATAAGTAAGGTTCGATATTAATCATAGGCAATCGCAAAAGTTGGAAAATTTATTGAAAGTTTTTTGTAGCTGCACAATCGATCTTCTTACTTATCTATCATGCTTCCTGTGGCTATTGGTAGAGTCGACGATAAACTTTAAGAAATATAGAAATGTTAAGGATTATTTTAGCTCCACTTTCCACACTTTCCTTTGGCTTCAGAGGAATGAATCAGAGTGATTCCAATTGTGTGGTCCTCTTGCCTTGCTCAGCACAGGGTCCCTCCGTCATGAACCTTCTCCAATCAATATCGGATAGAAGCCATATCATTTCTCGTCAGACTGTGTAACACGTTACTAAATCGAATCCTTCAGAGGTTAATGGATAGTAAAATCCAGTAAATTGGGTACTTAAAGACCCTGGAATTTGGCTCTAATTACCAATGACAAGATTGCATTGATCTCCGCCACAATGACCTATTTCAATAATTCACTTCCGCTTAACCGATTTTGATCTTCCTGAATTTTGAGCTTCACTCTTTCTTTTCTGACACTTCGGCTTTTTGTCTGGATAGTTGTTCCGAAGAACAGTAAGCAAACAGTTCGAAAGACTAGAAGGGAAGACCATTAAAACATCTCTTCGTATCTGAGTCACATCTAACGACGGATGTGCTGCGTGGGTGAGAAACATGATAATTGACTTTGCTATAACTTGGAGGTGTGGAAGGCTGTAATATATGCCAACCGTCCTCCTAGAATCCATTTGGCGTAACGAAGAGCGAATTAAGCTAAGACCCACAGCTCTCATCGTGATTGTGCCCTTGTTGATCGCAGCCTGTGGCAAATCGAATATTTGGTCGTCTAGCCTTATAGCCTCACTAGAGGATGCATCAAAATCAGCTTTGTCTAGCATCTTGGCTAGCACTTGAATGTAAGCCTCTGCATGATCTTCTATTTGCTTAGTGGAGAAAACAATGGCAAGAAATTGAACCCAGATTGGCAATGAGTTCACCGTTCCCACTGCTGCTCCGAAGCTTGCGAACAAGACTGATGTTGAAACTGCGTTGGGATTGGCACCAAACTTCAAGAGCATGAAAATAACTCCATTGTCTAATGTAACCAACGATGGTTTTTCTTGCATCAACTGGCTGAAAATGCCAAACCACGGAGTGTCCTCACTCACCACCCCACAATTGTAAGATTGATTAGGGTTCATTCCTTTGACGAGTAGTAAGTTGACGAGTTTGACTCGTTGATCAAACCAGTCAATCTTAGCTGTTCCCCCGAGGCTTCTATCAAGTCCAAAAACAACTGCGAGCGGCGGGACCTGGAGACCAGCCAAGAACCTACTATCTTGCTCCAACTTCATCTCGATATACCCAGCAAGCCCAGCCTGGAGAACCCGGTGTCGGTAAAGTGAAACTTGCCGACTGCAAGCGCTGTCATTCGGCAAATCGTTGTCATTGCCATAGTCTGGCGTATCAAACATTATGTTGGTAGATAACTCGAGGTCATCAAGCAGATCCCAGGTTGCCATGTTATTTCCAGCACAATCATCACGAGCATAATAGAGGACATCGTCCATTATAGGACAAAAATGCTCTTGATGATCAGGATCTTCGCCTAGCAAGTTGGATCTCCCGAAGAAACTCTTATGCTTAGTCCAAGCCACGTATGCTCGGAATATGGATAACGATGGGTTGAAATTTTCCGAAAGTTTACTGGCAATGTAATCTCTCATCTCTGCGTTTCGAAGAAAGTCCCGAACTGTGCGGTGGAGAAATTCGACCTTCTCTCCTTGGACTTCAAGTAGTCCTTTGCATCTCGAGCTGAGGCGACGCGAGAATGGCCCTTGAAATGCACTCAACCTATCCCTGCTCCAAGGCTCAACCTTCTCTTTGATGGCGTAATTGTGATCTTTATATTCCAGGTCGTGGAAGCTGTAGATAATGACGGGAAGGGGTCCTTTAGCAGTCAAGGCAAGACTGAGAGTGCCGGCCATCATTTTGTGATAGAAAGGCTCCACGGATTCAAGTATGATTTTGAAGAAATTTCCTAGATTGGTTGGAATTCCTTCTAGTCTACTCTGTAGGTCGGATAGCGTATCGTAGTTAGTCAACCCATCTCGAAGCATTCTTGTAACTAGATACACCCAAAGAAAGACCCCTCGAGATCGAAAGGTAATATCCGTGACTAACGAAATAGCTTGTCCCCTACCAGCTTCGGACTCGAGGCTCTTCCAGTTAGGATGCTCAAATAATTGACTCTCAGTATAGTTTCGAATATCCCTTTCTGTAAGCTCGTGTAAACGTAGCATTTTGGTTGGATTCTTGCCGAAGCTGTCTTCAAATACATTCCATTGTCGGCTTGAAACAAGGAGCTTAATACCAGCACATCGAGAAAGTTCGATAAGCGACTCGCAGAGCTGTAAATGGTCTCCGGAGAACTCATCAAGGCCATCGATGAAGAAACAAATCTTTACGGGAAGTTGCGTCTGGCTTGCTATTTTGCTGAAGGTTGACTGCAGCTCGGACGGCGACCACGGTATGTGAATGGATGCCTTGCTGGAGCTTATGTGCAGCCATCTGTCAGGACATACAATGCGGATTAGTTCAGAATTCTGGGAGAGTATGTCGTAAAGAAGGGAACGGAGTAGTCCTTCATTTGATCTCTGGATTTCACTACCGGGGCTCCAAAAGTAATGACAGGCTTTGATAACAGTTCCATCGTTAGCCCACAACGACAACAAGCTATCTGTCTTCTGGTGATCGGCAACGAATTTCATAAGAGTAGATTTGCCAGACCCTGGCCGTCCAGATAGCCAAAATATCCCATCACCTCCTTTTAACCACTCGACAAGGCCGCTTGACTCACCTGTGCAGGCTTCAACGTCCGATAGGGTCCAGCTGAATGTTGTTCTGTGGGCCTCGGTAATGTTTTCATGTCGCACTGGTCGCTGGCTGTAATGAAGGCTGGTCAGAAATACATGCTCATTGGCATACTTCTGGGTAGTCAAAGATAGCTGAGAAACTCTTGTCGTCAGAGACACAATGTCGTCCGAAGAAATCTCTGTCTCATCTTTGTCGAATTTGATGGTGTCAATTTTTATCTGTAGGACCTCTAGTGCTACTGATATTTGGTTCAGTTGTTGAGAGCTCTTGCTTTGCATCGCTCGCGCTTCAAAGCTAAGGGTTTGGACTTGGGCGTTGATGCTTTCGACCATTACACTGCGGGCACAGTTAGTGAGCCAACGCATCTATAATTCTCACGCGAAGGGAATACCTGCGTGGAAACAGAGCAAAAATGTAAGACCATGACTTTTTGGTAGCCTTCAATGTGGGCCTGAAGTTGCGTGATCTCACTGGACTTCGAGACCTCCATCATAGCAACACGGAAGCTTCTCCAGACTTTCGGTCCTGCGTGGGCTCCCATTTTCATCCGGTCCACGAGTTTTAGGAGCTTGCTGCAATCTTCCCTGCATTTTGTAGCGAGGTCTGCTAAAGATGGTATATCCTTTGGCAGGCCCGACGCAACAGACCGAATACCTTGGCGTTTCTTTAGAATGTCTGTCTCCAAGCTTGTGCTGAAATCTGAGAGCTTATTATAAATGAAGTCCAGTCTCTCGTTCTCCTCCGAACCACCCGATGTTGAATTGTAGATCTTTCTACTTCCGGTGAAAAGAGCAGAAGCAAATTGGACGAATTGAACAACCGTTCCCGCAACGCTGAGAGCCGCGAGGGGTTCCATGACAGTATGGGCACCGCGCTCAATAGACCATATTACAATGCAATCTGTGATGATGGAGATCAAAGCACTATGTCCTTGACTTGAGATTGATAAGTATCAGTTTTTCGTCTGATGGTAACTGTTAATGCCTTGAGCAATATATCAATGCAGCCTTGTGCTAGTTGTGGCAGTGCCACGAAACAGACTGTATCCAATCGTCCCTCTTATAGGTTTTATATAACGCCTGACCGTAAACACAGCCTCATAGTAAGTTACCAATCTTCATGAATAGGCTGTCGCATTTTTCATTTCAGCCTTTTTCGTGACTGACAAAAGAGGGTGTAAGAAGAAATCATCATCAAGTGCTTGTCCGTTCTATAGAATAGTCGTGCCGAACGTATTAAGCGCCGACCAACGTAGTCTGAAACGGACGAAGCGTCTGCCCCCCCGTTGAGCACAATCAATTAAGCTCAATCCTAATGCTGGGGAATCAGATTAGCTTTCACTACACTACGGCTATACCCGCTGGCTGGAGCTAGGCAATGATTATTATATTTAATTGAAAAATGGTATTTAAAAGTCGGCGTATAAATATTACTAACCTCCTTCAAACTTTGAAAACTCTCTCCCTTTCCAACTACTCGATACCAACTGGCAAGCTTTCATCTCAACATGTCGAAGAGTGAGCGAATTCTTCGCAGCACCAAAAAGTCAAAAACTAGTAGCTCCTGGGTTTTATTGCCTCTGGAGGTTCGCCTTATGATCTTAGAGGAAATCACACGCCAGAAATATACCGGTTGGGGATTGTGTGCGGCTGTTTGCAAAGAGTGGCAAGCCATTGTGGAACGAAAAAACTTCCACCGGCTAACATTGAAGGTATCATGCCTCGAGGAATTCGAAAACATGGTTATACGGAAAAGGGATCTTGTTCATTACATCTGCTTAAATATTGAACTTCCACAATATACCTGTCGCTCTTGTCAGGAGAGTGAGTCACTTTCCTGGACGTCACGACATAACACTATTGTTGGACGTGCTATATTGAAACTGTTTTCTGTTCTTAGCACCTGGCAGCCCGCAGGTTGTCTGATACTAGAGCTGAATGCCTATTCACTCAGCGACTCGGAACACTGGTTCAAGAATTATCATTTTGGACTTGAACATGAACATGCTGGAGATTTAGTCCAACAGCAGGAAGCTGCCACTAGATGGCACGACCCCAAGCACGGCTGGGTTAATGGTCAGCAAGTCGAGGCCCCTCCTGCGATAGCTATATTGCGACTCTTCTCCCCAATCTGTTGGAGCCTACCGAAAAATCTCCCCGAGGTTCACGCAGTTACAGGTTTTGTGATACGTCGACAGCTTCGACGTCCGATTTTCACACCAGCACTACGGCTTTTATGGGAGAGACTCCCTCGACTAGAAACTATAGTCTACGAGCCATGGCGTGTTTGGCGGCGCACGTGGAAGATCCTGCACGATAGAGGTATGTATCTCTCCCGACCACCTGTTTGATTGCCTTCTAATACTTCCGATAGAACTGGCTTCCATTATTCAGGACGCTCTACCGAGCCACGTGAGAACAGTATCTATCATTGAGGAATTCAATGATCAGCTTGCAATGGCACTACGCAGAGATACACACTCGCCCATGGTAGATACCAGCCCGAACGCAAGCACTATGCTTGTTAAAGCCTTCGCCTCGAGAAGCCGTGACTTTGAACGAATTTCTATTTCACACATGATTGATGCTCAGCAATTTTTCAAATCGTGTCAGCTTTCTTATACCTGGCATTACCTACAATCATTGACACTCACATCATCAATTCTAGTCCAGAAAGCCCCCCAAAAAGAGATTTTTGCTTTATTATATGATGCTAGCTTAGCTGCGCTAAATATGCCACAGTTGGAAACCATGGTGTTATGGAATAGTACAGATGGAGAAGCATGTGCGGTGATTTATCAGACGAACAAGGTGAGTAGGCATGCTACCCTGACGTGGCGTGGTACATGGGATCTTAGGCTCAGTCATGAGGTGGTCGAGTCCTGGCAGGAGGTTGCCTCTCATTCCTGCCACCTACAAATCAAGAACGA
>Ga0247804_10001221_pt1 | contig 11896 bp, 9 predicted proteins | sample UWRJL029104C1_FD_181142 | JGI IMG/M metagenome (GOLD analysis project Ga0247804, IMG submission 181142) | Plant litter microbial communities from Arlington Agricultural Research Station in Wisconsin, United States - UWRJ-L029-104C-1 | ecosystem: Environmental > Terrestrial > Plant litter >...
TTATTTCGTTACGATAACCGGTACTAACCAGGGCACTTAGGTGGGAAGAGGACGATAGGCCAATGCCTCCAAATAATCCATTTTTAAATCAACCAACTCCAACTCAACCTGGAGTTCCTGTTGCTAATCCTGTCTATCAAACTCCGGTAGCACCTGCGCCAGTGGCACCGCTACAGCCACAGCCCGTTGCTGCTCCTGTCGCACCGATTGCTCAACAAGCAGCTAATCTTGGCTCTGGTGCTGCACAGCCAGTTAAACAAGCCCCAAAGAACCCAAACTCAACACAAAGCACACTTCAATTGTCTGAAGTACGTGACAACATGGTGATCATGATTGATGGTTCAATGCGCGCCGTAATTGCATGTAAATCAATTAACTTTGATTTAATGAGCGAACGTGAACGCGAAGGGGTAGAGTACAGCTATCAAAACTTCTTGAACTCACTAAATTTTCCTGTACAGATTATGATTCGTTCACAACGCGTAGACATTGGTCCGTATCTTGATAAGTTATCTGTCACACGTCGCACCCAAGATAATATGCTCCTCGGTATCCTTATGGATGACTACATTAACTATATTGATACACTTTCACAAGAAGCGAACATCATGGAAAAAACTTTCTATATCGTTGTTCCATATTTCCCGAAAGGGGATGCAGCGAACTTAGTTGACCAAGGGAAAGGCTTTTTCGGAAAGATTTTTGCCCGTCCAACTAATACTGTGACGCGTATCGATACTGCGACATATGAAAAAGCGAAAAGTGAAATAAAGAACCGCGTCGACAACGTTGTAGCAGGTATGTTCCAAATCGGTGTACAAAGTGCACAACTAGGGACAAAATCGCTTGGTGAGTTATATTACAACTTCTACAACCCTGACACATCTTTCCGTCAGCCACTAGGTGATTTCGAGAATAGTACCGGAATTTATACCAAAAAAGCAGGTCCAGCGACTGAATCAGGAGTGACACAATAATGGCAAAGAAAAATAACGCGGTTGATGTTGCTGCGCAGCAACGTGCGCAAGAACAAGCTGAAGTAGAGCAGGCATTCCTTAAAGGTGTTTCAACACTTCGTGACTTGATTGCACCAAGCAGTATCGAGATTCACTCGTCATATTTCCGTCTGGGCACCAAGTACGGCCGAACACTTTATGTATACGGCTATCCTCGCCAAATCTACACCGGGTGGTTAAGTTCACTTATTAACATCGACGAAGTCCTTGATGTCAGTATGTACATCTACCCAGTTGATAGCCAGGTTGTCCTTAATAACCTGCGTAAAAAGGTGACACAGCTTGAAGCAAGCACTTCTATTAACAACGAAAAAGGTAAGACTCGCGACCCTGCACTTGAAGCAGCGATTAATGATGCAGAAGAGCTTCGCGACCAAATTCAACTTGGTGCGGAACGATTTTTCCGCTTTGGTTTGTACGTCACACTATATGCTGACAGTCTTGATGAGCTCAGTTTTGTACAAAACAAGATCGAAACACTTTTCGGTCAACAATTAGTCTTCAGTAAGGTCGCTTCGTCACAACAAGAACAGGGACTAAACAGTACTATTCCTCAAATGTCTGACCAATTGCAGATTCGTCGCAACATGAACACTGGTGCGATTAGTACCAGCTTCCCATTCACAAGCGCTGATTTAACCGATAACACTGGTATCCTTTACGGTATTAACATGCACAACAACGGACTTGTTATCTTTGACCGTTACAAACTAGAGAACGCTAACATGGTGGTCTTTGCGAAGTCTGGTGCAGGTAAATCATTTACTGTGAAGCTTGAAGCATTACGAAGCATGATGCTTGGAACTGAAGTCATTATTATTGACCCAGAAAACGAATATCAAAAACTCGCTGAGGCAGTAGGGGGGAGTTATGTCCGCCTGAGCCTGAACTCGAATACGCGTATTAATCCATTTGATCTTCCTCGCGTGATTGATAGCGATGAAGCAGAAGACGCGCTCCGTGCAAACCTTGTCACACTTCACGGACTCTTCCGCCTTATGCTTGGTGGAACACAGGTCGCAGCAAACGGTGTCGCAATGTCTGCACTGACACCTGTAGAAGAAGCTGATCTTGATCAAGCATTGATTGATACCTATGCACGTGTGGGTATTACAAGTGACCCTTTGACACACAACTCGCCACCACCAGTTATCTCGGACTTGTATGACACACTGCTTCACATGGGTGGAACTGGTCCACAACTCGCGCAACGCCTCCGTAAATATACAACCGGAACATTCGCAGGTATCTTTAGTCAACCTTCAAACATCGACATTAATAACCCGATGGTCGTATTTAATATTCGTGACCTCGAAGACGAACTTCGTCCGGTTGCAATGTATATTGTCCTTTCACACATCTGGAACATCACACGTACTGAGCGTAAGAAACGTATGTTGATCGTTGATGAGGCATGGCAGCTAATGAAATATGACGACTCTGCAAACTTCTTGTTTAGCCTCGCGAAACGCGCACGTAAATATTTCCTTGGCCTTACCACTATTACGCAAGACGTTGAAGACTTCATGGGAAGCAAGATGGGTCGCGCAATTGTAGCCAACAGCTCAATGCAACTTCTACTAAAACAGTCTTCAAGTGCCGTCGATGTACTTTCTGATGTATTCAAACTGACCGAAGAAGAGAAGAAGCGCCTTGCGAACTTCCCAATCGGACAAGGACTATTCTTTGCAGGCCAGAGTCACGTACACATCAATATTCAGGCGAGTGAAACAGAGAAGCAACTTATTACAACGAACCCTCAAACGAATCCACAACAACCAAACCAAACCCCTGGTGCATAAGGTATAATAGATAACAATTATGGTGTCCCCAAACTCAACTCTTCCCGGCGACGAAAAAGAGCAGGATAGTGCTTATAATCCTGGGGAGCAAGCGTACCTTGAGGGCATGGCACAAGGGAAGACACGAAATGAAGTAACAGACGATTCTGAATCTGTTAAAAACGCCGAAGAAAACCCTGATGACACAACTGGTGGATGGAAATCAAACGTTGGTCGTTCACCTTCAAAAACTGCTACAAAGTTCACAGCTAAATTAGTTGCCTTCGCAAAAAAACGCGGTGCAACTGTTGGTATTATTAGTATTCTTGGACTTGGTGGTGGTGTACTAGCCGGCTTTGCTGGTCCAGCAAGTCTGATTATTAATCTTATGGAAAATCTTTCTATTTCTAATGACTCATCTTCGACCGCGCTTGAACGACGATTTATGAAAGTCCTAGGATATTCATCAACCGGTGACCCTGTTTGTGCAAACTCTACGAGAAACATTAAATGTAAGATGGGCCGTATTTCTAACAGTGCTGTTAATAAACTAAAGAATAAAGGTATTGTTGCCTATTATAGCGATGATGCAAAGAATACAAATAAACGTTTTGGATATCCTTCGAAAAATCCTACGGGCTACACAGTCGAATTAAATGGAAAATCGGTCAATGTTGCAGCAAAAGACCTTCCTGGGTTCCTCGTTAAAAATCCGAAAATAGCATCGAAAGTATTGGGTACAGGTGGAGCTATCAACTTACGTGTAAAAGCATGGACAGGGAAGCATCTGAGCGAAAAATTCTTGAGTCCTTTTGGAGTAAAGAAAAATGGTGGGTTAGCCGATGGTGAAAATGGCGCTTCTACACCAAGAGAAAGAACAGAAAATACATTTAAAAAACTGCGTGAAAATATACCCGGAATCACTAAATTAGATGCTGTTGTCGATGGGGTAAAAGGTAAAGTTGATAAACATTTAGGAAAAGCTAAGAAAGGTGGTGTTGGATATACACTCGCTGTTGCAGGTTGTATTGCCGTAAAAGCACCTGGGTATATTGCAGCGGGTGCAGCTGCTGTGCAAATAGCTCAGGTTTTACCTGTCGCGAATGATGTCATTCTTTCACCCGGATCAAAATTAAAAGCATCAGGGGTTGATGTCGCGAATAGCTTTACTCAAGATGATATGAGTGCTATTGGTTCTGTACTTACTGAAGAAACACCTCGTGCAAGCGATGGCAAAAATTCATCAGCGCTTAACTCACCAATTCTTCTTTCGGCGCTTGGTGTAAATAAGGGTAGGGCAGCTGTATCAAAAGACTACACACCTGGATATAGCATCCTCACAAGCCCAGCGGTGATAGCAGCAAATAAAGCAGATAAACAAAGTAAAGAAGCATGTAATGCAATTTTGAGTCCCGCAGCTATGTATACTGCACTTGCAGTTGATTCAGCGGTCACAATCGCCGCATCTGCAACTATTATTGGTGGTGTTATTAAAGTAGGCGCATCATTAATCCTTACAGAGGTTGCAGCTCAAGCTGCAAGTGCGGTTACAGGTGAAGCCGCTCGGCAAGCAGTTACTGAATTAGCGACGAACAATAAAATTGCTACTGCGCAAGGTGAAGAGTTTGGTGATGTACTTGGCGTATCTGCACTTACATTCTTCCCAGCAGGTGGTATGTCACGTAACATCCCTGCGCTGAAAGAGTCACAAGTTGAAGAATATACTGTTATTCAAAAAGAGAATGAAGCTTTCCAAAGAGAAATGGATATTGCATCCCTGAGTCCATTTGATACTACGAGTAGGTATACTCTGCTTGGAAGCATTATCCATAACTATACTATGGCAAGTGTCACCTCTGGATCTTACAGTACTAATTTCCTCTCCCAACTTTCAAGTTTTGTGTCATTGCCGTTTAAAAGCTTAACAACGAGTGTTGGTGCTGTTCCAAGTTTCTCAAAAGAGTCATGTGGATATGCTGCTGAGTTTGGACTTAGTACTGAAGATCCAAACAACACACCCGCAATCAATGCAGCAGGACTCCCTTGTGTTGGTCTTATTAGTAATATGTCTGTCGAAACTGCAATAAACCTTGTAGAAGACGAGGGCTGGCTTGATGAATCAAAGGATATTCCTGACGACGCAACAATTACCGACCTTGTAACATCAGGCTATATTGTCGCCGATACGCCACTCACAGACTTTATTGAATCATGTAGTGATGCTGCTACTGGTGATTACCTCTTTAACTCAGCAGGCTGTACTGTAAACACGACAACAAAAGATCCTCTCAGTGTGAACGGGTCACTTTCTGGAAACGAAAGTTGTGCAGAGGGAACTTGTGTAGGTTCAACCGATGACTTCGCAGACGCCCCTGTAGAAGGAGTGAGTAACCCTAGAGCACTTGAAGCAATCTCTGTATTCTTGGTTGACTTCCAAACACTTCAGATACTTAATGGCGAAGACGACCTCGATGCAGGTGATGTAGAGGTTGAAGAACCCGTAACGACAACAAGTGAAACAACTGATACACACCAGTATATCTCTACGTATTTTGAAGTATTCCCAACGGTCCGCACACCGACCAGCGAAACAAAGGCAGTTACTTTAGTATCCCATGCGAAAAATGACTATACACTTGGTCGCCGTGCAACAAGTCAGGTGTATGCAGTATGAAAAAATTATTCCCAAGACTTCGATATTATCTAGTGGCTGTTATGGTTCTCGCGAGTTTTGTGTCAATCTTAAATCCAAAAAACGAATCGGCTCAAGCAGCCTGTGACACACAGTTTTATAGCTCAAATGATATCGTCTTTTATAATCCATGTGAAGTAGTTTCTTGTTCAGATGCGGGTTCAGTGACAAAACTAACAGGTAAGGATAACCGCGAAAAAATTTATAACTTTTGGATCGCGCAGAAAATGACGCCAGAGCAGTCTGCTGGTATTACAGGAAGTATGCAATCAGAAGGTGGTTTTAGTCCGTTTCGACAAGAAATAAGTCAGACATGGCCAGCTGGCGGCTATGGTATCGCACAATTTACAGGTGGCCAGCGTGCTGCGGTGACAAGTTATCTTAAAAAAGATACTAACGTAAAACCAATTTTTGATAAATATTATGATAATTCATATAGTGGAGCAGTTAGTGAAGCGAGTAAGTTCATGCCTGCTGGTGTTACGGTTGAAGTAAATGACGCATTTCTCCTCGGAGAACTAAACTATTTGGCGACATATATTTCAGGTTTTGCACCGAGCACCATCAGTCTCCGTGTCGATAGGATTAAATCAGATTACGGTCAATCTGTTCCAAAAGGTCAGAAGCTTATGGAATATTTAAAATCACTCAAAACCCAAAGCGATACTGCAATTGCTTGGACATACCTATATGAATACCCGGCAGATATAAAAGCGACTGCTGCAGAACGAGCAAACAATGCCGAGACTATTTTCAAAAAATACAACGCAAATCCAAGTGAAGCGGGAAGTTGTTCAACAGTCGGTGCTGGCGGATTAAATTACGAGCAGGGTGTTGCGTTTATGACTAATTATTTTAACGGCAAGGATGCATACTTCAAAGGTCTCAAGAGTGGCTTTGGAAACTTCTGGAGCACAACATACACCGACCAATGTACAACGTTTGTTGCATACTTCGTTTCACGTTTCGTCATGGCCGCACCAAGTATTCCGAACGGTGGAGACGTAGTTGATCGATTAACGGGAACATATTCGAAATCATTTAAAAAAGTTGATAAGAAAAACATCCAACCGTACACCGTATTCAGTGGAACAAATGGTGGCGCTGGACACACTGGAGTGATTCTTGGCATACTCGACGACGGAAGTATTGTTGTTGGTGAGGGGAACGCAACGATGAGTGGATCGGGTATTATCAAACAAAAATCTATGGGTAAGAAAAATGACCGCGGAAAAGGGCTCGTTGCGGTTGAACACTGGAAAAGCATTGATGCTTGGGAAAAAGCAATGAAACAATACTACGGATCAATTTTATATGCGACACCTACAGATATTAGTGCAACCAGTGAAAAAATGACTAAGTTTATGTCAACCATAGGAGGTAATTAATATGACCAACAAAAAAAAGATACTTCTTATTATATTGATTCTGTTAGTTGTAGCGATTCCAATCGTGGCATATTTCCTTAATAAAGAATCGACAGAGACTCTCACAGAAAATACAGTTATCCTAGATAATAAATCATCTTATAGTCGTGGGGTTGATGAAGCGGTATTCCTTGCAATCACAAACGCAGCGTACAAAACAGTAACGTTAAATGTCGAAAAACCAGAGAGTATTTACCACGCAACTATCCGTAAAGATACTTTCAAGGGTACAGAAGATGGTATATCTTTTATTCTTGATATTCCAACACTAAAACTTTCTTTCGAAGCGCGCCAAGCAGTTGATGATAAAAAAGCACCCGTTTCTGATGCACTCATTAAATGTGTTCAAGAGACTGACAAGGTTTATGAGGGTAGTGTTTGTACGGATTCTATATCAACAACACCCGGCAGTATCGATTCTGTTTTCGAACTTGGAAAAGAACTTCCTCTTACTGGGCAAAATTACGTTATTGATTATACTTCTTCCACAGAATCAACAAGTGGTTTTATTATCGTTATCACATATTACACCGATACAGGGAAACAAGAAGCACTCGATGCACTCACATCACTTGGATACAATCCAGCCGAATATACTATTACATATCAAGCAGGTTAGTTATTTATCCAAGTACAACGTGGTGATAGCGCTTACTATCAGATAAGACATGTGTACTCGTCATAACAATTTGATGTTCGCGTGTTTTATCGCTGAGAGCCGTCTGACGTGCGAGGTCTAATTCAGAAAAAACATCATCCAATAAAATAAGTGGTTTTAGTCCTGATATTTGTTCAATAATATCTACTTCAAGAAATTTTAATGCAAGCACAATTGTTCGTACTTCCCCACGCGACGCGATTGATAGGGCAGGGGCGTTATTAAATTCGAACATCACATCATGACGATGGGGTCCAACAGAGGTATTACCAAGCATTTTGTCACGATCAATACGTGATTCTAGTTCATTCAAAAGTTTTTGTTTAATATCACCTACAAAGGTATGTGAATAGTGTACCGATACTTCGTCGTGTGTATCTGCGATATCATCATAAGCTATATTCAATTGACTATTAATACGCTCAATAAAAGCGATACGCTGCTCAATAATATACGCGCCATGATCAGCAAGTGCGATATCCCACGCAAACAATTCATCCGACGGCGTGTTAAAGCGTTTGAGTAAATTATTTCGTTGCCTGAGTGCACGTTCATACTTACGTAACGAAATGCCATACAGAGGATTTAACTGCGTAATAAAGCGGTCTATAAATTGTCGACGACGAGTAGGGGAGCCATTTAATAATCGAAGATCTTCTGGTTCAAATAAAACGACGGGGTATTTGTTTTTTGGTGCTAACCGCGCAGTTGTTTTACCGTCAACAATAAATTGTTTTCGTGCAGTTGCTTTGCCCGGATCAAATTTTACTGTTCGTTTATCTTGATCATCTAAAAGTAGGTCAATTTTCCACCACGGACCTTCAGCTTTTAATACATCGCTATCACTTCCTTTAAAAGAACTACCCTGGAGCGCAATATAAATAGATTCTAGTAGTGTTGTTTTTCCACTCCCGTTCGGACCAGTAATAACCGTAACACCTTTTACGAGGTTAACTTCATAATGATCGTGAGAACGAACGTTTTGTACCGCTAGTTTGCTCACGACTGCCATAAATTAGCTCTTCAGCGGCATAATAACGTGGTAATAATTCGTATCTTTGCTTACTGACTTCAAGATACAAGGTGATAACTTACCTGTAAAACCGAACTCAAGTGTGTCACCGTCTATAACTGAAAGTGCTTCAGAGAGATATCGTGAATTAAGTGTAACTTGGCCACTTCCTTCGGCTTGAGCTGTCAGTTCTGAGGTATTTTCGCCATATTCTGAAGCAATAGAGTGAAGTGATACAGAATTATTATCACTATCCACAGTTAATGTCACACTTCCACCTGATTCGCGTGCGAATAATCCAGCAATCTTTGTCACGCGAACGAATTCAGATTTACTGACGGTTGCATTAATATCTGATTTCGCTGGAATAAGTTGACGATAATCAGGGAAGTTGCCATCTACAAGGCGACTAATGATCTCTGCCTCATTAATACGGAATCGAACTTGTGTTTCATCAAACAAGATATCCACAGTATCGGCGTCATCAACAATAGTTCGTAACACCTCTTGAAGTGTTTGAACGGGGATAATAGCTGATACTTCACTTGAAGTTTCCACAAGGCGACGTTCAGATAATCGATATCCATCAGTTGCAGCAAGGAATAATTGTCCTTCGTGTGAGTGCCAATACACACCTGTAAGTACTGGACGAGTTGAATCTGAACTTGCTGTAATAATTGTTTGACTGACAGCTTGTTTAAAATCTTCTACATTAATTGTGTAACTAATCGATGATTCTTCGTTGATCGTGGGAAGTTCTGGGAACTCATCAGCAATTACCCCATTAATAACTGAGTGGAACTTTCCAGATGTAATATGAATGTTACTATTTACGATCTTTAATTCAATTGAATCCTTTGGAAGGCTACTGACAAATTCAGAGATAAGACGAGCTGGAACAGTGATTGCTCCTGGTTTAGTAATTTTTGCGCCAATATACTGAGTTGTTGCCATTTCTAGATTAGTAGCAGCTACCAATAATCTATTACCATCTGTTCGAAGAAGGATATTACTTAATATAGGAAGTCCGGTCTTGCTACTTGCGACACGACCAACAGCTGACAAAGCTCGAGCGAAATTTTCTTGGGTGACTGTAAGTTCCATTATGTTATTCCTTTCTCATTCATTCTTTCTTTTTCTTCTTATTAATAGGTGCTGTGGATTGTGGGTATAAGTGGTGTATTAACGGATTGAAATACTCAAAATTTCGGGTGGATAAGTACGTCGTAAATGCGTGTATAAAACGGGTGAAAGTAGGGGTGTTGTGGACAGGGTTGAAGGTATAAGTAGTTACAGGTAGGGGAGTTGTGTATAAAAAACCACTGTTTATACCTTCTGTTACACCCAGACTGTACACATTTTTTACCCAGGCAAAAGACGTAGTTTTAGGCATATAATTTCTCTCTAATTGAAGCGACTTGTTCACGAATAACGAAATCGAGCTTGATTGCTTTTTCAATCTTTTCAACAGAGTGAATTGCGGTCGTATGATCTTTGCGACCGAGTTCACCTGCAATTTTAGGGAAGCTTAAGTGAAGTTCTGATCGAAGCAGATACATTGCAATTTGGCGTGGCACAACAATATGTTTATCACGCTTTACACTACACATTTCCTCAGATGTTAACTGAAAGTGTTTTGAAGTGCGATCAATAATTTGTTTGCTCGTTAAGTGCTGTGGTCGAGAATGACGCACATTCCCAAGAAGACCTTCAGCAGTAGAAATATCTGGTTCAATACCGTGAAGATCGGCATAGGCGAGTAATTGGTTTAGCGCACCTTCGAGTTCACGAATATTTGTTTTAATGTTTGTTGCAAGATATTCAACAGTCTCTGTGTTTAGTTCAACACCAGATAATGAGGCTTTTGCGCTAAGGATTGCGCAGCGTGTTTCAAAGTCTGGCATCTGTACATCAATTGACATACCCATTTCGAAACGGCTTCGAAGACGTTCTGTAAGTGTTGGAATACTTCGAGGTGGTTTATCACTACTGATAATAATTTGTTTATTATTTTGGTGAAGGAAATTAAATGTATGGAAGAATTCTTCCTGGGTCTTTTCTTTGTTTGCAATAAATTGCATGTCATCAACAATAAGAACATCAATATTACGGTATTTATCCGAGAAGCCTTTTTTCTTGAAACGAATATAATCAAGGAATTCATTAACGAATGTTTCAGAACTGACGTATAACACTTTTGCTGAAGGGTTTTGTTTAATGATTTCATTCCCCACAGCCTGCATAAGGTGAGTCTTACCTAAACCAACTCCACCGTAGAAATACAGAGGGTTATATTTTATACCTGGATTTGCAGCAACAGCTTGGCCAGCGGTATAGGCGAGGTCATTACTTGAACCAACGATGAAGTTATCAAACGTATAGCGAGGATTAAGATTACCTGTTACAGATAATCCAGAAGAAGGGCGGCCAAGTGTGAGTGGTGCGTTTGGCTCACTTGTAGAGATAACTTGCGAAGCGCCGTCAACATTATCAAGCGTTGTCTCGCGATTTACGCGTGTTTTCTTGCCGGCGACGATAACGACATACTTGATACGTTTTGGTTCAGCACCGTTTTTCGCCAAGATCTTTTTTACAAGATCGTTAAATTTAGATTCAAATTGTGATTGTGCGAAGATATTTGGGACAGAAATAGTGATTTCTTCCTCATCTTGTTTAATAAGCTCAGTGTTTTTATACCATGTTGTATACACAGCATGTGAGACCGTTAGTTCGATCTCGCCTAAAACACTTTGCCATAACGCATTCATTATCTACCAAGTCCCCGTACACATTTGATTTGTTTATTACCCTTTACTATACGTCAAACCCAGAGTTTTCCACAACCATAAATGACATATAAAAAAACAGGGGAGTAAGAGGTTTGAGTTGTACACAATTACGAGCCACCTCTGTTAATGTGTGGATAACTCTGTGTAATCAGGGGATAAGTTTTATATACAAAGTCATTATTTCACGAAAAATCAAGCGCAGGGAAGTGGCGGACTTGAATAATGGGGGTGATTTTGCTAGAATGGTACAGATATGCCAAAGCGAACACACCAACCACACACTCGCCACCGCGCACGTACACACGGATTCCGTGCTCGTATGTCGTCTAAGAGTGGGATCAATGTTTTGAAGAATCGACGCAACAAAGGTCGCGCTCGAATCTCAGTTTAAACAAAATGCCGTGTTCGAAAGAACGCGGCTTTTTTTATACCGTATAATACTTATATATGATCCCTTCCCCACTCCGATTCCATGGTCACAATAGCCTTCGTTATGTATATACAAACGGAAAAGCAGTTCG
>Ga0247804_10001222_pt1 | contig 11895 bp, 10 predicted proteins | sample UWRJL029104C1_FD_181142 | JGI IMG/M metagenome (GOLD analysis project Ga0247804, IMG submission 181142) | Plant litter microbial communities from Arlington Agricultural Research Station in Wisconsin, United States - UWRJ-L029-104C-1 | ecosystem: Environmental > Terrestrial > Plant litter >...
TAGGAAAAAATTCTTCATCGATCCAAATTCAGATCTCTCTACTGCATTACTCATAGCAGTTTGCATCTTGCGACAAGCATCTGACTTCCAAGCATTTGGGACACAGAGAACGTGCTCTATGGTGCAGTCTCCAGCCATATTATGGGAATTGATCAGTTGGTGTTTCGTATGCCTGAACAATTGAGTGAGATAATCAGCAATAATATCTTCATCTTCTTTAATTATGTTTCTCGCTTTGAGTTGCTGTATAATTGGCCTGAGATGTCTTCTAACAGTTACTGTCTCTTCACTCTTGTCTAGCTGTGTCAAAACTATTAATTGCAGTTCTGTTAAGATCTCTAGAGTGGGTGAAACTTGCTATGAGCTTAGACCTGGCGATAACTTTAATGTCAGATGCGTCATGTTCAGGATCTTCTTCAGCATTCGCTCTACGAGCTTGCATGAGAATATCATAACCCCAATACGGCAGGTTTGCATCTATCTCGTCTCCCCGCACATCAACATCCATTTCATCAATGGGAAAATCGTAAATACCCAAAGGGTCATCATCAACGTCATCATCGTCAGTGTCGCCTTCAGTATCACCAGCTACGATATCATCTTCTTCGTGGTGCACATCCTCCATTACACTCTGCTGAGGTATATCCTCATCTATCTCAACGCTTTCATTTGGAATTTGTGCCACTAGATAAGCGCTTTCCGTCGGCACCTGCAAACTCTTCTTTTGGAAAATCATTGGATCTTCAGGAAAGTTTGATATAATTTTAACCTCAGATATAGTTTCATCGGTCCGTGTAGCGAAAGCTACAGAAGAAAACGTTGTTCCAAAGTCAGTGGCTACTATCAAAGTTTTAGATTTCTCCAAAGCTTCTAACGAGTCCGATGGATCCTGTTCCGGGAGATCAAGTTCCATCTGGTCTTCTAACATCGATGGGTCGTCAAGTACTTCCCTGAAGCCGAACTCTGCTGGTGTTGGGTTTCGTAGAGTTGAAGTTGACGCGACTGACGCCTCACGATTGATAGCCGCCGTCCACTTGTTTTTGATCCCTCGCCCTGTCTGCATCTGTTCCTTCTTTGCAGCTTTAAGTCGATCCTGGAATGACAGCATCTCTACTACCGGTCCTATTACGAAAACACGTTGGTATGAGTTTGATGAACTCGAACATACGCTGGCAATTAAACAAAACTGTGCCTTGAGTTTTCGAGTCTGGGGTAACTCTTGAAAGAAGTAGAGCAACTATTCAACAACTGTTCGAGGCGCATACTAGAGTTTCAATTCCTGAAGGTTGCAACCTTAGAGCATGTCAAAGCGGTTATTCTCACCCCACCAATGTCGCAAGACCACTGGCAAGGTATCCGATTGGGGATGGAATCCCAAGGCCCTGGTTCAGCCGTGAAAAGAAACCTTTTTCGACAGGGCTACAATACATCTAGTCGTCAATATTGGTGACAACATGCATATATATGCAAGTGATACGGGCTGTGTTAATATACTCCACACACCATGACAGCCACCAACCAACCTTGACAACCTAAACTTATTCTAACCTCCATTACGACAATAAAAATAATCCTTTGATAGAACTGCCTTAGGATTTCAGTCATGGCAAAGAAGAGAAAGCGATCACATGCGGCCCAGGGAACTCCAAAGCCGTCCCTCTGGACTGCTCAAGAAAAGGCTACTCTGTACGGATGGCTCGACTATTGCGCAAAGGTTGTCGAATATGACAAGAATGATTTTCTAAGCACGGTGAGCTTCAAACTTGAAGATGAGGGCATTCAAAGTCATGACATCAGAAGAATCACCGATAAGTTGCGACGAGATTGGAACAGCTACGGTATGGCGAACACGACATTCGATGATATCTTCAAAATCGGCGCTGCAATCTTTGAAAGATTTAGTGATCAACAGAAAGAAGATATTGCGATAGCGAAGGAACGATTCATACGTGACAATATGAGTACAACGCCGGCAAGACGTCTTCGCCGTGATCGAGCCTCGACCCAAATGCGATCGATGTCTCGCACTCCTGCTCAGAGTTCCCAGAATGGAACCCCCAGCTTAATTAAGAGGGAGAGGGAAAGCAAACATCATGGTAGTCCAGCATTGAGAACATATGGCAAAGACCGAAGGCGGAAGGTCGATCAAGCGCCAAAAGTAGCTGACAGCGGCAAAACGCAAAGCAAGAACTCGGCGTTTACAGTAAATACCATTTCCTCCCTTATTATGCAAGCAAATACTTATATCTGTGTTCTAGAAGCCCCTAAGAGTAAATCTGAGGTCGGAATTTGATCCTCCCCGTTCACCAAGCAAAAAAAGTTTAAGAGCCCACATTCCTTCTCCCACGATATCAGTAGTAAAGGATAGCGAGGACGGCGAGGACGATATAAGTGCACATGGAGTCCAATCAACTGGGGGAGATCATGGAGCAGTAGGAGAACCCGATCGAGACAACCCAGACAAGTCTTTCTTCAACACTTTGATAAAATTATCGCCTGCATTTGAACGGCAACAATTCTGCATCTCAGATTGTCTCTTTAAGCAAAATTTTGAGGGATTAAAGCCTGGAGAGATTATGTGCAGCAAATGCAGGAACTGGCAGCATTATTCTTGTATTGGGGTCGAGATTGGAAAGGCGCAAATACCAGACTTGGGACGCCAACCATATCACTGCGACAACTGTAACTCAATTTCTCACCAGCAATGGATCAGTTATGCTACAAATACATCAGGTATAACAGAAAGTCTTCGCTATAAGCTAGAGACTGCTCTTTTGGAAATAAGCTCCCTGAAAGAAAAGTTATTTCAAAAGGAGAGTGATTTTGAGGAATATAGGACAGAAGCGCGAAGAATTGAAGACTTCTCTCGCCATCAAAATTCTGTACAGGACCGGATAGACCATATTTATCAAGGAGGAAATAGCAGCCAGAGTGTTGAGACTTTGCTTCAAGAACGAGAAGAGCACATCAAGAAACTAGAGAAGAAACTCAGCGACCGGCGGAGTTTAGGACGATTCGCTAGACTTTCCAGAGATGACCGAGAGGCTTTCGGAATCGAAGTTAGTAGTCACGAGGGTATTTCGAAAGTTTATGATACCGCAAAACAGTTTGCGTTGCAATTTGAGCCCCCAAGACAACACCCGCTCCCAAAACTTGATCAACATCCGGAGCTGAAGATACTGATATCCTCAGGGCTGAGACTTGAGGGAAATGGCGGGGAGTACTCTCACTTATTTAAAAGTCTAAATACCCAGGAGGTGTTAAGATCTCTGGTTACTTCAGGACTTTTCCACTGGGTATTTAGCACGGCTTTCCCTATCTTTGCAGGCCGAGAGGATGCATTTTTAATGAAGTATAGAGAATGTCTTCTACAGCAAGGTAAATATACCGAGAAGCATGGTAAGGTTTTTAGTTTCTGACATCGTAAAACAGATGGACCTACCACAGTCAGAAATTTGGACTTAGCATGCTACCACTCTATCATCCGTGGGACAACCTTTCACCAAAAGTACATTATACCCGAGGCTGAGAAGCTGGCTGTCAGGTTTTCTCGAGCTTTGGCACCCCTCTTCTCAGAGACACCAAACAGTGCGACAGAGTCGAATTGGGATGGCTTTTCAACTTGGGGCGAGACTCCAGAGAAGTGGGCTGAAAGACGCAGCTGGCTGTTTGAGTTGTTTCAACAAGCCCTAGAGCTTAAAGCTGAGTCATGCTTGAATACAGAGGAGTACGAGATGGTCATCTATCAGTCAGGGACTAAATATGATGAAAACTACATGAGCGTCGAAACAGAGGATGGGATGGCTGTTTCCAGTATTCAGCATGGTGAAAGTGTTGTAAAAGTCTGTGTTGAAGCGGCGGTGTTTTCTTTTGCGAAAGCAAAGGTGCTGGATGAGGGTAGTTTGGGGCCAGAGATGCTGTCTTCTAATTTCATTCAGAGAAATAGAGAGCAGAGGCTTGCTTCCCAGGTCTTGCTCAGAGCAGTTGTAATTCTGGCTTAACTAGTCGACTAATCGACTATAAGTACTGGAAATGAAGAAGAAGCAAAGCAAGAAACCTTCGAAATGAGATGTGATCTGCTATGATCAGAGTAGTATAGAAAAGTCGAAGAGCACTGTAGCAAGTACACCTAAATTGTTTACATTGTCTATGAATTTAGTGAACGTGCACGTGCCAACTGACGTTTTAATGATGCTTTAATCTCTCCAAGTGGCGTAGTTTCCAATCATGTACTCATCGGCTATTTTGTCTTGCTTCCTATACTCCTCTATCTGATCGACAATCTCGGTCACATCTTTCCAAATCCTTTTCCTATTTTGCAAGCCCTTCATGTTCTGCCAAACCTTCAGATTCTCATAAAGCTTCTTCCAATCAGTCTTTCCCGGATCCATTCTCCTGGCCTCAAAAAACCACGGCATGTCGACTTGAATTCTCTGCCGGAAGACTGAGTTGGGAAGTGGTGAAAAGGCCCGTGAAACAAGCCGCATGTTTGTGATATCCCTGGAAGACAATATGTTCAAAGCAATTATCATGTCCAGTAGATCAGGTGACAAGGAAGCCGCAAAGGGGTCACTAGAATTGGACTTGACGATGCCCCAGAAACTTACATCGCGAAACTGCCTTTTTGATATGCAGCTGCTGATCAAATGGGCAAAACTTGGGATTGCAATTGGATTTGCCACTAGATATTCCGACCCTCGTTGATGTCTCCAACGTGGCCCCGTGTTGATCTGAACCGCGAATGAGGGAGTGAGTCCATGAGTGAAAGAAGCGGATGGGTATGGTAGAAGCTTATTTCTGTTAAAATAAAACGCGATTTCAGGGATTGAAGATAAGGATATACCTCACGCCAACCAACAAGTCCATTAATATCCACTTTCAGGAAGCGGTCTCTCGATATGATTTTGAATATCTCGAAACACGTCGGGTGAAAAGGAAGACCAACTTCGTCAAATGAACCCTGTACTTGTTAGGTGCTTCGCTGATACACATGGAATGGCAAAGAGTAGTTACAAACATCAGACATAAAATTTCTGGCCCAAAAGGTCTCTGCATCATGTCGTACAGGATGAGCTCGATTGAGTTCACCATCAGTCGCAGATCCATCGCCTGTCCCCGTCAAGAAGTAACCAGTCTCGAATTCGAATTCTTGATCATCTGGTTCTGGCTTCCACCCAGGCACCATATGCTTAGAAAGTAAACATTGGATGGCTCTGCACCCAGCCATCTCCTGTACACTTATGTTGTATCCGGAATAGCCCCCTGACCATGAGCAACCAGGACCGGCGAGATGCTCCAGATCATCATCCACGGCCGCGTTATCTCGTTGAAATAGCTCGCATCCTGAACCTTCGCCGCAAAGGTCCTGCACACCAGCGCCTACCCAACTACTTGCCCATTTGGTTAGCTGAATGTTGTTCTTCAACTAGTCAACGAGAAACTCCTGGTATTAGAGATGTAGTCTTCAACTCGTATGCAGTGATTTATGGAGGAAAAGTGAGCATTTACCCCCGCTCCCAATTATAAAAGTGACTCCAGGCAGCGTCTTCCGCTTCGTGTTTCGCACGTAATCTAGCAATTGCAAAGCTCACACCACAGAGCTGGCAATATACCTCACAGTTAGACATCGCTTACGAGTAAACACCAAGTGCGAAGAAAAATATCAATAATTCATACGAGCACAATGGGCTATGGAATGATCCGAGGTTGGCGGGTTGGTACAAAGTGTGGGTCTATCTCTTGGCATTATGATTTGCTTATACTATACTTATTGTCAACTCGGATGTTGTGCCTTAAATCAGAAATGCACTCAGAAACATTATGGCACTATAGCATTTCAATATAACCGTAGCATTTGCCACCCGAAACCAAATCTCCTATCTACACAACAAAGAATTCTGTATTACAACTTCATAATCATACATCTTTAGAACAATTATATTCAGCCAGTTTATGTCGTTAGTACCAAGTGTATCCCCTATTCTTCCTATAGAATATTCTATTTCGCATGCAACCGAAGAACTCCCGCAATAAGTATGCCGCTAGTTTTACTTTGAACCTCCAAGTGAAAGAAAAGGTAAATTTTCAAACACGAAAGAGAATCACGAATTGATGTTCTTTTTCAGTGATCCCAGATGTCCTATTTTATGTTCATGTGCGTCTTTCATATCTTCTTCCGGAACACCATCAGGCAATGTCGCCGTACGGATAGGTTTTGGCCCTGAGGTTTCACTAACTACAGTCAATTTAAGTTTCACGAGAATAGAGAGGGAGAGCTTACGAAGTATTGGGTAAAATTTGTGGTGTAGTTGAAGACGCAGTATCAAGAGCAGCGTTTGCCTCTTCTGCGCTCCCTGGTGTGGAAGGTGTCAATTTGTATTGCTCCGCTTTGACTTTTGCATCAACTATCTCCTTGAATTTGGCACTTTTGCTTGTCTCTGGTTCATTCTCAACAGGATATTCACCACCAGATGGATCGCTAGATTTAACGCCAGCCAAATCATCATCTTCATCTTCGTTATCACGACTACTCTTAAAGCTGCTAGCTTTACTGACATCTGCACTGGCGGGAGTTTCAGTCCTAAGTCCAAGGTTCTTGCCCTTGTCAGGTGTTTCTTTGTTACCACCTTTCCAATCCGCAGGTGCCATTTGTTGGACTGGGGAATTGATACTTGGTTCGCGGATGACATCTTCCTTCGATTTGCGTCCAGGCTCAGGCTCATATACCTTCCAAACCACAGCAAGCTTGTCAAATGCTCGAGTACCCTTTCTGCTTGAACCCTTGAGACCATCCATCTTATCCCATTCAATTTGGAAAACCCCATTATCATCAGCGTTACCACCTTGTTCTGGACCGTTGCCTTCAAAGTATGTGTTGAACCAGACATGTGCCACCGCCGTAACCATTGTATACCCCATGGTAGCCTTGTTACGACGCTCAAAATCGAGATTGATATCACTGGTCGGAAGGATGACCCGACTGGAAGGTTTGAAGATGACCGCATCGCCTCCTTCTTCTTCTCCAACTGCCTCCGAGGAACTAGATGTGGTACTAGTCTGTGATTTTGAAGAGAGCGGCGTGATATCTCCGCTCTTCTTGATCTTAGATTGTACAGAATGAGATTTCGTTGGTATCTGCTTGCTCTCATTCATGCCATCAAGCTGACCCGGCTGAGCAATCGTTTTGGCTTTCTCAGGGTGTGGCTTTTCGTCCCCTCCAACTTGTTCTGGACTGGTGAATTCCGGTACCTTTTCTCGATTCTTCAATGCATCTTTCACACCAGTTTCAGACGGCAATACTGGGGCAATAATGACTCGCTCCTTCCTTGTAAATACATGGAATTGCTTGATAGTCTTGCCTTCATCAACATAGCCTTCGACCTGGACTTTGACACCATCTCGCAATCCCCAAACATGGACCTCCATTATTTCGACTTGGCGCTCGACGTATAGCTTTCCACCCTTCGTCCATCGACCTACATAGCCCACCCAGCGTAGCTGACTGGGAATACTTACACCTTGTCCAAAGCCGGGCCGCATACGCCGCTCTGTAAATCGTGCCAGTGCATCCTCAGGGGTCCATCCACATTCGCTGATCAGATAACTGCACGCCATCGTTCCACTTCTTCCCTTTCCCGCCTTACAATGTACAACCACGACCCTTTTCTTTTTCTCCTCCTCTGTTCCCTCCCCATCAATACCGCTTAACCATCTCTTCATTCCGGCCATGGCCATTCCCACCACGCGAAATGGAGGGGGATGATGATCAGGCCAGGGATAATGGAACACTCGTCCATAAACTGCATCGTCAGGATATCCCGTCCCCTCAGCACGAAACTCCCATATAGCCCAATGCTTTCCATGCCTTTCGTCTAGGAATTTAACCAGTTGATCGAGAGGGTTTCGGTATGCGCGTTGAGGATAAGTTCCCGAGGGGCCGGAGGTTGCTATTATCTGGGATGTTACGTAGCAGAGATCGAGATTCGCTTCCGGATGGGGGTTTCGCGGGCCAGCAACTATGTGCCGCAGGAGAGAGGTCACTTTATCCATGGCTTATCGTTTCGTGAATTGTAGGACGTGGAAGGAAGATTTTGTTGTTGATACACTTATTTGTATAAGGCTTGAGCTCGACGTCATCATTGTGGGGAGCTTTTCACCAATTCTGTTTCTTGAAATTGCACAGCCACAGCTGCTCCGTAAAGTGATATTCACCTTCACGTGGAATAACATGTCACATTTCTCGAGCATCACGCGCTGTCAGACCATAGGCTATTTTTGATTAATTTGCATAGGGTTCCTAATTGCAATCGTAAATTTGCGCAAGTTCAATGAACACATGGAAGTTCGAATATACCTTATCCTAGCCCAAGCCCCTGGCTGATCTAAGTGCTAAGCGAGGAAATAGGGGTCCTGATGTGGAAACACTTTCCCCGCAAATCCAGGTTGTGCCGCAAGAAATTCTGAAAATTAGTTCGCCAATTGCGAGTATGCATATTAGAGATGAGAATAATTCCCGAGAAACTGAAGTCGCATGCTTATTTCACAGTTGTACTTCTATGCGTCTTCTAGCGCTTTGTAAGTAATTCCTAGGAGTCATCCCGTCAGCTGTTTAAAAGTCAAGTTAGGTAACTGTGGTACGACGAAATAGCATACAGAAACGAGATAGGGAATGCGATAGCTGACAAGAAAAGTCTCTTATTCGGTGCTTCTAATGTTGATCGAAGGTTTCATTGCGCGCGAGAACTCAAAGTCAAGGACAACATATTTCCACCAAGATGTAACACAAACATACCCAGTACCAAATGGGCACCTGTATGCGAAGATTAACAATCTATTACTTCACACTGACATATTTAAGCCCAATATTCAAGTCCGTGACATGTATCTATAGCGTTATATGCCAGTTAGGGAAAAACTTGGAGGCTTCTGTCGGATGGTTCCTACTTCCCACCAGCATCCAGCTCCTCAATTGTTTCTAGCAGAATTTTCATAGGATCATAACTCTTCATCTCAGCCTGCAACTCCAGCGCCCTCTTTTTGAACTTCGTATCATTTATGATATTCTTGACAGCTTTCGCCACAACCTCCTCTGAAGGATTTTTGGTCTTCAAATTAATTGCCAATCCGGCCCATTCGGCTCTGGCAGCGGTCTCTGGTTTATCTTCCGTCTCGCCGGCAATCACGAGGGGAGTCGCGTTGGCAATTGCATGTTGCACAGCACCATACCCGCCGTTCGTTACGAATACGGCACAATGCGGTAGCAGTTCATCGAAAGGAATATAATCCGCTACCCTCGCATTTTCGGGAATCACAGTTCCTTCCGGTAGAGTAGCTCCTTTAGAGCCAAGGGCGGCAACTACGATAATGTCTGGATGGGAAGCCAAAGCCTGCAAGGTGGGAATAATGAGATCGGCATAATCCAGTTGAACAGTACCTTGGGACACTGCAACAATTTTCTTGGTGGTATTACCAAGGATGTCAGTATCCCACCATCCTGGGGCATTTGTATAAGGATCTCGATGACGCTTTGGCAGACCACCTGTAAAGCGGATAGTCGAGGGAGCATCGCTGCGCGGATATTCCACTGATGGAATACACATTTGAAGAAAGCGATCGGCAAGGAGATATGGGGTATCGAAGAAGTAAGGTATCTTCGCAGTAATACCCAAATTTGTTAAGAGTTCTGCATAGATCTTCTGGGTCTCACCCATAATATCTTCTTGAGCGGCTTGATTTGCGGCAATGTTCTGCTCGCAGTTTCCAGAGGGAGGGATACCGGGACCAAATGGAGCGGTGTCTTTACTGGTGATACACATGGGGACAATACCAAGGCTGATATTTGCCTTTGGCTTGATGCCAGGGGCTTTGAGAAAGAGACTACTGGTACCCATGAAGAATGATTCGCTAATAGTGATTATTGAGCGGCCGGGATTATCGTTGCTCATCTTTTGGAGTGCTTCTTGTAGAGCTTCATATTGCGCAGTTATTGGATAGATAAATATGTGTCGCTGTTTGACGTTAGACATCTTCAATCGGACATTGATAAATAAATGGCTTGGTTCATAGATACGACTTAAAGCATGAATACATGAAGAAATAGAGGTATCAAGGTGTTCTTACCAAGTCATAGATGAATCTATCGACACCTTCCATAGACTATTATACAGAAGTCAGTTACGTGAACCTACAAACCTGGCACAATTGCTCAAGAAGGAAATCGTAAGCCATCTCTCTGGGAATCGTGACATCAAAGAGTATTAGACTAAGGAATAAGACCGAAGCACGGATTAATGATTCAGCTCTCAATTTCTTACCCATCGTTTCTAAGGATCAGTCAGCGAAGTCTCTGAACTCAATCCACAGTTATAACGAACAGAAAAAGGTAGTTCCGACAGATTTGCCTCCGAAAAGTCAGCATTGCCCTTGAGCGAGACGAAGGAGCATCCAATTTCTTCCGCTGCAGCCTTGTAAGCAGAACTGCAAACAATGGTGACCTCGAACCCTTGCTGTAAGAGCTCCTTTGCAATCGCTTTGGTTGGTAAAAAATGGCCAGCGGCTGGCGTAGAAGCTGAATATTTGTGTTAGTACTGAGGAAAGCCGGACTCTCAATGATTCTTCGTGTTTAAGTCAATAAAATTTACGTACCCATCAAAATTAGGGGCTTGGTAGAAGGCGCCATTGTTGAGGCAGGAATGAGGGGAGAAAGCTTAATGCAATTATGGCAGGGACAAGAGAAGATAGAGGTCGGATTTCCTTTTAAGGGAGAAAAGGGAAAAAAAGGAATGAACTACTCTTTAATGTGAGCTGTTAAATATATCTACGCGAGGTATAACAAGACGAAGCAGGCGATGTTCCCTAATGCCTGCAAATCCTCCATCTTTATTACGATCTATTGGACGAACAACATTCAAAGAACAAACAATTTCGAATAGCTAGCCAAGAAAAAAGTCCAACATAAGCTATGCTTACCAAAATGTTGGTTACAGCTTACCAGTGCATTAGCTTAGGGCAATAGCTTATCGTGAATGGTCTCGATGTAAAGCTGTCAACATAATCCCGAAGAGCTGAGACTTACTGGTTGAGATTTGGCGCTAGCTCCATACCAGCTTTCAAACTGCTAACATGCCATCTATCAGAACGAAATTCTGCTTAAGCGCGGCAGTAAGTGTTGGAGAATTGAAGTGATCGTTCGAGATAAGTATTATTGTCGACAGGCTCGTGAGTAAATCTCGCTAGTTGTGCTTTGACCAGCTCGAGTAATTAGAAGGATTCAAGCACCACCCGCTTATTGCTTATGCTTACATCAGATTTCACCTCTGAAGTAGTCTTGTCAGTTCCTGCCACTTTCAAACTTTCGGCATCATGCTGTAGCGCCAACACAAAGTTATTTCGATTTTGATCATTCTTAGCTGGTGGAGTTCAGCTAAATTGAACATTGGCCTTCCCATCATTTGAATTGAGACATCTGGGATTAAGAGGATGTTGAAATATGAGACTTGGAAGGAAACGACCTTATTATTTACACACGAATGGACATTATGCCTCTCAGTGATTTATTATCTAAATTTAAATTTTGAAAGTAGAGGTGTTGAGAAATGGAACATATCATCTTATTTAAGTTGTTCAAACTAAGAAAACGATGCGATGGAGTTCAGCTAGGTAAACGCATAGTAGTAAGAGACGAACTTGAGCTATCTTAGCATGTCCAATAAGCAGGTCTTGGTGGGCTAGATATCTATCCCAGTTGAAGGATCAGGATATCATGCCGTACGACTTGGTTGGTGATAAAGAGCTGTCTTTTGAGACATGGTCAATTTGTGCTTGCTCTTGTGCGATTATGTCATATCAGAGATTTTCCTTCGCCAGCCTTATTACGTGTTATTACGAACACATATT
>Ga0247804_10001223_pt1 | contig 11890 bp, 8 predicted proteins | sample UWRJL029104C1_FD_181142 | JGI IMG/M metagenome (GOLD analysis project Ga0247804, IMG submission 181142) | Plant litter microbial communities from Arlington Agricultural Research Station in Wisconsin, United States - UWRJ-L029-104C-1 | ecosystem: Environmental > Terrestrial > Plant litter >...
AGAATAATCAGCCTGTAATTGCTCACTTGGGAGTGAGTGTAGTGGATCAATTGTATATTAATAAATCCGATTCAAGAAATATAATGAGTCATTATTATCTTTCCAGTGAGTTGAATGGGAAAATTTATGATCCAGGGTATTATTTCAATAAAGACAATACAAATAGAGACAGCGCACTGGATTTGTTGTTGTTGACCCAGGGATGGAGACGCTATGTTTGGAATGAAAACAATTTAATAGAACATAATACACTTTTTAAATCTATTCTATCAGACAGTATTTTGGGAAATCTTGGACTGGAAAATCCAAATAAAAAAAACTCAGCAGCAATACCAAAAATTGTAATGGTTTTTTCATCTGATACCTCAAAAGGACAAGACGTTTTTACGGCCAATTCTAATGGAAGTTTTAGTATAACCCCGGATCATTTAAAAATGGGGGAAGGCCAAAATCTATTTATTAAACCGATGACAGCTGAAAAACCCAAACATGTTATTACTTTAAAAGACAATTCATTTGATATCATAAACTCAAGCAGGAAAGAGATAACTATTAACTATCCATTTGAGAAACTAGTAAAGGAAAATTTTGATGGTACACCTCAGAAATTAATGCGATTGGATCATCTTCAAAAACTAGATGAAGTTGTTATTGGAGATAAAGAGAAGAAGGTTTTTAGAAATAAATATTTAGGAACTCTGGATAGCTTATCACGATTGAATACCGGGAATTCGGATTTTGTATGTTTGGAAGGAGGACCATCACGACCTATTTTGAATTGTTTTATGAACAATCATCATGAAGGTAAAACCAGGGCTCCGAAAAACGGCGAGAAGGTTGTTGTGCTTCTGGGTAAAAACAGGGAAATATTAGGTACCGATTACCCGCACCAAAATTATTACGGGACACGTGAAATTATTTATAAAAATCCTGATCAGGATTTAACAGAAGAGGAGCTTCTGAAAAAGTTTAATTTAAAAATGATTAAAGGCTATTATGGAAGGCGTGAATTTTATGAAGCGGTTTACGATCAGGTAACCATAAAAGATCCCTTTCCTGATTACAGAAATACCCTGTTTTGGAAGTCCGATCTTATTACTAATGAACAAGGCGAAGCTGTAGTAGAATTTTATTGTTCGGATATCGATACCACCTTTTTAGGGCAAATTGAAGCAGTAAATGCTGGAGGTTTGCTTGGAATGGGAAATTTCAAACTTAAAGTTGCAGCTAAAGAGAATTAAATTATATGCTGCTCCTTCTGATTTCTCATTAGAGATTTTATTACCAGTTTCGATTTTAAGGTACTTCAGACTTATAATGGAAATCATTCTCAGATAAAGACATAATAGAAGCGAGCTTTTGTGCAGATTCAAGATTATAAAAATACCAATTAATGAAATTAACTATAAATTATATCCTATTGATCTTTTGCTGTTTTGGCAGTTTTTATTCTTTTGCGCAAAAGAATATTCTTGTCAACGGCAGGGTAGTTAACCATAAAACTGAATCTTCCATACAATCAGCTACAGTTTATTTAATTCATCCAAAAGATTCTTCGGTAATAGCATATACTATTTCAGATAAGTACGGACGTTTTAAATTAGAGACCAGGTCTAAGGTAGAAAATGTAATATTCAGGATTTCAGCAGAAGGTTATCATGAAATCTCCAAGACATTGGAAAATATCAGCCAGGATGCAGATTTAGGAGTATTCAAGCTTTTGGAATATGAAAACAAATTAAACGAAGTTGTAATAAAAAGCATTGCACCGCCTATTCGTATCAAAAAAGATACTTTAGAATTTAATGCATCTTCATTTAAGCTTCGCCCGGATGCCAATGTTGAAACCCTATTGAGACAATTGCCGGGTGTTACCATTGATGCGGACAAAAAAATTATGGTAAACGGTAAAGAGGTCAATCAAATACTGCTTAACGGGAAACCTTTTTTTGGAGAAGATGGTAAAATTGCCCTTCAGAACCTGCCTTCGGAAATTATAAAAAAAATACAAATCTCCAATACGAAAACTAAAGAAGAGGAATTTACAAAGCAAGCCTCCAGTTCTAACAAGGCTTCTATTAATTTAACAATTGAAAAAGATAAAAGCAAGGGTTTCTTTGGAAAATTTCTGGGCGGGTATGGCAGTTCCGACCGGTATGAAAGCAGTGCCTTGCTCAGTTATTTCAAAGATAAAAGAAGAATCAGCTTTTTGGCTTCTTCCAATAATATCAATGCCACTGGATTTTCTATGGATGAGGTTTTTGATAACATGCGGGGAGGTAGAAACTCAGGCTCTCGCGGCCCCGTAATTGGAAGAGGACCGGGAATTATCAAATCAAATTTAATAGGGTTGAACTATGTTGATGAATGGTTTAAAGGCAATAAATCAAATGGAAATTATTTTTTTACAGATTCTGATTCTGAAAATAATAACAGGACCTCAGAACTTACACTCCTGCCTGAGAGTTCTTTACTTGCCCAGTCGACTACCAAAACAAAAAGAGGTTTTTCAAAACAGAATGCAGATTTTAATCTTGAGTTTGATATCTCGGCAATGACAAAGATTATTGTTACTCCAAAACTCGACATCGGAAACACTACAGAAGCTGTTTCTTTTTATAGAAAGACCACCGATGATAATGATCAACTGATCAATACTACTGATTCTGATAATTCGAATCAAACTGATAACACAAATTTTCAGAATAATATTAGCGTTTTTACAAAAACAAAAAAGAAAGGAAGGTATTTTACGGCTAATTTTTCTAATGAAAATTCAAAAACGGACTCCAATTCAATTATAGAATCCACTACAATTTATCAGCAGGGAGATACACCGGATGACATTCGTAATCAAAATGTCAAAGCAGTAAATAAGAGAGACAGGTATTTAAATTCTTTGCGTTATACAGAACCGTTAACGGATTCTTTGAGCTTGAATTTTAATATCAATATGGAATGGGAAAAAATAGTGGACGATAAAAAAACGTATGATCGCAATTCTTCTGTTGATCAATTAGTAGATTCCCTTACCAATTATAGTTTTTCTACCAGATTCCAGATTAATCCTAAAGTGGGCTTTACCATCAATAAAAGTAAATTGAATTTAACAGTGGCTACAGGAACGTATTTTGTCAAGGCGCAAAACAATGCAACATATATAAATCAGGATACATCATTAGATAAAAATTATATAATTCCTGAGGGATCATTAAAAGGAAGTTATCAGTTTACAGAAGAGAAAGGATTATACATGTTCTATGAACGCAGGTTTTTAATTCCTAAAGATTACCAGGTGTTAGCAGTTCCTAATCTGGATAATCCATTAGTGACAAGAACTGGAAATCCGGATTTGAAAGCATCAACATCGCATGTTGCCTATTTTACTTACACCAGTTACAATCCTCAAACCCTTTCTGGCTATGATATATATTCTAACACCACTATTTATGATAATCAGATAATAACCGCCTCGGCTTTTAATAGTGCCGGGAGACAAATTTCAACTTATCAGAATGTTTATGGTACCTACAATACGCTATTGGGAATCGAATGGAATAAAACCATAAAGAAGAATTCACATGTATTTTTACTGATGGTTGCGATAAACACGGACTATCTTTTAGATAAAGGATTTACCAACGGGCAGTTGTATGCTGCAAAAACATTACGATTTTCTCCTGTTGTGCAGCTTTCCTATGATTATGGAAAATTATTGAGTATCAAACCAAGATATAGTTTTGCTTATAATGATACCCAATACACTAATAGTTTTATTAATTCAACATCTAATAAACTGCATAATTTTAATATTGAAACAACCTGTTTTTGGCCAAAAAACTGGGTTTTTGGAAATGACTTTGGCTATACTTACAATTCAGATCTTTCCGGACCGTATAAAAAAGATTTTTATTTATGGAATACCAGTTTGTCCTACAAATTTGCAGAAGATAAAATGACTTTCAAAGTAAAAGTATATGATTTGCTGAACCAAAACCAGAGCACTTCAAGAACCATTACGCCAACGGCTGTAGTGGATGCTGAAAACACAGTTTTAAAGCGTTATGTTATGTTTTCATTACTGTATAAATTTCAAAATTTCGCCACAAAGAAAAAGAATTAAGAAATAACTATAAACACTAAAAATACATTAAGAATTGAATTTTGAATAAGTAGAACTACACATTAATTTTATGATAAAAAAGATACTGATCAGTTCTCTGCTGCTATTTTTAATAGTTTTGGGTTTATTTTGGCTGAGTGCCGCAATACTGCTTTTTATAGTAGCCTACAGTATTATATCACATTGCATTAAATTAATTAGGCATTCCTTTTTAAAAAAAATCATTAAATGCATAATTGTGTTTTTGTTTCTTTTATCGTCGTTGATCTTTACCAGGATGTTGATCCTTGATGTGTTTAGAATTCCAAGTTCTTCAATGGAAAACCTGTTTTATCCCGGTGATATTATTGTGGTGAACAAACTAAAATATGGCCCAAAATTACCACGTTCTCCGTTTGATATTCCTTTTATAGGCCTGGCATTTTATAGCAATAAAAAGGCTCTGTCACGAATAAAGAGCAACTGGTGGAATTACAATCGGTTAGGAGGTACAACAAATATTAAAAGAGGAGATGTCTTTGTTTTTTCGTTGGACATAAGCCGAAAATACTTTGTTGTTAAACGATGTGTCGGACTCCCGGGAGATACAATAAAGATAATTAAAGGAGAGGTCTATGCTAATTCAAAACTATACAATTCTCCTGAAACGGTCAAAAACAGCTGCAGCTTCAGATTAAAAAACAAAAAAAAATTCTTCAGTATAATTGATTCGCTAAAAATAGAGGAAAATTTAGTTTACGACAATAGTTCTCCGTATTGGGCTGGTGGAATCTTTTCAAAACGTGAATTGCAGACACTCCAAAGAATGAATTGCATTGACTCGATAAAAAAGAATGTAGATCTTTTGAATGTTGCTCAGGAAGAATTATTGAAAACCACAGACAGCAGATGGACTTTGGATGATATGGGACCTTTAATAATACCCAAAAAAGGAATGGAAATAGATTTGAATCCTGATACTTTTTTGCTGTATAAAAAAATATTCAATTTATTTGAAAATAGTATTATCATACAGCAAAATGGCACTTACTTCATTGATGGCCAAAAAGCAACTACATATAAATTCAAACTGAATTACTATTTTATGATGGGAGACAATAGAAAAGGGACTTCAGATTCAAGATCTTGGGGATTTCTTCCAGAATCTAATGTTATAGGAAAAGTTCAATGTGTGTTATTTTCGAATAAAAATAAATAAATTTTGAGATGGATTTTCAAAGTGATTTAAATTAAGATTATAAAATCCTTGCAGCTATTATATTTAGATAGGCTTGTCATTGGAGAACACATAAAAAGATAACCGAATTGGGATTTATGAAAAAAATAGTATGGATTATAATATTGGTTGTAGTGGGATCCTGTGCCAGGCAAAATGAGGAATTTCAGCTGGAGGTTCCCTACGATGTTATAAAAAAAAGTAATGAGGCTAAAGATTTTGTTCTAAAAGCCTTAAAGCCAAAAGATGATTTTAAATCTAAATCAGCAATATGTCTTTTAGATAATTTAAGGTATCAAAGAAACAGGAGCGGCTTAAGGCAAAAAACATATGATAAGCTTATCAATGAATACTACAAAAATCAAGATTCTTTGCTTCTGCAGATGACTGATATCAAAGATGAATTTCCAGAGGATACTGAATCATTTGATGTTGATTTAATGAGCAAAAAGAGTCTTTTGAACAACATTGAAGACAGCTATAAGACTTTTTTGGAGTGCCGCTGGAACAATCAGATTTCCCTGGATACTTATTGCCAGTATGTACTTCCCTATAAAATAAATAAGGAGCCCTATACTTTAGAGTGGAAGAATAACTTTAAAAACGAATTTATAAAAGAAAATGGCAGATATGCTTTCCAACAGGACATTGCAGGCGCTGCATCGAAAGTACATAAATGGCTTTATGAAAGAAAAAGTGCCTTTCGTTTGCATAGTAATGAGATAGGCTTAAACATACCGGATCTTTCAGTAAAGACCTTAGACAAATTGATGTTTGGATCATGCCATGAAATTTCAGCTGTTGGTGTAGGATATATGCGTGCACTGGGAATTCCTGCGGCAATTGATTTTGCACCTACTTATTTGAATACCAATGCAGGTCACGAATGGAGTGCTGTTATTGTTGATTCTACGCATTGCATTCCTTTTGATATTACTGCTAAAGAAATCAATGTCATTAAAAAAGACTTTTATTTTTTTTCTAAAGTTTATCGAAGAACTTACATCCCTGTTAAAGAGTCACATTTTATGCAGAGAGGAAATTGTAGTTTTCTGCCGGAATTTTTTAATAACCCATTTATAAAAGATGTTACAAATTCATACACAAAAACAAGCAGCATTAATATTGAGGTTGTAAATGATTTCAGTTCAAAATTTGGATACATCTGCGTCTTTAACAGGAGAACATTATCTTGGAGTCCTGTGGGCTGGGGTAGAATTAAAAATGGAATTGCATCTTTTAATAATGTTGGCACAGGTGGGGTTTATTTGGCTGTTATGATTGAAAAAGATGGCACAGCTGCGATCAATTCCCCTTTTGTATTAAATAAAAATGGAAAAGTTACCTTTTTAAAAGCCAAACCGTCAGCTCAGGAATCGGTAAAACTGTTTCGAAAAATTAACAGCAATCAATTTAAAGAAGATCAGAAAGACCGGATGATAGGAGGGGTGTTTCAGGGAGCAAATCGTTTAGATTTTAAAGACGCGGTAAATCTATATACCATAAAGGAAAACCCTGGAGATTTCTTCAATAGCATTGAGCTGGAGAGTAAAAGTATTCAGGAATTTAGGTACGTAAGATATTTGTCACCAAAAAAATCATTTGGAAATGTAGGGGAAATTGAATTTTATGAATCTAAAAGTCCAATTCCTGTCAAGGGGAATGTAATTGGTACAGAAGGCTCCTTTTATGATAATCCAAAAACAACCCGGGAAGCGGCTTTTGATGCAAGCGTCTTAACTTTTTTTGATTCCAAGTTTGCTGACTACAGTTGGGTAGGATTGTATTTAAACCACAAAAGTAAAATCAGCAAAATTAGATTTATTGCAAGAAATGATATGAATTGCGTACAGACGGGAAATCTGTATGAACTTTTTTACTGGGATAATAAATGGATATCTTTAGGAAAAAAGACTGCACAAACAACTTCGCTGATCTATAAAAATGTGCCTAAAAATTCTCTTTTGTGGCTTAGAAATCTAAGTGAGGGCAATGAGGAGAGAATATTTACATATGAAAATGGAAAGCAAGTTTGGTGGTAGAAGCAGTTTGAATAAAATGTAATTGAAATTAAAAATATAATCACAGATCGTTTAACTAAAAAATGCGTTTATGGATTAAAGTTCACGTAACCAGAGGAAGTTTTTAGTGTTATAGGCTAAATGATAGCTTAACAAGTCTATTATCTAATATTGGCAAGTAGTATTTCCTCACAGACTTTTGCAAAAAAAAAATAATATTGTAAAAATTTAAATTATCAAATATGAAAAAAGTAGTAGTAGTTTTAGGTTTCTTTGCCTTTTTTGTAGTCATTGCATCAAATACAGATATTCAAAATCAGTTGAATAACGATGTGAATATGAGTACTCTTTTGAGATTAAATACGGCAAATGCAGAATGCATACCCGCTTCAAACGGAGCATCAGCAGGAAGATGTTCGTTTTCTGGCAGATGTTTCTATGATGTGACAGTTAGGGATTGTGCTCTTTAAAAAGTGTATAACAAATAAAAACCAAAGACCAAACTAAATGGTTTGGTCTTATCTACAATTTCACCATGAAATGCATAAACCTTAAAATATACTATTTACTGTTTTTTTTACTCCTTTTATCCTGTACGTCCAATACAAATAAAATTGAAAATAGAAAGAAAGGAAAGCTTCAAGAATCAATGGAGTTAGCCGAAATACTAACAAAAAGTATTGCCTTAGATAGCAATACCTCTCCTAAACCACAGTATATACAAATATTTAAAGATGAAAATGGTTTGCAGAATTTAACTTTTTTAAATACGTTTAATAACTCTATATATTTTTATAATTATAAAACTTCCGAATTCATAAAAAAGATAACTTATGATCGAAATGGAACTGATGGTATTGAAATGCCTCTGGGTTATCATATTAAAAATATGGATTCAATATACATCTATAATTATTCAAACTTAGAGCTCTTAATTACCAATAGTAAAAGTAAAGTCCTGAAAAAGATTTCGTTAATTGGAAACCATAATTTTAAAGAATCATCAAAGGTCTTATTATATTATCCTCAATTTTTCCCAGGAACCTCAAATCCCTTTATAGAAACTGACAAAGAATTGCTTTTGCCAGCACAATATCCTCGCACTATTTCTGATTCGTTGCTATCTAAGATTAAATTTCTCCAACGAGTTAATTTTAAAAATAATGAAGTGGCATTCAATAATTTTTATCCGTCTTCATTATATGGAAATAATTACAATTGGGATGATGAGATTTTCACTAAAGTCTTTGCAGAAATACACCCTAATGGTAATAAGTTAATCTACAGTTTCCCTGTTTCACATAATTTATATATTACAACTGTAGGTTCGGATGAGTATAAGGTAATCTACGGTGGAAGTAATTTCGCACGTACAATTACCTCGATTGATAAAAAAGTAAAAGAGAATACCCGAGAGAAAATTGGGCAGCATATTGCTTCTCAAGATTTGTATGGTGCTATTAAATATGATAAATTTCGAAAAGTATTCTACCGTTTTTTAAGAAAAGGGATCCCTAATGCTTCAGTTCATATGCAAATTAAAAAGCAGCTTATTGCTGTTATTATGATGGATAGCAATTTTAACTATTTAGGTGAAACAGTTATAGGAGCAAGTGAAGAATGGAACTGGCAGAATACTTTTGTAACAGAAGAAGGGATTAATATAGAATATTTAGATAGTAAAGATATTTCGGAAGAAAATATAAACTTTAAAATATTCATACCAAAGAGAATTAAATAACTTTTCTTGAAATATTAAAAAGAGGTTGTGTCATATTTGGGAATAACTTTTATCCTCGAATTTTAAACCCACGGAAAAAGGAATACGAAAGGTCATTGCTATTCGAAGTCTAATATTCTGCAGGCAGTATATTTTCAACCTTAGTTTTACTTTAAGCTATTGAGATTTTGAAAACATCATGAAAATACGAGGGTTGGAAATTGTTTAAATCATGAATAGCAGAATTTTTTTTAGGTGTTTGAGAAGGTCTACTGAATTGCTAAAACCAAAGCACTCCTAAAAAATGTGATAAGAAGATTATGCAATAGCTTAGCAAATGTAGCTATTGATTAATTTTTAGAATTCATGGAATACAAAATTGGCAATACTTGTTACATGCAATTTTTTATATATAAAGTTATTTTTATAAAATGATACAGGCACTAATAACAGGATATTTAATTAGTTCAGCAATAATACACATTTCTATAAAGAAAGATAATCTTAGTTGATTGCCCGGAGTGCACGAAGTGCAATTTAAGGGCCCTGTAGGCGGTCCGCTGGACATTTCTAGTAGTCGTGTTATCCGTCTATTTTGTCTTTGTGATACCTCTTGAGCAAGTGTTCCATTTTTTGGAGCAGCTGTACCTCTTTCGGGTCGCCTGTAGGGTCTGTGAGCCCGGTGATAGTCCTATGGTAATTATACTTTTTATCTTCAAAAACACAGTTGAATTTTGGAACCTCGTTGTGCAAGACCAGCCATTTGCCCTTGCCGTTGCATTTTATCTCAAATTTCTTCATATCTCATGCTTGTTAAAATCTGCGCTTTTAATTTTTTAACCCCGGAGGTAAACGGCAAAGTTAAGGGTTTATTTTTATTTGGGCCGCTGGTGTTTACTATGTGCGGTTTGTGCCCTCTCATACACTGCATTCATTCTTTTGGAATCCATACCGGAGCTGCTGTATTTTTACCTTGATGCTGATTTATCCATAGTAACCAATTTTTCCCTTTTACTTTTTATTCAAGACCCAGTATGATTTTGTCTTGCTAATTTATTATAACTGATTTTTAGTCAATAAATTGAATATAGTAGTGGCAACTTAATTTTCCAATTAACATTAATTATTTTGTAGTTTAGCTCGAGTTACGCAACACACTCAAAAAATTTTAAGATGAAATTAATCCTGTTTATTTTCATGTTATCTTCTTCGATAAACATATCAGCACAAATAAAAAACTATATGTTCATTGGTATGGACAGGGAACAATTGCAAGATACCAGTAAATGGTTAGGCAATGGATTATTTGAAGGAGTACAAATTGCCTATTCTTGAAAACAACTAGAGCCCGATAAAGATAAATATGATTTTAGCCTGATCGAGGAGGATTTAAAACTGCTGCAAAAATACAAAAAGAAACTTTTTGTTCAAATTCAAGATGTCAGTTTTCAAATAAAATGGAATTTTGCTCCGCCTTATTTGCTCACTGATACAATTTATCATGGCGGGGCTGATAAACAATACAGTTTTACAACTTTCCAGGAAAAAGAATTTACAGACTTAGGCTGGGTTGTCAGACGATGGGATCCCACAGTACAAAGAAGATTGCATAAACTTTACAAAGCATTAGGAGATCAATTCGACGGAATTATTGAAGGGGTAAATACCGAAGAAACTTCCGTGACTTTCGGCAGAGGAATTCTGCATCCACCGGGTTTTACCTTCGTGCGGTATAGGGATTCGTTCATTGAAAATATTATTGCCCTTAAAAAAGCTTTTCCAAAATCAATTGTAATGGTTTATGCTAATTTTATGCCGGGGGGATATATGCCCTACGAAGATCCAACATTACTTATAGCTGTTTATCAGGCTGCCTGGAAAAATAATATTGCCGTAGGAGGTCCGGATTTGTTTCCATATAAAGAGGAACAAATGCAAAACAGTTATCAATATATAAAAAAAAGTTATAATAAAGTGCCAACTGCATTAGCTGTACAGGATGGAAACTATCAATACGAAAATACCAAAACAAATAAGATAGTTAAAGCCTCTGATATATATTATTTTGCTAAAAATTACCTTAAATTGACTTATATTTTTTGGGGAACTGAGCAGCCTTATTTCAATCAGCAAACAGTACCGTTTTTGAAATCGATCAGCATTAAGTAAGTGTTTTTTATATAAATTTTACCTGCAAATACAGAATCAGGGAGGTAAATAAAAAAAGGATTTCTATCGTAAAATGTTTAATCGTTCTTTATTATTATCTCTCCGATAGGAATTATTAATTTTTGATTGATTGCGGGTTATGATAATCCCCTTTTTATTTCATCAATGTGTTAAAATAATAAATCCCTTGCCTTAGATTAAATTAAGGCAAGGGATTTAGTTTTTTGATTCTGGAATCTCCTTCCCTTATTTTTTAATAAGTTTTATTGTTTCAGATGCCGATGCAGATGTCAGGTTTAAGATGTAAAGGCCCGGTGTTGAAATATTTTTTCCTACGACAGCCTCATCATTTCCAGAGCCTTTTTCAACGGCCATTCCTACGCTGTTGTTTATAGTGTAGCTAAAGGATCCTGTGTGGGCAACAGTAAATAATCCGCTTGAAGGATTAGGATAAATCACAGTTTTTACGACTTCAGATAATTGCTCCTTATTGATTGGGGCAGCAGTCCGGGCTGTTGCTGTAGTGGATTGAAATGTGAAGCTTTGATTGTTAGTTCCGCTGCACGTATATTGATTAATAGCAGCGCCATCTGCTGTTGAATTTCCAACTACATCAACACACTTACCGCTGTTAACAGATA
>Ga0247804_10001224_pt1 | contig 11889 bp, 7 predicted proteins | sample UWRJL029104C1_FD_181142 | JGI IMG/M metagenome (GOLD analysis project Ga0247804, IMG submission 181142) | Plant litter microbial communities from Arlington Agricultural Research Station in Wisconsin, United States - UWRJ-L029-104C-1 | ecosystem: Environmental > Terrestrial > Plant litter >...
GCGCACCGTGACGGTGTTTAGCCTCGAACTTGTTAATTACACATACCCAGACATTAAGATTCGAGTTCACGTTAGTAGTGGAACGTATATCCGAACCCTCGCAGAGGATATTGGAAAAGTGCTTGGAACCGGCGCATATTGCATACAACTTCGCCGAACAAAAATCGCCGATTTTTCAATCGACGATTCTGCTTTGCTAGATCCTGATCAATAATCCTATTCCCGTGGATCACCGGGTAGGATGAATCCGCCTGGACCCCTTCCGCCACCTGCTGGTGGAGGAGTGCCTTCAGGGGCTGTTCGCGGTTTCGGAATACCAGTTTGCTCACGAAGGAGGCGTTCGATATTATCGAGTGCTTCTTTTCGCTCACCGACTTTACCTGAGTAGAGTGGGTTACTGCGTATAGTATCGATAGCAGTAAGAATAGTTGCTTTCTTATCTGTCTCTATCTGACCGGCAGCAGCATTATTTTCAAGTGTCTGCTGGAGGGCCTGTAGGTAATCACGATCTTGCGTAACGAGTGTATCGGCAGAACCAAACTTGTCGGCTTTTGCGGTCGCAACGATGTATTCGTCAATACGTGATTGACCCTTAGCAGGTGCTTTACCTTGTTTAATATCGGCGATAATGCCTGCTCCGGCAAACTTAGGCTTCGCACCGTTTGTAAGCAGTGCATCGGCAAATGCCTGTCGGAAGTCTTGGTTCGCATCTGATGGGTCAATCTCGATATTCTTCATGAGTTCGAGGATGGCTCCAGCGTTACCGCCACTGGCGATCTTCGTAATCGCAGCTTCACGAAGTGCATCAGATACACCAGTAAAGTGCGGAGATAGTGTTGCGTCACCTTGGGCAAGTTTCACGATAACTTCATCGCTATAGTTGTAGTGACCCATGATACTGTTTGCATTTGCCACGGCTTCACCGTGAGCAGCTGATTGTGCCTTGAAGGCAGCTGCCAATGCACCAGCTTGACCCTTTTCGCCTGCGATACCACCAGCACGAACCTTAAGATTACCAGTGTTGTGTTCGATCATATCAGCATAATTAGTAACCTGTACGTTTTTAGCGATTGCCGTAGCAGTTTCAATAGCTCGTAATTCGGCATCAATTTTTTGTGCATATTCTGCGAAACCAACAACTGTTTTACCAAATTTGGTAGTTTGCTCGCTAAGGAGTTTGCCTTCTGCATCTCTTGTTTGGTAGCGCTGGGTGCGGATCTGTTCAACACTGTCGCCACTTACTCGTGATTGGATACTTTCCATCAAAGTAGTAGTTTCTTGCATACGGAGTCTCGTGAGACCGGTTTCGTTGCCAGCACGAAGTTCTTGTACGGCTTGTCCCATATTGTTGTTGTATTCTTCGGTCTGGAGTTTCGAGAGCGCTGTCGCTACTTCAGTCTTTTGTCCAGCATTAGTGGTGACTGCACGACGTGTCGCCTCTGATTCAAATCCAGCTTTGTATTGGTTTGTTCGACGTTCAACACGATCGCTATTGAGTGCGAGTTGACGGGCGGTCCGTCGGAAGACGTTACGTTTTTTCAGAGGGTCACCGATACCACGCTGTCGGTGCATTTCAGCACGGGCGCCAGTCCAGTTCTTGGTACGGTCCATAAGGCCCTTTCGTGGGTCGTTGACCAGACCGGCGATACGACCAAGTAATCCACCGCTGAGTTTTAGCAGGAGGGGAGTAATTACTAATGGCGCAACCTGAACGGCAAGCCCAAAGATGACTCCGATAATTGAGGTCGCATTTTGAATAATGATTCCACCAGCCAGTTGCGAACCGCCGAATGCTAGTGAGAAAGCAGGGAAGAAGATAAGCATCGTCATAAAGAGATCGCGCCATTTCTTGAACCACTGTTCAGTATTAGGGAGCAGGTAAGCAACGAAGGCGAGCGGTGCAATCACAATCAGGATAACGATAATTGCTTGTCTCGCTGCGAGGATAAGTAACACGACAAGGATTGTAAGAAGAAGTCCAAGAAGAAGAGGGATAATGAGGTAAATAGCGCCGGCGATTGTTCCGCCAGTTGCTACAAGCACACCAAGTCCGGCCGCACCACCAGATAATACGAATGCCGTAACTGCCTGCCAGCCCATAGAATCTCCGTCTGCCCAAGTATCATTGCTGATATTAAACGTGTTTTGTCGGATCGAGATAAATATATCTTGTAGCGAGTAGCCGATAATATTCGACAAGTCGACAGCAATTGCACAGATAATGTATGACACGTTGACGAGCACCGCCGCAACGATTAATCGAGGGAGGAGCTTCTTTAGGCCGTAGTTAGTAATGCCTAGGCTTGTGAGCTGTGAGTAGATAATAATAAGGAATACGATAATAAAGGCGACGTTTGCAAAGCCGCGCATTACATTCCAGGCGGTGTAGAGGTCATTGTTGCGATCAGACGCCGCAGACGGCTGTACTACAAGGAAGCTTTTTACTATTTCGAAGATAGCATCCATGCTATCAGCGAGGAACGTCGTTACTGGACAGATGATCCAGCCAATACCTTGAATCGTACAAGAGCTATAGCTACTTTCATCACCTTGAGGGGTGACAGTAATAGTTTTCTTGTCTGTTGGATTTGAGAATTCCTTGTTTGACGAATAGTTATAGGTAACAAGGGTAGCTGTTTTCTCTACCGGAGGATCTGTTCCTGATGCAAAGTAGATAACAAATGCTTTTTGGGTCGCATTATTTTCAGGAGGTGTGTCAGGGGTGTAGAAGTAGTACTGTGTCCCAACTGATAAACCGACACTGTCACCACTTTCGGCTTTTCCAGCAGAGAAGTATTGGTGGCCGTTATAAAGGATGCTCTCGCCCTTCCAGGTAGCGGGGGAGTCAATAGCGTGTGTTTGTGTCTGACTACCGAAGGTTGCCCATAGTAAGGCCGCGATAAACACGGTCAAGACAAACGTTAAGATGCTTCGCACGGAGAACCCTCGGTGCGAAGTGGACCACACTCGTTCCATATCGTCTGCAATAATAGCATAGAACAGATCAAAAGTCAATGGTTATGGTAATTATTAGCTCGCGTAAAGCTTACCTTCAGAAATACTTTTAAGACGCTAAAAACTCAATACAATCACCCCCTTGAAAGGGTGGAACATTTCTGGTACAATACACACCTGATGATTACAGCAGATAACAAAGCGGCAGCCTTCGCGCTGACGCAGACACACAAAACCGACGTCGGAAGCCCACAAGCTCAGGCGTCTGTGCTGACGACTCGTATCAAAGAGGTGACACTTCACTTGCAATCAAACAAGCACGACCACATGGGCCGCCGCGGTTTGATCCAAATGGTAGCTCGTCGTAAAAAACTTCTCAAGTACCTTGAAGCCAAAGACTTCGAAGCGTACAAAGCGACCGTCGCAAAACTTGGTTTACGTAAGTAAACAACCAGATAAAAGAACTCCGTAGATACTACGGAGTTCTTTTATTATGGACGCTTTATCGCAGCGTATAGCGATCTACTGTAGGTCGTTCGACACAAACACTGGCCTGTCATTCTCGACATAGTCTTTGATATCTATCTCCGACAAGAATAGGGGGAGTATATGGCTTGTTTTCGGATTGATAAACTCTGACCGCGCTATTTCCGTTGCGCCGTGGGTTGTTGACGCGAGGTCTATCAACTCGTAGTCCTTTGCATTCTCGATGAGGAAGAAGAACTCTAAATTCTCTTTCGTTGAATCTTGCGAATCAGAAAATTGCTGAATAAATAGTAGTTTACCTATTTTCGGTGCAATACCTGTCTCTTCAATCATCTCGCGGTATAGACCGTCAATGAGTGACTCTTCTGGATCAAGCCCACCACCAAAAGTTGCCCAGTTTATAGCTTCGTCACCGTTGTCGTCCTTTTGTTTGCTGGCAAGAATTTTACCATCTTGATAAATGATGCCGCGTATTGCGACACGTCGATTAGCGTTCATGTAGAACCTCCGTTAATTAAATTGTATGTAAGTAGACGCGATTGGTTCGGCCGTCCGAACGTATGCGAGTAGAGGATCCCCCGAAGGTTACTGGATCATAGTGCTCGTATAATACCATGGGTAAGATGCTATAATAAAGAAGTAAACGAGCATGGATGAGGTGCTGGATGCAGATATTCTTTTCGGATAAAGAATGTGTACACCCGTTACCTTCGTCTTGCGACATGAAGAATTAAAAAGAAGGAGCCTAAAATGGCAACAATTAACCCTTATGGTAAGGATATTATCAAAGTAACCACAGAGTTTGAGGGTCGTCCCTTAACGCTCGAAGTAAACCGAGTAGGGTTTCGAAGTACTGGTTCAGTCCTCGTAACTTACGGCGACACTGTCGTTCTTGGTACTGCGCAGGTCGGCACTCGTCCAATCGTTTTGGACTATTTCCCACTCTCAATCGACTATGAAGAAAAAATGTATGCAGCTGGAAAAATCAGCGGCAGCCGTTTCATCAAGCGTGAAGGTCGTCCATCTGACGAAGCAATTCTTATTGGTCGAATTATTGACCGTCCAATCCGCCCGCTATTTCCAAAAGGCTACCGCCAAGAGGTCCAAGTGGTTGCAAGTATCCTTTCTATGGACCCATCTTTCCGTCCTGACATGATTGGTATGATTGCAGCAAGTGCAGCACTTATGCTGACAGGAACACCATTCGATGGTCCTGTTTCTGGACTCCGTATTGGCCGCGTAAATGGTGAGTTCAAAGCTTTCCTTACCCCTGAAGAACGCGAAAATTCAGACCTCGACCTTGTCGTTGCGGGTATCGAAAGTGGTATCACAATGGTTGAAGCTGGTGCTGATGAAGTGCCAGAAGAAGTTGTTGCTGATGCGCTTGCCTGGGCATTCGAACACTACCAACCTGCGATCAAGCTTCAAAAGGAACTTGCAGAGAAGGTTGCTCCTGTAAAGCAAGAATACAGACTGACACTACCTAACGAAGATATTCAATCTGTTGTGAACGAATGGGTTCATGGTAAATTAGGCGAGGCAATCCGCAAACCGTACGCAGAACGTAATGAAATGGTGAACCAACTCCGTTGGGCGCTGCACACTGACATGGTTGAGAAAATCGGTGAAGATGAATACAAAGCCCAAAAGGGTGAGTACGACGAAGCCTTTACCTCAGCGGTTCACAAAGATGTCCGCCGCGGTATCGTCGAAGACAATCTTCGCCCAGACGGTCGTAAGTTTGACGAAATTCGTCAGCTTTCCAGTGAAGTAGGGGTATTACCTCGTACGCACGGTTCATCACTGTTTACTCGTGGTATGACACAAGGCCTTAATATTATTACGTTGGCGCCGCTCAGCTACGCGCAAATGGTTGATACGATGGAAATTAGCGACGGCGAACGACGCTATATGCACCATTACAATGCACCTGGCTACACTGTTGGTGAAGTGCAGCGCCTTGGTGGTCCTGGACGACGCGAAATTGGACATGGCTACCTTGCGGAACGCGCAGTACTCCCAATTCTTCCAGCTGAAGAAGATTTTCCGTACACTATCCGTAGCGTGACCGAGATCATGAGCCAAAACGGTTCAACTTCAATGGCGGCGGTGTGTAGCTCGATCTTGGCACTTATGGATGCTGGAGTGCCAATCAAGGCACCTGTATCTGGTATTGCAATGGGTCTGATGATGGACGGGGACAAGCCATATATCCTTTCTGACATCGCTGATGCTGAAGACTTTGCCGGTGACATGGACTTTAAATCTGCGGGTACCGCAAATGGTATTACGGCACTTCAGATGGACATGAAGGTTCACGGACTTCCAGTTGAAATCCTTCGCGATGCACTACTCACTGCGAAAGTTGGCCGCGCACATATCCTCAAGCACATGCTGACTACTATCGCTGAACCACGTACGGAACTCAGTCAATTCGCGCCACGTATCGAAAAGATCAAGATTAATCCTGAAAAAATTGGTGCAGTTATCGGTAAGGGTGGAGAAGTGATCAATAAGATTACTGCTGAAACCGGTGCTGAAATAGACATTAAAGAAGATGGTTTGATTACTGTTGCTGGTCCTGATGCCGAAAAAATCCAACAAGCTATCGAATGGATCCGTTCACTCACCGAAGAAGCCGAAGTGGGCAAGATCTACACCGGTACTGTTGTAAGTATCAAGGAATTTGGTGCCTTCATTAACATCATGCCTGGTCAAGATGGGATGGCGCATATCTCTCAGTTATCCAACGAGCGCGTTGAAAAAGTAGAGGATGTCCTGCATGAAGGACAGGTCGTGAAAGCCAAACTTATTGGTATAGACGAACGTGGCCGATTCAGCCTGAGCCTCAAAGACATCGAGCAGTAGAGAAGTCTCCTTCTAACTGCCACTAGCCACAAGCGTTTTAGGTCTGTATACTGTGATTAAAGTATATTAAACGCGCCCTTAGGGAGATACATACATGAATCCAGATCCAAACCAACCACAAACACCGACGCCGGCTGAAAATCCGACGCCAGCTCCATCTGCTATACCAGCACCTGAAGCACCAGCTTCATACGCAGCAGAGCCAGTCGTTGCACCAGTAACACCAGCTCCAGAAGCTACTCCAGCACCAACTACACCAAACCCGTTCGGTGCAAGCGCAACATCAGCGCCAGTAAGCCCTTTTGGTGCAGCCGCTGGTTCAACACAACCAGTCGGTCCTATTGGCTCAGCTCCAGCCGGATCAGTACCTGCGTACACGCCGGGTGACCCTAAAAAGAAGAAAATTATCCTTCTGAGTGCAATCATCGGAGGAATCATCGTTCTTCTTGGTGCAGCTCTTGCGGTTTATTTCTTGTTCTTCTCTGTAACAAAAGCGGATTACCAAAAAGCCTATGACCAGGTAAAGATTGTGCGCGATGCTTCGTCTAGCAGCAATGTTTCCCTCGGTTCTTCAGAAGACTCAGTAGCGAACGCTAAAGAGTCTTATGAGAAATTTAAGACAGAGAACGCCAAGTTAGCTAGTCTTAAGGCATTCCGTGGTGATAGTGAACTGAAAGAAAAGTACGACGCGTACAACGCAAAAGCAAAAGCGTACATTAAGTTTGCAGATGACTTCATTCCATCACTTGAAGCCTTCGCTGCTGCCACAAAAGAAGTAACAGGTTCGAGTGGATCTGCTTCATTCTCATCAGCAACCTTCCAGAAGACAATTGATGCCTACAAAGCGGCCGATATCAAAGACCCGTCACTAAAGGCATTTGTCGATTCAACAGTCGCTGCCTACGAAGAAATGCTTCCACAGGTGAAGATCTATGAATCAAGTAGCTCAACAAGTGCGCAGAAATCAGCTGCAATCAAAGCAATGACTGCGACCATCACAAAGCTCTCTACCGCTGGGAAAACCATGTCGGATGACCTTAAAGAACGTACTGAAGCAGTGAAATACACCGACGAACTCAACGAGCTCGGTAAAGCAACAACTGCCAAGCTTAACGCCAAGTAGTCGTTTAAAAAGTAGCTCATCTCCTGCTATGCTAGTAAGAGATGAATACAAAACAAGCCCAGCTTGAGCAAATTGCGGCAGACATTCGGGATAAGAATGTCTGCCCAGATTTGGCCAAACCGGCACTACATCTTGTGATGGGGGATGGTAACTTCGACAGTGATATCGTTTTTATCGGCGAGGCTCCAGGTAAAAAAGAGGACGAAACAGGCCTACCTTTTGTTGGCGCGGCAGGCAGATTCCTTAATGAAATGCTTGGCGCAGCAGCACTTGAACGAAAAGATGTCTATATTACGAATATCGTAAAGTATCGTCCGCCCAATAATCGTGACCCTCTTCCGGAGGAAAAGGCTGCTTTTTTGCCATACCTTATTCGACAATTAGAAGTAATAGATCCGAAAGTCATTATTACCTTGGGTCGTCATAGTATGGAGTATTTTCTTCCAGGTTTGAAAATAGGGGAAGTGCATGGCGAGCCTCAAAAAGCGCAATTGGGTGCTCGTGAAGTAACTATTATGCCGCTATTTCATCCGGCTGCAGCCCTCTATAACGGCAGTCTTCGGCAGACTCTTATCGACGACTTCTTAAAGGTTCCTGAGCTTATTAAACAGATCGAGACATTGCCAAACGACGCGTAGTTTGCTATAATAAGACCACTTGAACAGAGAGGGAAGTGAAAAATCACACCTTCTCGAACTTGAATTTGTAACATTATTTATTGAAATATTAAGAAATAAGCAACAAAGAAATTAATACTATTTTCTAAAAGGAGAATAACAACATATGGGTCAACAAAGACTCGGTGCGCCACAAGCTGACGACACCTCAAAGCAACCTCGCCACAACAATGGTGGAAACAATAATAACAACCAACGACCAAAGCAGAACAATACTGTTCTTGCCGGTACACAGACTCGTCGCGGCGAAGTTTTCCGTGCACAACGACGCACGAGCGAAGGCGTAAACCTGCGCGCATCACAGCACATCATTAATGTTCCTGTGAACAAATCTATCTTTAACGGCTACGACGGCAAGCAGTACAGCCTTGCTGACCACAAAAAGCAGCCAAAGACCAACGGTCCAAAACTTCGTATCATTCCACTTGGTGGACTTGGTGAAATGGGTATTGGGAAGAACATGATGGCGATCGAATACGATAATGACATCGTGGTGATCGACATGGGATTCCTATTCCCAGGATCAGACTACCCAGGTATTAACTACATTATCCCTGATACTTCATACCTCGAAGAGAACAAGCACAAGATCCGCGGAATCGTCTTTACGCACGGTCACCTTGACCACATCGGTGCATTCCGACACATTATCGACAAGATTCCTGCACCTGTGTACGGTTCTAAATTCACCCTCGCTATGGTCCAAAAGACCATGGAAGAGGCGACGAGCGGATTCGAACCTGTCTACAACATTCTAGATCCAGAAACACACGAACGTGTGCAACTTGGTGACAGCTTTAGTATTGAACTTGTCCGAGTGAACCACTCAATCCCAGATGCAACTGCAGTCGTTATCCGTACACCACTCGGTGTCGTGATTGACACAGGTGACTGGCGTTTCGAAGAAGCTCCTGTTGACGGCAAGAAATTCGACCTCGATCGTTTAACTGAAATCGCCACAACAGAAGGTATCCTCGTTCTTATGAACGAATCAACCAACTGTGAATCTGAAGGTGGACACACCCACGGTGAGTTCGATATTCAGGAGAGCATGGGACAGGTGATGGATAAATATCCTAACAGCCGTCTTATCCTGAGTTGTTTCTCTAGCCAGGTGCACCGTATGCAGGTCATCCTCGACGAAGCAAAAAAGCACGACCGGAAGGTTGCCTTCGCTGGATACAGCATGATCCAAAACGTCGAAGTAGCCCTTCGTACTGGTATGATCAAAGTCCCTAAAGATGTCATCGTAAAGATGGAAGACATCGTCAAATTCCCTGATGGAAAAGTCACTATCGTTTGTACTGGTTCACAAGGTGAATTTAGCGCCGTTCTTAACCGTATGGCCTCTGGTACACACAAGTTTATCAAGATCAAAAACTCTGACATTATTGTCTTTAGCTCAAACGCGATCCCAGGTAATGAGAAGAACGTTGTTCGTACTGTTGATGGTTTGATGCGTGAAGGAAGTGGCGTTATCCAAAACGGAAAAACTCACCTTACCGGAGTTGGCCCTCTCCACCTTTCTGGACACGGCTACTATGATGACCACGTAAAGCTTATCAACGCCCTTAACCCGAAGTACTACATCCCAATTCATGGTGAATTCCACATGTTGGTACACAACGCCGAGCTTGCGCAAAAAGAAGCTGGCATTCCACGTTCAAATATCTTTGTATGTGACAGTGGTGACGTAATCGAAGTAACAACTGAAGGCGCGAAAAAAGCCGGACGTGTTCCTGTTGGTGGTGTTATGTACGATGACTCTGGTGCAATCGTTTCAGAAGTTGTCCTCAAAGACCGTATCCACATGGCCACTGAAGGTATGTTCGTTGTGATCCTTACCGTTTCAAAGGGAAGCGGACGCCTGCTTACTAGCCCTGATATTATCTCTCGTGGATTTATCTACCTGCGTGATAGTGAAGAGCTCATGGGTGTCATTCGCCAATACTTGAAGCAAAAAGTTGCCCGTACCTTTAACGGTCGCCGCGTTGACCTTGATACTGTGAAGAAGGAAATTAAGGATGAGTTAACGCACGTTCTGTATGACCAAACTCGCCGCACTCCAATCGTGATCCCAGTGATCAACGAAATCGGCGGTGGCGGTGGTGGTGGCCAAAAGCCGCAAGGCGAAGGTGGTGAAAACCGTGAAAACCGCGGACACCAACCTCGTCAGCAGCAGGGACGCAACGGCGGTCCACGAAACGGAAACTTTAATGACCGACGTCCACAGGACGCTCCATCAGATCCTTCAACCGCACCTGCGGTCGAAGCCCTTGGTCTTGAAACAAAAAGCTTCCCAGCACCAGTAGTGCCGGACACCGAAGCGGTCGAACCAAAGAAGACCCCAGACGCTCGCGCTTACTAATCAGATTTAGATTACAAAAGGACTCTCATTTACGGGAGTCTTTTTGATTTTAGGGCTAAACCATAACCCTCTTGCAAAATGTAGTAAATTTTGCTATAATAACTTTTATGAAAAGCGGGTAGACCGCGAAAAATAAACTATAATGTAAAAAGATTATGGCTAAAAGAAAAAAACGCAGTTCGAATAGGAAGAAATCAGCACCACAGGGTCCGCAACATACGTTGCCGGCTGGGTTTTGGTCGCAAGTAGGGGCGATTCTCTTAATCGCATTCTCCTTACTTCTTATCCTGAGTTGGTTTGGCCTTGGTGGCCCTATCCTTGATTGGCTCTACACAACCTCAATGAGCCTTATCGGGTACGCCGTTTACGTCGTGCCACTCGTCTTTATCTACGTTGCAGTTGAAACCTTCCGCGCTGAAGACAACCGTCTGCCATTTGTGATGAAGCTTGCCACGGTGCTTTCACTGGTATGGTTTGCAGGCTTGTTTGGCCTCCTTAAAGCAGCTGATGGCAAAACAACCGGTGGCTACATTGGTGATTTCGTAAATAACCAAGCAATGCTGATGCTAGTTGATAAAGGAGTGGCGGCCTTCGTCTACATTCTCTTGATCCTTATCACAGCGCTGTTTATCATCCGTGTTTCACCAATTACGATTATTAAGAAACTCTACGAAATGACTCGTCGTGACACTAGTGAACAAGATGCAAACGTTAAAGTTATGCGAAACGCCGCTGCGCTCGATGCACCTGCGAAGGGTAAATCAACACTTGCTGCTGACTTTAAGCTGAACGCCGGTGTATCTGTTGTGGGTGCCGAAGAAGAAGAGAAGAAGGGTTCACGCCTCTCAAGCTTCAAGGGTGCAACACCTCGTGATAAAGCCGCCGAAGATCGCGCAGCACTGGTCACCATTAGCGACCCTAACTGGGAAGCGCCTTCTGTTGACCTTCTGGAAAAGAAGCAATCTCCTGCCGATGCTGGTGATGTGCAGCAAAACGCTCAGATTATTAAAGACACCCTTAGTGAATTTAATATCGACGTCGACATGGAAGGTGCTAATATTGGTCCAAAGGTAACACAGTACACCTTAAAACCACCTTCAGGTGTGAAGTTGACGCGTATTACGCAGCTTGAAACGAACATTGCCCTTAACCTTGCAGCACAAAGTCTTCGTATTGAAGCGCCAATTCCTGGTCAAAAAGCCGTGGGTATTGAAGTACCAAACCGTAAAGCAGCCGATGTGCGTCTGCACTCAATCCTTACCAGCCCACAGTGGAAAGCTGATACTGAACCTTTGAAGTTCGCGATTGGTAAAGATATTTCAGGACAAGCAACGCTTGGCGAACTCAACAAAATGCCCCACCTTTTGATCGCTGGTCAAACTGGGTCTGGTAAGTCGGTGATGATTAACACA
>Ga0247804_10001225_pt1 | contig 11883 bp, 8 predicted proteins | sample UWRJL029104C1_FD_181142 | JGI IMG/M metagenome (GOLD analysis project Ga0247804, IMG submission 181142) | Plant litter microbial communities from Arlington Agricultural Research Station in Wisconsin, United States - UWRJ-L029-104C-1 | ecosystem: Environmental > Terrestrial > Plant litter >...
TGTTGACCACCGTAACCACCACCGCCTTGTTGTCCTCCATATCCACCAGCCTCTGGGCAGTTACGGGCAATGTGACCGATCTTTGAGCACTGTATTGATTCTTAGTACGATCCAGGGTTCAAATCAGCAACTGCAAGACTTACCTTGTAGCACTCCTGGGATCCACCACCACCGGATGAGAATCCACCGCCTCCACGTCCAGCTCCCTCGGCAGCTGGGTTGGTGCAGTCACGAGAGATGTGACCTGGTTGACCGCACTTGTAGCAAGTCTTGTCCTTTGGTCCCTCTGGGCACTCACGGCCTTCAATATCAATTAGCGAAAGCTTTGAGGATAATAGTAGGTAACTTACTCATGTGTCCTTCACCTAAAATCGCACAATCATATCAGTCTCATATTCAGGGCAAAAGCGTTTTTCGTCACTCACCACCACAGTTGTAGCTGTTGTAATTAGCAATGTTCATCAGACAAAAGGTAAAGAGTACTCACCACTTGGCTGGGCCACGGGTTGGGCAGTCACGAGCCTAAAGGAGCGTTAGTTTGCAGGATCGTAGCATGGTATCTGCCACCGAGATATATACCTGGTGAGAAGCATCGCCACCTAAGTCAAATGTATTAGCGGATGTTGGAATAGCGATAGAAGTTCCGGCAGTCTGTAACTGGTAAAGGGAATGTGAAATTGGAACTCTGCGTCCGTATTCAACAGCATTGGAAACTGCTAGATTTCCCTCACCGTACCCTTCCAAAATTCGCCACTTGGCCTGGCGGTACATTGTTTGATAAGAGAATGCTCAAAAAGCTGGTGAAATACCCGGCAGTAAAACCGAATGTACTCCTCGCAGCTTCTAGGCATCAAGCGTGGGTTTTGAAGTGTTGTGCGAGGGAAATGTAGTGAGATTGTGTAGCGTTCAACTCACAGTTGTAGCAACCACGGGCTGGTGCTTGTTGTCCTCCTCCGTAAGAATCCATATTTAGATTAAGGGTAGAGTTTCTAGTAGGAAGAAATGATTGTCAGCCTGAATTCGAGGTATGAGTGTCTTCGCAGACTCGGTTGCTCTATACTGAAATACTGCTTTTAGGGGAGCAGGTGGGGTAGAAGGCGGGACGGTGAAGGAAGGAAATCGAGAAAAGCGTACTTTGTAATTTGGGATTGGTTGGTAGAGCGAGTATGCGAGATACAGCGGGTGAATTGGACTAGCAAATAAACTTCAAAGACGAAGTTCTTGTTGTGTGTTGCGGGTTTGAGGAATCAAGTGCAGAGATGTAGAGATTTCAAACAAATGGATTCCCGCCAAAAAAGTTCGGCTGGCGCTTTCGCTTTGTGGCCAAGAGCCAAGCTAGCTTGTTGGGGACGCTGAGTGGCCGAGATTCATGGTGGGGTTCTGTACCTACAGCACGCTAGTGACTCGGGTTTGTGTTCTGTTTCTGACGGAGTTCTGAATTGGTCGCTGAAAGGTAACGGCACAACACTTTATATCCTCACCTGCTTGCAAGCAGGAGGACGACGATGAGCACGTTATACCTCAGAGCAAGAGGAATGGCTTGCAACTGGCTGCATTTCTGAGCAGCAGTTCTGCATTGCCTCCTGCCACTGAGAGATATAGAGATCTCTCCGTCGTTCGTTGCGAATTAGCACTGGTCCCGGCACTGCATATCTGCTGTGCTGCCCACCCACGACATGTCGCCCCGAGGTGTCAGATCCAACTCCGGCCAATGCTCACGGTAGCGCCAGTAACGCCAGTGGTATCACTTCATCTTGCATGCACTTTGGTCCTGCGGCTCCTTGCAGTGGGAGGGTAGAGCAGCATGGTTCAGGGTATGAGAGGGAGAATCATAAAAGGGGAGGACATTACGGTGCTGCACCTCCTTGCAAACACTTATCGCTACCCTCTGGCGCGCGCCTTCCCCGCGTATATTGAAGACTTCCAAGAATATGGAGATTGAGAGCTGGCCGAATGAGCTCCAGAAAATCAAGCACCGTAGGCACAGGAGGCACGCGCCCTGGAGCCTTTGTCAACAAAACGAGGCCCAAGAATGGATGAATAGATACCTGAGCCATGCATTTCCCCGTTCCCAATCGGGTGCTTACCTCTTAGCGACTAACCATCAGAATTCTAAAGTTGCCTTGAGTCTAAAGCAAAGAGAACGTTGCTTTTGACAGCGGAGATGGAGAGCATCCTTTTCAGCACACTAAATGGATTTATCCTGACTTGAATACCTACGAGATGGGTAGAAGCTCCATGCAGTCCGGACTGCTCTATCTATTTATTCGTGTGCTAGCCTCCTAATAGCTTCCTTCTTTCTTCTTTATTAACTTCCTTTCTTCCTTCCTTTTGATAGTGCAAACAGACAATAGGCTTTCGGACATCCGACCTAACATGTGGTGGAACGTGGCAATCCTTTGCTCTGTGGCCTGTGAGATTTACTCAAAATTAGCAAGACCTTCCTTCCGACCCAGCTTTACCTGCTTCTGACTCATATCCCAAAGGCGAAAGCACCAGAGTTGGCATGATTATCATATTACAGAGATAGATGGACTTTGTTGCAAACCAAACTGATGGTATCACGACTTGTAAATATGTAGCGATTAATCTCCTCAAGTAGTGTGAGAAACGATCTCAGTGTCTTGGAAGTATTAACGCGTCAGAGATGCCTAACTCGTAGCTCAAAACAGAACGTTGGATGCGTTTGTGTTACAACACCCTTCCCATATTACTAATCCAGCATTTTAATTATGGCACGTGCGATTGAATCATCTGATTTAAGAAGTAGAGGCAAAGAATGCTTGCCGCCTCCGTTCAGTTGCTCAGACTCCATACAACCACTGAGATTGAGATGAAGCGCGCAAATCGCAAGCAAGGCATACTTCGAATGACTCTAGGACTTTGGTAAACACCCGTGAATCCTTGCCTGAAGACGCACAGTCGCCTAGCGGGAGCATCTTTTACCATCACTTGTAGTGCACTTTAGACCTAATTTGGTCATGCTATTCTATCTACGTCTACTCAAGATTGCTTTGGAAACACTACAGTCTCGACATATCCTATCTTTTCTCTTCATAGATACTATTGACGTTTAGTAATTTGTTTATACTAAGAACAGGCGCGATCAAATATACAACTTTTCAGTCCTAACTGAGGTGATACAAGGCAATTATTGTCTATATATCAAGTGCATCATCTCGGCAACTAGTTTAGTAGCACAATCGATAGTATTTCCTATTATATTACAAGCCTACTAGAAGTAAAATCTATCCTATCCTATCGGTCTAATCATTCCAACCACACGTGAAGAACAATTAATCCCATTATAAGCATGACAAAGTAGACTGTGCTTTAAAGTCGACCACGCAACCTATTATTTCTTTCACGAAACAACGTCCAATGCCAGCCTGGAGCTTGCAATGAATATACTCTTTTACCCCGCTCGTTCTAGGAATCAAGTGCTATGCTGCCACGGTTCAACTTATCTCTAAAGTCGGGCGCTGCTATATTTATCTTTCTTTCAACTCCATCATCAGATAAATTAAACCCACGTGCTGCGCCACGTTCAAACAGTTTCCATACACAAATGTCGAAAATAAACCGCAACCTCTCCAATTCTTACCCACTCACGTCCCTGCGTCCTCAGGACCAATTCCCAGATCCATCCACACTGACCTATTGTATAATATATCCAGGACTAGCACGGAGTAAAACCCACGATTGCTATACGACGGCCCGAGCCGGCTAAGTTCTTCTTTTGTCTCCCACTGGTCAATGAGATTGACTTACATGCCAGTAATTGGAGAGTACGGATGGGATATATATTGAGGATACACTGGCTACTATATCTGATTACATGAATTGATTGATGTCACTATTCTGGATATTCTCCGAAAGTCAGATAGGCCGAGATCTTCAGGGTTAACATGGCAGTAGTGTGGCTTTGCTATGGATGGTTCCAGATACATATGGCGCCAATCCTTTCAAAAATCGATATGGGACAAGACAGCACACGATGGTAATTCCAACACCTCGTTCAAATATACAACAGGGTCTCAGCGAAACATTATGTAGTGAATGTGGTATGTAACCTCCGTATACATCATATTTTTGTGGTATAAAAGCCAATTTCATATAGCTACCCCTTTGCAAGATACGCAATTATGGGGTATGACATTTCAGACATGCTATGTTTGGGCTCGACCAAGTCATAAACTCAAACCCTGTCAAGAATGTCTCAAAAGTCATAATACGTCAAACACCATATACAACGCAACGTACTTCGAACCCTTTTTCGATTATTGTGGAGCATCACTACCAACCACTAGTTTTCCCTCTTCCACAGATTCGCCTCCACAACCAACAGCGCCGTCAAGAAGATTGAGCTTAGTCAACAGGGGCGCAGAACTGGTCACCGAACCTTCACAAGCATCGCAAACCTCGTCACTAAGTACGCGATCAGCTTCATCGTCGATTTTCACTGAAAGCAGCACACTGCCCAAGAGCACAGTACCTTCCCCGACCCCAACAAGCACTGACACTGTTTCATCAGAGGACTGGGTTTTCCTCAGTGTGTTTGGGCCTGTCTTCCTTATAATTTTCTTAAGCGTTGTTATTGTCAGTCTATCCTTCAAACGTATCACTCTCTGGCGACAAAAATTGAAGTTACAAGAACAAGCGCTGAAGGAGCTAAAGGAAAGGGAGACGAGGGTACAGTTACACGGAGAGAGTGTGCAGCGGGCAGAACTGGGTGGTAAACTGGAGTTTGAGATGGAGGACAAGGGAGTAACAGCGGAAGTGGAGTGTGAGAGTTGGAAAGCAGAACTGCCGGCTAGGGAGGTGGTGGGCGTGGAATTGGCTGGTATAGAGAAGGTGAGGCGGAAACCGGTTCCTGCGAGGAGTGACAAAGTTATAGATAAAGGGGAAACACTCGGAGTATGGGCAGGCATTGGGATTGTTGCACGTTAACTCTACTCATAATTCTAATCCATTTCTCTAGTAGTTGTCATATATAAGTGGAGATCGAGTTGCAGTGGTCAATAGATGAAAATGGCCCTTCCAATTGAGTTCCAAAGGACTCATGGGCTAACCAAGAGTATAAAAATAATGCTTTTCCGATATACCCACAGGCTCAGTTTAATCCGATGCAAGGTCGCCGTTTCACGATGATGTTCCTACCTAAAAAGGGGAAGTGGGGGCACTTAGCGAGGACTGAGACAGAATCCTAGATTTTACAAGTTGCTTCCACGCTTCCAACAGAAGAGACAAATGTTACTACGTGGCAACTAATATGCTAGAAATATAGTTATTCTTCTTGCTATATATAAGTGGTTTCCTCGAACTCCGACACCAACTACCGGAACATTATTTGGAGCGTCACATAATCTAGTATGAATGAGAAGTAACGATAAAGACTCCTCTTGAGAGATTGGCTATCACGGTCAACGTAGTAGCCAACAGATTGTTCGAATGGAATTAAATGTTTCTAATTCAATATACAAGAAACGGGGGGTTGATCCAAATGGTGCTGAAACCCCCCTGAACAAGAATGCCGTAAAGACCAGGGTATCCTATGTTTTCCCATCTAACACAATGCTTTGTTCCCCAAAACAACCATTTCCAATTGGTGTCGTATCATAGTAAATATAACAGAATCCATGCATACCCTACTGCTCACTGAAGTTCTGAGACTTCTTCGATGATGTTAATAATGAGCAGAGTTTTTCCAACTCCTAGCCTGGTATCCGACCATATCCCAATTACTCTTTAATGCTTTCTGCAAGAGCAACTTCTTCTTTCTTTCCAAACGCCCATCCCATCCAACTTGCTCGCTTAGCATCCATACCTTCCATCATACTGGCTCTTCTTGTAGTCTCTGGATTATCTTGCACCAATCTCAAGGGCCTTGGCTTATTTCCAGAGAACTGTGTCGCCTTCTCTTCTTTCCTCGGTGGGCTATTACCTGGAGTGTTTACTTCTCCACTGTCACCACTAGTACTAGACGTCTCACTTCTCATCCCTGGGAAATTACCAGCGACAGATTGCGAGCCTACGCTTGGAATGCGGGAAGCTGCATTTGGATTGCCGCCAACAGCTGGTGGTGCAAAGAAAGATTGCGATTGTCGAGGTGTTTGTGGACCATGTATAGGTGGCGAGATTTGTCCGTTGCCTTTGTACATTTGATTTACTACGTTTGCTGCACCGCCAGTGTATTGCTCGCTCTTTGGTCTTCCCGTACGAACACTCGACGAGCGACTTACGCCGAATGGGATGCTTGGTGCTTTATCAAGTTCGTTGACTGCATGCTGGTTGGATGATGGCATGTAAGATTGTGGACGAGGTCTTCTCGTTGCGCCCATAGCAACTGATTTTGCCCGCTGGAGAATTGAGGCACCAGAAGCCTGCTCAGGCGGTGGTGGAAGATCTTTATGTACGTTCGCCCCTGGTTTGAATTCAGAAGATTGATCCAAGATAGCTTCAAAGTCTTGGTGTTGGAGTAAGCGCTCAATTATCTTGTTGATGTATAATGTTAAAGCTTTGTTCTCTGCCTTGGATGCTTTGAGATCGTTCTCCAATCGTCGAGACTTCGAATCTCCCTCCCCATCCTCTTCCTCCGTTTCCGCAAGTTCGTCTGCAAGACTAGCACCCATTGGTCTACCTTCTAGAGCATTTAACGCAGCTGTGTTTTGCGCTGTACCCATGAACTCGCTATGATGAAATTCTCCTCCCAATGTCTTCTGTGATAAGAGTAATTGGTAACTTTCGTTGTCCTCTAGTAGCCTAGCGTTTGTCATGCGTGCTTCGAGGAGCAGTCTTTCGACTTCGTGCATTCGTCCACCACCCATATTCTCGGACTCGACTAATTTGATTTGTGCCTCTGCCAACTCCAGTCGAAGAGACTCGATTAATTTGTCTTTCTGAAGAACTAGTTTCGAATTGTTTCGAGAGTCGCTACGATTCACTCCAGCTGCAGGAGCGAACTGACTATCAAAGCCAGGCGAGGAGTTGTTTGCTGGATAGTTTAGTATTTGCTTTGTTATAGAATATATTAGAACTTACAACGACGAGATATTCTACTTTCTTCATCCATGTTGTTTCTTTGGGATAAAGAATCCTTCAACCGCTGGATTATGACCTGCATTTCTTCCTCTCGATTCGCAGACTCCTCTCTCTCTCTTGTCATTGCACTCCTCTCAGCCTCATAGATGGATTCCATTTCACGCTTCTGCCTAAGCGCATCTCGTTTTTCATTCTCCAAGGTCTCCAGTCGCTCATCACTCTCATGTAACCTGTCCTCTAGTCTTTCTTGTTCTTGTATTGCCTCATCCAGTCTCAATTGTAAAACCTGAGCCGTCTTTTGAAATTGCTCGGAAGCTGTTTCGGTCTTGTGCAGCCGCTCTTTAAGATCATCTAATATGGCCACTGTCTCAGCACGAGCATCATCTTCAGCAGAATCTACTGGGATACTGCTGCTGCTCAGATTTGATGCGCCAGCACCTGGCCGTTGTAAAGCTGATCGTGCAGAGATACCACCACGTAGTGATCTTGTCCGCGACAAGCCATTTGAAGGAGGAGTTACTGAAGGCGCAGGGGAACGCGTTGACCCTCGGGATGGAGAAGCTGGTAGTGGCGAATCTGTTGAAGGTGGTCTCCGCCCTGCTGAAGTAACAACTGGAGGCTTCTTTGTTGCTGACATCTTGAATGTAAAGAATAGACGGTTCCCGTCTTAGGTTTGTTGTGGTGGTAGGATTAAGAGCTGATGTTACTACATCCAAGACTTTTGCGATAAGGTTAAGGTTGATTGGGCTGATCTATTCTTACATGCAGGGCGCAGTAGTACAAAGCTAAATGTAGCCTCCGTCAAGTCAAGTCGCGTTTCCAGTGTAGATGTATATCAAAGAGAGAAAGTGTGAGGTGGGTTAAGAAATACGTGTTCCCCCTATTACTCGTGTGCTATTATTGTTGTTTATTACTGGCGTCGGAACACAGGCTTGGAGGTGTGGCTCTGATTCAATCCCGGCTGTTTTGCATGAACCATATCTTGTTTCCACTTTGCAGCATGGATCTGCCTGAAGGAATATAGATCGAGCAATTGCATGAAACAAATAAAATGACGCCGTTTTGAAGATTGTGAAGAGCCAGTCACTACAGAGAAAATGGGTGTTGCAGTAGAACTAATATGAGTAGCACTCAGGGCAGCGGAATATAATATACGTCCATCTTTGTATCTTATAGAAACAGAATCAAGGCCATGTATATTCTTCACAGTCCAACATGTAAATTATATTTTATCAAATTGAAACTATTCAATAATCTGTCAAATAGATGTTAATTGGTCTACAATGTCACATGATCAATACAGGACGGGATCATGAGGAATTTCGTGCCTCAGGCATCCATACCGGCTAAGTGGAGTCTGCTACCCACACAATTATTTTTTTGTCTTCAAGTATTCTCCAAACCAAAGCAATCGCCGGAGAGCATCAATCGACCACCACTTACAAGATCAACTCGATATCTTGCGCTTTACGATGGCACCAGCAGTTAAGAAGGCAAAGAAGAGTGCCGACTCCATCAACTCGCGCCTTGCGCTTGTTATGAAGTCTGGCAAAGTCACTCTTGGATACAAATCTACCCTCAAGTCCCTCCGCAGCGGAAAGGCCAAGCTCGTCATCATTGGTATGTAGACTGCAGAAGATATACTCTCATGGACTTTTCGCTGACTTCAGTTGTAGCTGGCAACACCCCACCTCTCCGTAAGAGTGAGTTGGAGTACTACTCCATGCTCTCGAAGACCAACGTCCACCACTTCAACGGAAACAACGTAAGTCCTACCATATAATATTTCTTCCAACGACGAGATGCTTCGGTGTCTCTGAGGGACCACCCAGAGATAAAGTCGCATGACTTTGGAGGGTAGATAACTGACGAGAACCGAACCAACAGATTGAGCTCGGAACTGCTTGCGGAAAGCTCTTCAGATGCTCCACCATGGCTGTCCTTGAGGCTGGTGACTCTGACATTCTCAGTGGACAAGCTGCTTAAGTGCAGTTTGGCTCTGACAGTGGTGGAATTGAGGGACTGAGATATAGTACAACATTATGACATTGGCTCTCTGCTATATCTGCCTTATTGGCGTAGCGGAAGACACTTAATATAGCCAAATCAATGACTAGGTTCCATCCAATTTTGACTTCAACGTAATTTTTTTTTTGGGTCAACAAATAACCCATTACCATTGTGTTTCTAATGTTGGTGATATCGCTATTTCAAAAAAATGCCTAGCTTGCTTGTGGTCAGTTCCTGCGAATCCTGTCACGTTATAATATATATTGGTGGAGAATTTAATTCATTGTAAATGACAAATCCTGTTTGAAATATAAGAGTCATTTCCCGAATAATCATATTATCTGACTTTGCCATTCCGTGCCATGATAATTCCATAGCTCTAGTCAGAATTATGTCGGTCTGAGTCACCGGTCGGACATTCTACAAAATCCGTTGTGCGGATAGGGTTACAAACCTTCGCTAAGCGACTTGGCGTTTTACTGATTTCAAAGCGGGCCAACCTCATAAACATCGACGAGCCCTCGACTTTGCAACTCCATCTCACCAAATACCCAACGACACGCCAACTCGAAATCATTCAAGATGGCACGCCGACCAGCAAGATGTTACCGCTACTGCAAGAACAAGGTGCGTGGAGCTCGCGTTTATGGCCTCAGAACGTTATTGATGCCATGGGGGAGTAAATCCTTCACTTCACCACTTGGAGCGGTGGAAATTCTCTCATGGGCGCATCGCGATGCTTCTGAAGCTGCGAACTATGATTATAGGCTCGAGACCGTGAATTAACAAATTCTATTAGCCATACCCTAAGTCCCGATTCAACCGTGGTGTTCCTGACCCTAAGATTCGTATCTTCGATCTCGGACGAAAGCGCGCGAACGTCGATGAGTTCCCTCTGTGCATCCACATGGTCTCCAACGAGTACGAACAACTGAGTTCCGAGGCTCTTGAGGCTGCCCGTATTTGCGCCAACAAGTGAGTAATTTTTATCACTCTTCAATGACGATTTAGCGGGGTATCTTCGAAAGGGATCAAGTGGCAGTTTTAGAATGCACATGGGACAAGAGCGAGGAAGGACAGCACACATGAATTACAGAACTGACACGCAATAACAGGTACATGGTTAAGACCACCGGAAAGGAATCCTTCCATCTCCGTGTCCGTGTCCACCCATTCCACGTTGTCCGAATCAACAAGATGTTGTCTTGTGCTGGTGCCGATAGATTGCAAACCGGAATGCGTGGTGCTTGGGGTAAGCCCAACGGATCTGTTGCCCGTGTCAACATTGGACAGATCTTGTTGAGTCTCCGAACCCGTGATTCTCGTAAGTTTTCCTGCGACATATAAAATACACCTGTCTAACGTTTCATGTCAGACCGTGCCGCTGCTATCGAGGCTCTCCGCAGATCCCAATACAAGTTCCCAGGTCGCCAGAAGATCATCGTCTCCAAGAACTGGGGATTCACTCCTCTGCGCCGTGAAGAGTATATGGATAAGAAGAACTCTGGACAAGTTTTGGTCGATGGTGCCTATGTTCAGTTCTTGAGCAACAAGGGAAAGTTGGCCGATAACGTCCGAAGATTCCCAGCTGCTTTCCAAGAGGCATAGATGACTTTTGTGTTTGGGATGGGCAGAACAGGCGTTACATTTGCGATGGCAGGATTTCATAGTGTCCCAAGAGGCATTTAGTCATCCCATCATTGTATTTACGGAATTGCTACTGCTTTGTAACCAAAAGTTTCCTCGTGATTTCTGATATGTCTGACATGCTGTATACCTCTCTAATTCCCTGGCAACAAAAGGGCTCTATTCATGTACAGTGTTTATTTCTGCCATCTGTGAAATCAAATTCAGCTACCAATCTAAAGTTTGGATACACTACTAAAATTAGTATACGTAGAGAGAACAACAATCTGCTATGTTTCTTTTATATCATATATCTTCCGAATATATGGTACAGTCCTTCTGTTTGTGGACTTCTACTCCCTTGTTCGTCATTGACTAACTCCCACTCTTGCTTGTGAAAGGTTGGTGATGCTTGGATGGCCGAAATGGTACTAATCTAATCGGAGCTGCGATAAGCAAGCAACAGGAGGGGAGAACACGAACATTGGCAACAAGTTGCATACTCAACCTCGAGTAATCGGGAACGATTGATTAGAAGTGCAAATAAATGATTACTGAAATCGTCTGCTGTTGAAGATCATTATTGGGTTCTGTTACATCTTGATGAGTGAGCTCAGAAGCAGGGCATCATTAATAGCCACCCCCCCACGTGGCTGGTTATACTTATAGCCTCACCGTAGAGACATAGGTACACGCGACCTCACGGTCTTAAGCACTCTCCCCTCGACCTCATATCAGATACATAGCACCAATAAACCGATATTCTCCTGTCGAGTCATTTGAATTACATTGAAGCACCGTGCCAATAAAAGGCAACTGTCGGCGTTGTCGGCCGCTAATTCACTATCCCGTACCACGCCGTCACCATCTGGTCCTCACCTCTGCTCTGCCATTTTACTACAAGCCCCTTTGCCTTTGTCTCAGGGCAAAATTCATCCTGTCCGAGAACGATTCTCAATATATCCCATAGTCTACCAACTTTCCCTCCGCTTCACTGAGCCGGAATGGCATTCAGACACTCAACCCAGCATGGCCCCGCCCCTCAGCGCATCTACACCGCGCCAGAACAACTCCAACCTCAACAAACTTCACAAAGCTCACAACCTCTTGGTGACTCTCAGGAATGGATTCTTTTCTCCCCATCAGCTGCATCTGTCACAGATCGCACATACACTACCTCTACAGCCCGAACTCAAACGGTTGGAC
>Ga0247804_10001226_pt1 | contig 11878 bp, 7 predicted proteins | sample UWRJL029104C1_FD_181142 | JGI IMG/M metagenome (GOLD analysis project Ga0247804, IMG submission 181142) | Plant litter microbial communities from Arlington Agricultural Research Station in Wisconsin, United States - UWRJ-L029-104C-1 | ecosystem: Environmental > Terrestrial > Plant litter >...
CACAGTACCGGCGACAGAGTGGTACTGAACAATGCCAGCGCACTATTATTTGATGCCAGCAACACCATCAACTTTGAATTTTTGCAGAAAGACAACAGCGGTATAGCGACCCTGACCGGAACACAGGCCTTCACAGGCGGTACTGCAATCAATAGCGGTACGCTGGAGGTGGACGGTGCGTTGGAAACGCCAACGGTAACGCTAGCCGATAACACTGTACTCAATATCGATGGCTCGCTGCAGGCCAGCAGCGGCACGGCGGTCGTTATCACCGGTAGTAGCGGCGTCAACACCGTCAATGTTGCCGCCGGTGCGCTGCTGATCGCCAACGGCGACTTGGGTGATGGTTCAGATGTACTCAGTGTGCGGGGCACTTTGGATACTCATGGTGGTGTCTTCTTCCTCGGCGCGGGTGATGACACATTTATGGTGTTTGATACCACTGATACCTCAGTGGCCACTGTAAATGGCGGTGCTGGCAATGACTTGCTGAATGTGGATATAAGTCTCGGTAATACTGTCCCCTTAGGGGGCCTGTCGGGCTTTGAATCTCTGGGCAAATCCGGCGAGGGGGAGTTGGAGATCCTGGGGGCATCAGACTTTATCGACGTTAATATCAACGGCGGTACCTTGCGCATCACTAATACTGGCAGCGTGAGTGCCCGCAACACCATTATCCTCGCTGATGCGGAATTGGAATTGGCAGATAGCGGCAGCTATAGCGGCACTTCGGGGAGCGATACCTTTACCTTGGCAGGCAGTGTGATCAGCACCGGTACACCTACGGGCACCTTGGATCTGGGCGATGGCGACGACAGCTTCACCCTTCAGGATGGTGCTGATTTGGCCGGATTGGCGACCGCCATCAGCGGCGGTGCAGGTAGCGATACTTTCATTGCTGATCTGACAAGCAGTGCCTTTCTGGGCGGCGCAGTCAATTTCGAGACGCTGACCAAGACCAATGCTGGCATTTTGCATGTTACTGGTCCGTCAGCTTCGGACTTCACAACCGTGAACATTGACGGCGGCACACTCGATATCGGCGCAGCTGGCAGCATCAGCGGCGTGGTTGCGACAATAGTGGCTAACGGTGCCACCCTGAACGTCGATGGCAACTACAGGGGCTCGACGGGCAATGACACTATGACAGTAGGCGGAACCATCAATGGTGCCGGCACTATTGTCTTCGCCGATGGCAATGATCTGCTAACACTCACCGAAAATGCTGACATAAATAGTTTTTCAGGCCTGCTGGATGGCGGTAGCGGACAGGATGAGCTGCGGGCGATAGGCCAGAATTTCAGCTTGGGTGGAGCAGGGGATCTGCAGCTGGTGAACTGGGAAGCGCTGGCTCTGACCGGGGGGAGCCGCCTCACCCAAGGCGGGGACTTGAGTATCAACCTGTTGAGCATTGATACCAGTTCGGTGTGGGTGCCAGGCAGTAATCTATTGTCCGGCAGTGTGGAAAACGGTGGCCGGATAGAGATCGGCCAGTCTACTCCCAAGATCAGTGGTGACTACCTTTCAGTCGGGGATGCCGGGGTAGTGGCGGTGGAAGTATCGTTTTCCAAGGGTAGCAGCGGTGTGTTGAGTATTGATGGCGACGTGGTTGGGCAGACGGCATTGGAATTCACCAGTGACGGCAGTGGAGTTGTCGGAACGACCGCGCCGATATTAGTGATTAACAGTCCCAACGATAACCTGGCTACTACCGGGGGCTTCGGAAAGTCGGCGGGTGATTCCACTCTGGTGCGCTTTGAGGAGACCCTGGAGCCCTGGTTGTTTAGCCAGAAGCAGGACAACAATTGGTACCTGACCCCCGCCGATGTTGATGCATTACCTGAAGTGCCAGGCTATAGCAGTGGCGCCACCCTCTCGGCGCTTAACGCAGTATACCTGCAACAATTGGCAGACAATCAAAATGGTCAGTTGCGCGACTGCTTCGTGCATGAACAAACACAACGTTCGTCCTCTGAGGCCGCAGATTATTGCGGACGCAGCTGGCTGCAAATATCGCAACGCCAGTTAGATATGGATGGCAACCCCGGAGCACCGATGAAGGGGGAATTTAAGGGCGTATATCTCGGAGTCGACAGCCTGGATTGGTCTGAAGGTCAAACGCCCTTTTATGTAGGTGGTTACCTGACCTACCAGCGTGGCGATTTTGAACTGGCGTCGGATTCACTAACCGGTCACGGTGCGGAATTGGACTCAACCACCAGCGGTGCCGGGCTCTATGGTGGATGGCTGTGGGGCAATTCAGTCTACCTGGAGTTAAATGGTTCAGTGCAGCTGCCGCAATTGCGCGTACTGACAGATCACGGAACCCAACAACTCGACGGACAGGTATGGCAGACCAGCGCCAGGTTGGGGCAGAGTCTATCGTTATCGGAACAGTGGCGATTTGACCCTTTCCTTTCCTTGAACGGCATCAAACAAAGCTGGAACGAAACAGAAGATTTTGCCGGACATCAGGTGAATATGGAGCCTGATGTCTGGACAACAGCGCAAGGTGGAGCGCGGTTAACCTATAAACCGGCAGTGAGCGAGAGCTTGCGCGGATGGGTGGAACTCTCGGTACAGGAGACACTGAGCGGAGGTAAGTCCAGCGTGCAGATATCGGCGGGCGAGGAGACAGCCAGCTATAGCGGCCATGAGTTTGGTACAGCAGGCAGCTTGGCGGCCGGGATCATGGGCGAATACAACAAGCTGGTGGAGTGGAACGGCAAGATCACATACAGCGAGGGGCTCTCAGGTACGGGTTACAGTGACGTGGAAGCATCACTGGGTCTGAGGGTGCAATGGTAGGAACAGGAGAAGCATTGAATAAATTGATTCAAGATACAGGGGGGTGGGGATAGACCTATCCCCCTTCCTTCCTGCTTTATAAAAGCTGCAAATATTCATCTTTCTTTGCGGGTAATCATCGTCCTATTTGCCTCCAACAGTATGCGTTGCGACGGCTGAAGCTACTGAAATTAACCAATGAGCGAACGCTTACTTCCGTCCGATTGAGGAGGGGCGTATCTGTGTGCCATCGTACATTTTCAAGCAGCTGGCAAGAGTAGTATTCAAGCAATTATCGAAAACCAACACTTTTTTCACTGATGAGGTGGCGACATCTTTTAGCACTGGAAGGGGGCTTATACATGGTCAAAGAATTCCGCTATTACATGGCATGGACTGACACTATGCAATATGAGCAGGGATATGCAGGGCTCATCGGATACCAGCGTAAATCGAACAATAGTGTTACGAGATTACTTTGGGTGATATCTCCGAGCCTGGTATCTGAAGCGGATGCTGAACTATCTGCCGATAATATGCTTGACCACATTCAAGACATTAATCACTTCGGGAAAGTGATTTTCAATGACGGTGTAACGCTTTAATTCTGAATTAATTAACCGACAGGTACTTCATCATGGCTCGATCAATTTGGAAAGGCGCAATCAGTTTTGGTTTAGTCCATATTCCGGTTGCGCTCCAGTCGGCAACCTCTTCAGATGACCTCGATTTCGACTGGCTCGATAAACGCACGATGGAGCGAGTGGGATACAAACGAGTTAATAAGATTTCGGGAAAGGAAGTAAAAAAGGAACATATCGTAAAAGGAATCCAGCAGGAAAAAGGTAAATATATTTTACTGAGCGATGAAGAAATAAAATCAGCACATCCAAAATCTACCCAAACAATCGAAATATTTTCTTTTGTTGATAGCACCGATATTCCACTCGCTAACATTGAGACGCCCTATTACCTGGCGCCGGATAAACGAGGCGAAAAGGTATATGCACTTTTGCGCGAGACACTTTCAGAAACGCGAACCGTTGGGCTAGCAAACGTAATTTTGAATACTAAGCAACATTTAGCAGCAGTAATGCCAATTGATTCAGCTTTGGTATTAATTATATTGCGATGGCCTAGTGAGGTGCGTGATCTAAACACCCTTGAACTGACCAGTACAACCACTGACGCCACCCTTTCCAAGGCGGAAAAGGATATGGCGAAACGATTGGTGGCAGATATGAAAACTCATTGGAATCCTGAAGCGTACCGAGATACTTTCCAGGAAAAAATTATGGCTTTAGTCAATAAAAAAGCAGCAGAAGGCAAGATTGAAGATGTGGAGACAGATGTCGGTGAAGAACCACGCAAAACTGCGGATATTATCGATTTGACTGAACTGCTCAAACGCAGTCTTGGTGGTGGCAAACCTACCAAGCCAAGCGATAAATCAGCAGCCTCTCGTGCGACCGCAGCGAAAAAAACTGCCGTACCAAAATCCAGTGCGAAACATTTAGCAGCGCCAAAAAAGTCAGCCGCAGCTACGCCCAAGCGTGTACCTAAAAAGACCTCGAGCAAATGATTCCACTGCGTGGTTATCAAATACTTGCGGTAGGGGATTTTTGGAGGTGAGAGATGGTTCAGCCTGCAAGCGAGTACAACAAAAAACGTAATTTTGATATCACTCCTGAACCACCGGAAGAACAAACCCCGCAACGTAAGCGTGCAGCCCATTCATTACGATTTGTTGTACAAAAGCATGAAGCGCGGGGACTACATTACGATTTTCGGTTAGAGCTTGAAGGGACATTAAAAAGTTGGGCCGTACCGAAAGGGCCAAGTCTGGATCCAGCAAATAAACGTATGGCGATTCCAACCGAGGATCACCCTTTAGCCTACGCAAAATTTGAAGGACATATCCCACACGGGCAGTATGGAGGCGGCGACATGATCGTGTGGGATGAAGGCATTTGGGAGCCACAGGGCGACGCCATCACTGCCTTTAAATCCGGCAAATTAAAATTCAGGTTGATCGGTGAAAAGCTGAGTGGGGACTGGACCCTGGTTCGAACTCGCGGTCGTGGCGATAGCGACAAGGAGCCTTGGCTGCTAATTAAAGAGCGTGATGAAGTCGCTCAATCTTCTGCAGAATACGATATTTTGGTTGAGCGCCCGGAGAGCATACTGAGTGGTGAATTGCTGCCTGGAGATAAAACCGGAAACGTTAACAAAAAAATTTCTCCTATAAAAAAGAATAAGCGTGGTTATGACAGCAAAGCAATTGCTAACAAAACCCACCGCAAAATAACTCCAAACTCAGATGATAAAATACTAATAAAGGCAGCGACTAAATCTGACAAAAAATCATCTACCAAGAAAAAAGTTGAACTGAGTTATATTCCAAAAACCTTATCACCACAGCTTGCGACACTCGTGAGTGAACCGCCTGCTGGTGATTGGGTTTATGAAATAAAATTTGATGGTTATCGGATGCTCGCAAGAATACTGGACGACGAAGTAAAATTATTTAGCCGCAACGGCAACGATTGGACTGCTCGGTTGCCGGTGCAGGTTGAGGCTCTGGAAGCATTGAAACTCCGGGATAGCTGGCTTGATGGCGAGGTGGTCGTATTAAACGAAAATGGCTTACCCAGTTTTCAGGCGTTACAAAATGCATTTGAGTCCAACGTCAGTCAGGACATTATTTTTTATCTATTCGATGCTCCTTACTTAAATAATGAAGATTTGCGCGAGCTGCCGATGGAAGAACGGCGCAAAAGATTGAAAAAAATAATTCCTCGCAGTGCGAAAAGTACGCTGCGCTATTCAGGGACGTTTGATGCTGATCATCGCAGCATTGTGCAAAGCGCTTGCGCTATGTCATTGGAAGGCGTAATCGGCAAGCGTATTGGCAGTCACTATGTTTCCCGGCGCAACGATGATTGGATCAAATTGAAATGCAGGTTGCGGCAGGAGTTCGTCATAGTAGGCTTCACCGAACCGCAAGGTAGCCGCAGCGGATTTGGTGCGCTTTTATTAGCGGTGCATAAAGAGCCGAAGTCACCTGAGTTAATTTATGCGGGTCGTGTCGGTACGGGCTTTGATACCAATCGCCTTGACGATATGCATAAAAAGATGAAAGTGTTAGAGCAATCAAAATCCCCAATATCAACTACATTGACCGGCCCGCAAGCTCGTGGCGTTCACTGGATCAAACCGAAACTCATTTGTGAAGTGGAGTTTGCCGAATGGACAGGCGAAGGAATTTTACGACAAGCTTCTTTTATTGCCTTACGAACTGACAAACCAGTAAAAGATATCATCCGCGAGCAGCCGAAAAACGTCACAGACACTCAACCACCATCTGCCAAAACCGCGAAGGCCAGCAAGACAAGTTCTGCAAGTAAAAAGAAATCTCTTTCCGATAATTCCAAACCTGAAATCGCAGGTATTGCTATAAGCAATCCAGGCAGAATTATCGACACAACCAGCAAGGGCACAAAAATAGATTTGGTGGCCTATTACGAGCAAGTAGCTGAACTTATTTTACCGCAATTACAACACCGTCCCGTGTCACTCTTGCGCGCTCCAGACGGTATTATCGGGCAGCAATTTTTTCAAAAACACGCCGACAATAATGGCATTCCACATATTACGCAGTTAGATAAAAAACTCGATCCGGAACATGATCCCTTGATGATGGTGGATAGTATTGAGGGTTTGGTTAGTTGCGTGCAAATGAACACGGTTGAGTTTCACACCTGGGGAGCGACAACGCCGGATATAGACACCCCTGATAGGTTTGTGCTCGACCTCGATCCTGATTCATCGTTGCCATGGCGAAGTGTCCTAGAGGCAACCAAACTCACTCTTTCGGTATTGGATGAATTAAAACTTACTTCTTTTTTAAAGACAACGGGCGGAAAAGGAATGCATATCATCGTCCCTTTAACGCCAGAGGCGGGCTGGGATTACGTAAAAGCGTTTACCAAGTCAATCGCTGAGTTTATGGCAACGCAGATACCGGATCGGTTCGTGGCTAAGATGGGGCCAAAAAATCGCATAGGGAAAATCTTCGTCGACTATCTTCGAAATTCCCGTGGCGCGAGTACGGTATCTGCCTACTCAGTTAGGGCTCGCCCCGGATTAACGGTGTCAGTCCCCATTGAAAGAAACGAATTGGAAAAGGTCATGCGGCCTGACCAGTGGCATATTGGAAATCTCGGGCAACGATTGGAAAAATTGCGCGCTAACCCCTGGGGCTCGTATTCAGGAAACCAATTTAAAAGCCAAAAAATTTCTTCGTCGATGTGGAAAAAATTGGGTATTAAAGAACCTTCAAAAGGTTAGCCAAAAAAAAGTATTAAAGGATATCGCTCACAATAAGCATCTTCGATAGCCATAAAATCTTTCCGGATTTCTGCCGCCAAGTGATATACAAACGTGGCGGCAGTTGTCGATTTAATCCTACCTTTCGCTAGATACAATCAAAACCCGCGTGAGATTCCGATAAGTACAGATGCAGTGCCGTTGGTATCAGGTTCTATGAAAGGGCTGTCCTGAATTTCGTCGGGGAGCATGCTGTATTTTACGGCGGCTAACAGCGACCAGTTTTCGCCGAGTGGGCGAAAATAGCTGGCGCCTACGTGTGGGATGGTGACTGCGCCGGGCTTGTAATTGATTAGGCCGCGTGCAACTTCGTCGTCGAGCGTGCCGTAGTAATAATTGGCGTTGTCTTCTGATAGCCAGGTGACACCAACGCCGGGTGTTAACCGTCCTCCTGCAAATTGCATGGGGTAGCCGTATTGAATAGCGACTTCCTGGCCGCCGCTGGTGTCTGTTACATCGGCGAGTAATTCAATTTCAATTTCACCGGCGCTGCCACTCCACTTCATTGCCAGACCGGCATCCAATGCGATATCGCGGTCTTCCAACAATCGGTAATCAATTCCATTGTCGGCAAGTTCTTTTCTGCCGAGATCATCCACGGAAAATCCATCGAAGCGGAATTTGGTGATGGCTGACAATTCGAATGATTCGCTGCGCGTAAACGTCCAGCCAGCGGTGATGCCTCTAAAATAAAAATTTTCGCCCTGGTAGGTAATAAGCGGGATAGGGAGCACACGTGTACCTTCACCAAGGTAGGGGCTGTCATTGAGTATTGCTGCCAAACCAACTCCCCAGCGCGGTGGACCATCGTCGGGACCGCCATCGGATCCTGCGCTGTTATCGTTTTGCGCAGCAGCGTTAAGTGACAATACGGACAGCAATACTGGCCAGAGTAATTTGTTCATTGGACTACTAACCTCATTAAATTAAGTGGAATCCCGATGCTCAAGCTTGCTCGTGCATTCAACGAATGCACGAGCAAGCATCTATTACAGAATAAACAAATAATGTCGGAGAAATGTCGCGAGCTTTATACGAATAAAAATGTGAAAACAAACATTTTGGCAATAGATGATCAGCATGGGTGTAGTAGCGCTTATACGTCTGTATCAACCTGTAACAGGTTGGTTATTATTGTGGTGCCGCACAATATTGGTGATGAGCTTTAATAAAAATTAAAGCTTGATAGTGCTGGTGCTCACATCCAGCGTGGCATGAGTACCGTTGCTTGAAGTGGATTGGATGGCGAGTTTCCAACCGAACCGATCGCAAATACGGCCGATAAGAAATAGCCCAAGGCCTTGTCCGCGAATAGGTGTGGATTGGCGCAGACTGTCGCGATAGCGGCGTGCAGCTTCGACAGGATTAAAGCCGCTACCGGAATCGGCAACGGAAATAATCGATTTATGTAGCCTTAATTCAACATACCCCGCATCGGTATTTTCAATTGCATTGCGAATTAAATTGCTCACCGCGATTCGCACCATCGCTTCCGGTGCAGCGATAAATGTGGGTTCGATGTCACCAAGTTTTAATGTTGCTGATTTGTTACCCAGCAGGTGTTCGTGATCCTGAATCAAACGCGGTAACAGTTCATGCAACACTGTGACATCTACAGGCTCTGTCTCTGGTGTTGCTTCCCGCGCGAGGTAGAGTAGTGCCACCATGGTTTCTGATAAATCCGCAACTGCGTTTTCGATTCGAGTAAGCGCGGGTTTGGATGTGTCTGGCAATGAAATTTGTTTGAGCACATCTACCGCACCAGAAATAACGGCGATAGGTGTGCGGAATTCATGGCTAGCTTGATCGAGCAGGCTTCGCTCGCGTTCGATAAATTTTTCTACCCTTTCTAAATGCGCATTGCTCGCTTGTGCAATGATCTGGATTTCTTCGCGTTTGTAAGTCGTTGGAATACGTGCGCCGGTATTGTGTGGATCAATCGTTTGCATCCGCTCTGCTAAATCCCGCACCGGGCGAACCAGATTCGCATGCAGCCAAGTGATAAGCCCGCCGATAACCACAATCAAAAATACCGCCCAAGTGGTACTTAGTAATGCATCGAGATTTTGCTGGTCTTCGAGCTCTCTGATGTCAATCATGGTAATCAATTTTCCCGAAGGCAGATCCACAATCAGTGCATGAAATGAATTGAGGCCTGCGAAATTTTCCTCCGCTATAAAGGCTCCATATTCACCTTCTGTTGAGTAAGCTCCGGGTGGATGATTTACTAAATAATCAGGTGCAGCTGACGTTTCATGAGGACTCTTAGCATCACTTTTTTCCGCCAATGTTTTTTCAATGTGCCATGAGCGGACTATGCCGGTCGTTGGCAGTGATCCCATTTGACCATTACGGATGCGTTCAGCATGATCTGCTGAAATGGATTTGAGCATATTGACCCAGAATTTGTGTTCAATCAGATGCTGGCTACTAAAGTTCTGGAGGATTAGTGCAGTTAACATGGAAAGGCCAAATGCGATTAGCGCAGCACTGATCCACCAATGCACGCTGCGCGGTTTGCTAATTAATTTGGTCAGTTTATTCAATTTCGCACAACCTGTAGCCAGAGCCCGGCACTGTGTGCAGGAGCGGTTTTTCCACGCCTTGTTCAAGAGCATGGCGCAGTACATACATATGTGAGCGCAATAAATCTGTGCCCGGTGGCGCATCGCCCCAAGCGGCTTTTTCCAGCCGCGCGCGCGTAACCACACGTGGGCTTTCGCGCATCAATAATTCCAGCAAACTGCGGCCGGTTTTGCTTAGGGTAATTTTCCTGGCGCCGCGTTGTACTTCCAGGGTTTTTAAATGGAATTGGATATCGCTGACCCGCAACACATCATCGGGTGCAGCAAAGTGTTTGAGGCGAGCAACCAATGAGCGCAAGCGAATTTCAATCTCAGGCAACGCAATGGGTTTTACCAAATAATCATCAAGACCGGATTCAAAGCCATCTATTTTATCGCTAAGTTGATCGCGTGCCGTAAGCATAATCACTGGCACTTTTTTCTTTGCATCATTGCGCAAGCGCTTAAGTAGCGTGAGGCCATCGAGGCGCGGTAAATTCCAGTCGAGGACGATTGCGTCATAATCGTTGGATGAGGCGAGGTGCAATCCAGATACACCGTCGGGTGCAGCGTCGAGCACATGCCCGCACGCCTCCAGATAATCGTAAAGGTTGGCGGCGAGTTGCGCGTTGTCCTCAATAATCAGGATCGATAAAGATTCATTACTCACATTGTGTTCCCGCATCAATTGCGTTGTTGTGTTATTAACCATAGCCCAATCGACGATAGTTTTTTAAGCTTCGATTTCAGACTTCATTATGGCGATAGATTCCACGCGCCGATAAATTTTTGCCTTGATAAATTCAATTGCATCGTCCACCAGGCTGTAGATGATCGGTATCACTAGCAAGCACAAGAATGTGGAGGTTATTAGCCCGCCAATCACCACAATTGCCATTGGGGCGCGAAAGCTCGGGTCGGCGCCCATGCCTAAAGCGATGGGCAACATGCCGGCACCCATAGCGATAGTGGTCATAACGATGGGGCGGGCGCGTTTCTTACAAGCATCGACAATGGCGCGGCGTCGGTTGTAGCCGTGATCACGCCGCGCGATGATGATGTAATCCACCAGCAAAATGGAATTTTTGGTAGTGATTCCCATCAGCATAATTAAACCAATCATCGACGGCATTGAGAGACTTGAGCCGGTTATCAGCAACGCAAAAAAAGCACCGGGAATCGACAACAGCAGTGCAACTAGTACGGTTATAGGTTGCATAAAATCTTTTAGCAAAAGTACGAGCACGGCATACACACAGAATATTCCTGCGAGCATGGCAAGCGCAAAACCTACCGCTAATTCGCCCATCACTTCTGCATCGCCCGTCGTAGCGAAAGTCACACCTTGCGGAAGTTTTTGCAAACCGGGTAGCGCTGCTGCTGCGCTCTCGACATCACCTAATGCAAGGCCATTAAGCTCAACAGTGATATTGATATTACGCATTCGATCGTAGCGAGTGATTTCAGATGGGCCGGTCAACATTTCCAACTCCGCAACGCTTTCGAGTGGTACTGGTCCATTTACTCCCGGAACAGGCAAGCGGCGCAATGTATCCAAGTCATCGCGTCCGGTGTTTGCCAGGCGCACCACAATAGGAATTTGCCGTTCACTTACATTTAATTTAGCAAGTGATTGATCGTAATCACCCGAGGTTGCGATGCGTAATGTTTCGGCGATTGATGCAGAGGTAACGCCTAAATCTGCTGCACGGGAAAAATCAGGGCGAATAACTAACTCGGGTCGAACAAGACTCGCCGATGAAGTGACCGCACCAATTCCCGGAATGCTGCGCAATTCCCGTTCAACAAGGCCCGCGTGTTGCGCGAGTAATTGACCATCTTCAGAAGCCAGCACAATTTCATAACCTTCACTGTCGCCACCCATGCCAACACTGATGCGTGTTCCGGGCAATATAGTTAATTCATCCCTGAGCTGGCTTTCTATTTGTTGCCGCTTGATTCCATCGCGCTCATTGCGGTGAGTCAGGTTAGCGGTGAGTACGGCAGTAGTAACACCGGACGGTCCGCTTGCTTCATCCGGATCGCCGGACGCCGCGCTAACACCAATTGCAGTGTAAATAGATTTCACCGCGGAATTTTTTCCCATTATGTGGCGCGCTTGTTCGGCTAGTGCAAGT
>Ga0247804_10001228_pt1 | contig 11862 bp, 7 predicted proteins | sample UWRJL029104C1_FD_181142 | JGI IMG/M metagenome (GOLD analysis project Ga0247804, IMG submission 181142) | Plant litter microbial communities from Arlington Agricultural Research Station in Wisconsin, United States - UWRJ-L029-104C-1 | ecosystem: Environmental > Terrestrial > Plant litter >...
CTGCGCGGTTGGAAATGTGTGAAAGTTATCTACCATCGCTTCTCGCTGCGGGTGCAGAAGAGAGATGTTTTTGTGGATGAATTGGGTGAGAAAATTGTAGATCGGAAATGATTTTTTAGGAAGAGCTTCAGTGTCTTGCCACCCAAGACTGTCGGAATCGTAGTCATCAAACTCCTCCGTGGGAGTTAAGGCATGACCCCAAGGTTGATTTCTATTTTGTTCGAATGCTTCTAGAGTCTGCGATGAGGCGGATGAGGTGGGCACAAGCGCTGCTGATTGTGCAGACTCCGTAGGTAGAGAATTAGATTTCATCGACTTGCAAATGTCAAGATAAGCCCCGTGGTTTCTGTCAAACTCGAGGTATCTGTTGCCGAAAGTGGTTTCAACAGCGAGTGTGAACTTCTCGGCCTTTAGGTTCTTGAGAATTTCATATTCTGGCCAGTACCTCTCCACCTCTTCAGATCGCATTTTTGGGAGTGCATGCTTCTTGAGAGCTCCCTTGTGTGACCGGTCATCGCTATTGAACCATGACTGTAACCACTCATCTCTATTGAACCATGACTGAATGCGGTCCCTCCCCTGCCTAGAATGATTGATACTCCAGGCGAGAACGATACGAAGATGCCGGATAGAAGAAAATTGAGTGATACTAGTAATGAAATATTGGTAAATGGCATTGTCTTCACCTTGGAAGTCCATGGAGTCCCAGATGTCTATGTAACGCACCATAGCACACCCTTTTGCCCCAAGAAACTGGACAAATCGTGGGAGGGCAGGAAGCCACTCGACGGTAAATACGCGCCTACTAAAGAGGAGATACATTGCCTCATATCTCAACTGTCGCGAACTTTGCAACAATGCAGTCGATAGCCAAAATTTCAGCTCCACATTCTCAGTACTAAGGCAGATTCTTTGTATTTCATTTCCGTCGTGGTCGTGAAACGGTGCACGCTCTTCCTCGGGGTGCTTCACCTCATCATCTATATCGAAATAGTATCCGTATATACGATTTCGTATCTCAGAAGGCAGCTGAAGGAAAGAGACGCTTCCATTCGAATGGTGAGACGGACTTATGACAACCCTCCCTCCGCGTCCGCGTGGTTTGATTACGAATAGCTTGGGGTACAGTAGGGGCGTACCACCGGGGTTCCTAGCTAGCCATGCAACTGCAGAGGTGTCTTCTTCCCAAAATTCCTCATCATCGACATCTGCGAGTAGGTCCTCGTCTTCTTCATCGCTGTCGTCATTTGAAGCGTCGTCGCTCACACTATCTTCCCAGCTGCAAGTGCTGACTTCCTCGGAAATGGATGCGGAGTCATTGACAGGTTGTACCACTAGGTTATTCATAGCGATACGAACATTAATGTGGTGTAGATAGAGTAGATGTACACAGAGGTGAAGTTGTTGAGTAGATATGGGATGTTTACCAACTGGGAAGACGGCGGCAAAATAAGCGCCGAGGCTTTGAGTCGCATTACTACCCGAGAACATATTAACTCAACTATTTGTATTGTATACTATATAATATAATATTACAAGAAACAGCTTTGAATTGAGCATCATTATGAAGAATAATAAAAACTCCCCGTTCGTTTCTAAGTGGCAGATTTATCCCTCTTCCACATTCAACTCTTCTACATCATCAAAAATGCCACAACCATACAGAAATGCCATGGCCAAGAAGCTAAATGTCAAAAGCATCAATACTCTCAAACTAAGTCCCTCCATAACACATGCGGCAATACTCGCTATAGTTATTATGTAGAAGTAGAGATATGGCCAATAATAGCGTGGTATCCAGTCTATTACCTCGATGATGTAATTTGCAAAATTCCGAATGTTGTTCATGGAAAACATTCGCCACTTAGAGACAATGTTCATAACTGGAGACCAGGTGTAAGACAAGATTTTCGAGATTATAGATGCTGTGATGGCTTTCATTTTTCGAAACGCTATGTAAACATAGTAGTTAACCATAAGTATAATGGCCGCGATATATGGTACCGCTTTCCTCAGTCTAGGAAATCGCGGTAGAGGGGGCGAGGTAAACAGTAATTTTTCGGGAGCATCTCTTGCTAATGGTATCTTCCTAGTCTCCGGGACATCGGAAATTGAATTAGAAGTCCTCGTACCTGAATATCCCGAGTTCTCCGTCTTCTGTGATGCATTATTCCCAAGGTGTGGCGGTGATGCGGACCATGAATCTGCAAAGTACTTCCAACGACGAGGAATGAAAAAGAGTGGCAGAAGGAGGAAAAGTATAATCACCATCTTAATATGGTACCATATTTCCCAGGTATAGTATGAAACTGCTATCAGCAATTTGAATGAATTAGCAGTTTTGTAAAGAAAGTTGGGGGCAGAGGTTGGTTTGTCTAAATTCTTGTCTAAGTCATCTTTATTTGGAAACTTCACGTTGGCTGTCACCTTACTCGGTACATGTATTACCTTGTAGAGTAAGCGACGCGGCCAACTGAGTATTCTTATTCTAGGCAGGTATCGCTCCTTCTTTGGGATAAAAGTTCCACCGGGAGGCGAAACTGATGGAAGTAACTCATAATCCGAGCTGGTGACCTCTCCTTTATCTCTCCGTTTCTGTTGTGCATTCCATTGATATGAATCTCTTTTGTGTTTGGGAGAAGGTGGAAGAGGTGGGTACCATTCATTGAAGACTGATCCGCTGCGTGGTGCAGTGCTATCTGAAGCTTTCGGAACAAGTTCTAGATTACTTCTCTTGGTTTCGATATTCTTGGGTGAAACACAAATCACTCCTCTGGCATCAAATGGAGGAGTAGTCGCACTCCCATGGACAGTGCTAGAGACTATACTATCGGTTCGAAGCTTTTCCAACTTTCGTTCATCCCATGTTTCTTTGTTGATATCTGTAACATTGATGGCCCAGTAGAACAAGTTCAGCTTTCCCCACAGCAATATTTTGTATGCCAAATCAAGCGTTCCGAGTACAAACTGGTTAAGTTAGTCCTTCATATTCAAACCTGAAATATTACATACCAAGAAAAGCCAAATCCAGCCAACGAGATTGCATGGGTTCGAGAGCGTCGAAGATCTAATAGATTCCCATGCTTTATTACCCAGGAAAGATATCCAACCGTCGCTATGTATCCAGGATGCATTGATCACACCATGACAATAAATCGCTCCCCATTGCTCCCCAATAAACCTGGGATGTTTTAACGTGGCGCATGCGCTGAAGTTTTTAGAAACGTAGGCTTTCCCAAACCCCCAAACGTACAATATCAATAACATAGATTTCGCAATTACCAAATCAAAAAGTTGGATGTATAGCAGATATAAATATTGGTAGTAGCCCCAAAAGGTGTAACCTCTCGTTGAGTCATTTGGGTCTGTCCAATCCAGATCTTCGCCACTGGCAACATAAATAGGCCATAAAACACGAACAAACAAGACTTTGTAGAGACAGAACCTAAGTAGATAATAACCGCGAGTATCTTTTTCGATATTCTGTCCCAATATTATGGTCCTTATTAGTTTCAACGCACCAAGAACAGAAATTATGCTCCATTTGTTGAGCACGTAGTCCGTTGTCAAGCTGTAGTAAAATAGGATTATGGACGATATCGGAACAAGCCAGAACAGCAATCGCTCAGCGATCCATGACAAAGTAGGAACTTGAATGATTTCGCTTCCGAGATGTAGCTTTTCTCCAGTTACTCCGCCCTCTAGACTGGACGAGACTAGAGCTTCGGCTGCTCGTTTTCCAGTGTGTGTAGATAGATTTTCTGAAGTAGTTGAGTGTGATCCCTTCTTTGAAAAGTCGTTCAAGTTATTTTCTGTAGCCGGTATGCTACTTCTTCCAGAATCATTCACTGGAAAAGCGTTCTTTAGCAACCGCTTAGTTTCTTCCTCTAGCCAGTCTCTTTTAGCCAACAACTCTTCCGGCGCAAGCTCGTTATAGTATGGTCTCGAGTGGGCTCGGAAAAGCGCCTTGACTTCTTTTTCCTTTTCCTTTTCAATGCGATGCCATGTCTCGAACCACGATAATCGTTCTTTTAGAGCTATGTTCCGGGATCTTTCAATGTATAGCTCGCTTCGTAATTGTATGTAGGACTCTTGAAGATCCCTCAACTCGTTTCTAGCTGCAGAAGCACGTACAACGTCTTCTCTGCTCTTTGGGTCGGGATCTGAGGCTCGTCTGTAAGCTAGAGCAAGAGGGGGTGACAATAATTGTGGCGCCGGCCTCATTGGAGGAGGTGATGGAATAGCAGACGCTTGGTTGGACAACGGTATTGCCATTGTGTACTGAAGCCAATTAAGCTGCAATCGTGAAACTCAATGCGAACTGACCGATAATGCGTTTACTTGTTCTGCTTGATAAATATCAACTACTACATTACTTTACAAACAACGTACTTTGCTGAGTTCTGGTATGCATGGAGCTGGCTACAAACAAAGAATTGCTGATATGAAAGACTTTGAACGGCCTTGACGATCAACGGCAATTAGCAAACAAAGAAGTTTTTATCAAAAACGGGCAGGTTCCAAACTTTTTTTTCCACTTCAAAGTAAAGAATGGCACTCTCTAGTATCCTTAAACAAGTTAAAAAGTCCTAGGCGCTAACCATTTTCAGTAGCTTCTGATTCTCAAATGGGTACGCCAACTAAAATTATTATACCATTCCTAATCTAAGAAATAATCAAACATTCGATCTCAAAATAGTCTTCTTTGGGCGACTTTATTCGAAGATAAAATAATGGCAACAACCCTTCGAGTTCACTTCCAGAGGTTTTTTGGCAGCTGCACTTTCGCCTTTTGGAAAACCACCTCTAAAGCGTCAATCATTTCCTTCATCTTCTCGTTCTCTGCCCAGCTCCTATAAATATCATTTTCCAGGCCTCCTCCCTTGATATTCAAGAAATTACCCCTAATCTTCGGTACCTCCCACGCAATATTTGCCTTCACAACTTTGCTCATCGGCTCTGGCGTTTGGAGACGATCAGCTAGTTGTTTGATTCTCGCTCGATGACGATCGTTTTCTGCTTTCAATCTATCTCTCTGTGATTTGAGATTGTTCTCCAACTTGCTCCTCATAAACCAGGCGGGTGGCTTGGGTTCGCCTTTCTTATTCATCTGCTGTTGATTATTGTAATCATTGTTGGAATGCCAGTGACGCCCGTCAAAGCTTTCCTCTTCATCCTTTGGTTCTCTGTCATTATCATTACTGGTGGGATTAGGAGTGTCAGGATTTGGTAGCCACCCGTCTTTTCCTGGCACTTTATCCAACGCTTCAATAGACCCGGGTTTCGGTCGCTGGTTCCAGTAATCAATCCATCTCCTTGCTTTCTCCCACATGTTTTTCAGTTTTATGAATTCGATAGCGAAAGGCTGAGCAATATCCCACTTAGCTTCATCCGCATATATTTTCTTGCCCTGTTCTGTACCTGGCATCTTAAGGTTTTGATCCATGTGGAACCATAGACTATAGATGCGGTCAACGAGCGTGTCCAGCTCACGCTTTGTCAAAAGTTTGATCAAAGATTCATAAGTTGTCCTTGTTGTAGGCGGTAGATAGACTTGTGGTTTTGAGAATTTCCAAATTGGGCGTTGGTGCATTCTTAGACGGCCTGCAACTTCTTCTTTGGCGTGCCATGCATATATCACAGTATGCATTTCCCTGATAATGTTCATCATACCAACGTAAATAGCAAATCGCCTTTCTACCGTTGTTTCTGGGAGGCGTTGATTGTTTGGATATCTAATATCTTGTGGGTATGCAAAGAATTCCATGAGGCAGTGCATTCGACTTTTAATCGGCTGCAGGGTCCTAAATTGCGAAATGTACTCGTCGTCAAATTCTCCATTCAAGAGAAGTCTTTCCGCCAGCACAACTTCACAATGATGTAAGAGCTTTAAAGCTCTTTCATGTAGATTGTAACATTCTGACTCGACCAACTTGTAGGACAGCCTTTCCGTGGAGGCAAATCGATCGGCATCCATAACCGTCAGTGATTCATCATGACCTGTATCTATCCAAGGCGGCAATTCTTGCCCCGAAAGACGGAGTAAAGCATTCAATACAGAAATAATGTTGCTAAGTTCACCATATACGAAAAATATAATTCGTGCAGCTTCTTCATACTTTCGTTCTTGGGAAACATACCAGTAGTTACCTCGAGGTCCTTCAATTTGGAGATTTCCGAGATTGCCCCCACGGCTCAAAACCTCGCCTTCAAGTCGTGCGACGTATTTGAAGTTACGATTATTGGTGATCTGAAGTGTACGGATGAGATCTTCAGTTAAGGATACTCCACGAGGAAGAGGAGCTCCAAGTGGAATGTTGCAAATGTATGCATGAGCTTTCACATCGAGTACAACCTGAATCAGAAATTGTGATAGGCTAATATAGGCCAGATCTTGCGTGTATCCGAGCATTCTTGAAGCCTCTTGAACTTGTTCTTGATGCTCGCTCAGTTTCGCTTCGAGCTCCTGGCCATATATCACCATTGCCCGCTTTTCTTCATAACAAACATTGGTGTCTTCGCACGGAGCTCGAATAAAGTCTCTCTCAGCAGCAAGCTCTGAGACAGCTTGGCTTCTTTCTTCTTCGAGCTTGGCTATTCGGTCTTCACTTTCCTGATATTTAACTGTTGCAGCTTCTAGTTTCTCCTTCATCTGGATTCTATCAACAGACGTATTTTGAGCATAATTGAGCTGAGCTTCTAATTGGCGGATGGTCCTCCACAATTCATTCGCTTCTGACTCTTTGGTAATTTTGTATTTCGTAAATTTGTCTCGGAGCTGAGTGTTCTCCCTGATGAACTGGCTCGATGGAAACTTTGGCGAAGCTGGTGACAATTTTGGCTGCTGACCATATTCTTCACTAGCTTCCTTGTAAATCTTAACTTGCATTGCAAGATCATCAATTTGGGAATCTTTATCAATATAGCAGGTGCACTTGGGTGACTCCAGATGTCGACACTCGGTGAAGCACATGCAGCTATCGGTATGTTGGCATTGAGTCCAATGCCTAGTACCGTAAGATAGGCCAATGCTCAGAAAGATTCCGGCTCCAAGTGCGAAAATGAGTTTTCCCACTATCACAAAGGTGATAAAAGTACATATAGAAAAGATACGGAGGACCATTCTACGCGTAAACGCTCTGATGGCAGGCTCAAAAAAGGCGTGATACCCCTTTATCCGCGAGTAAAATGCTGAGGGCCCTTCTCTCCAAATCAGGTGAAACAAGATGGATGTCTCTGGAACTATGACAAATATCGCGAGTAAAGCCGCTACGATGAAGAAGACAAGCTCTGGATAGGCGATGAATCCTAGAAATGTTACAGAGAGCATGAACCAGAACATGAGCGGTGAAGCTATAACTAGACGAACATAGTTATTACCAAGTATGGAAGTAATCTACGTAGTGTCAGACTTCAGTCTATTGTAATAATTGGTAAGAGTTACCATATATTCGAGTTTAAGACTAATCCTTTGTGCCCAAGGCAGGAAATAAACATAACCCCAAACCATAGTTATCGCCACCTATATCTAGTTAGTGTATTGTTTTCATCTCGTATTAATTAAATATACAGATCCAAACCCAGGCACTGTAGTAGGCATGAGCAAATCCTGAACAATGTCGATCCAGATTCTCCAAGCATCACCACGTCTTGTCAACCCAAGTTCATTCCCTAGACATCTCTGCTTCTGAAACCAACTGTCGCTACTTCTTAGATGCTTTGGAAATTTGAAGCGGAAACAGCCTAGCAATGGGTGTTCCCCGTCGCCAAACACCGCAACTAGATATTCGTAGGAGTAGAGGAAAGTACCACCCAGATATCGGTATGTGTAGGAGGCGGAGTAGATGAATAGTGGTAGGGAGGTGGAAATGAGCACCACCTTGGTGTTGAGGGAGAGATTTCTGAAGGTAGGCTTTCGTGTGTTTTCATCTTCCGGGCCAGGAAGATGTACAAGTCTAATGGGTCGTTCCATTATTTTCTGCTAGGTTGGGTACGTGCTCCCTACGAGGAACAACAAGCTGGATATCACAAAGTTTGTCTGTTTGGAACTTTAAAAAAAGACTGCATTGATCGAGAGAGTCATAGGAGGAATGAAGGTTTCATCAATATCCCTTCAAGTGGCGTTTGAACAAAGAGCGATCGAAATGTGGCAATAGAAAAAGGCGAAGGCCGAGTATAGCACAAAGAATATGATGAGCTCTAGCATCGGCACTTGAATAATCTATTAGCCAATCTGGGCGCAACTCGAGAATGTTAGTATGCTAGATCTCTCGCGGGACTGCAGTTTTTGCGCAGACATATACCACCGGCACGCATGAATCACTAAATAACTGTCAACTGCATTTCATTTCTCATATAGCATTATGGTTCGCTAAGATTCATCTTCACTATCAGTCATCACAAACTCCCTTCCACCTCTCAAATTCGCTTCTTCATCAGTCTTCAGCTTCCCAAATCCTTCGTTAAATGATGCTTCCCGTGATGGGTAAGGCTCATCACACCTCGCAGCATGTAGTCGTGGGAAATATCGTCGGTATGAGAAATATGTGACGCTCATACCAAGAATAGATCCACAGGTCACGTCGTAAACGTCATGGCTACAAAGTATCAGCACCGCACATAGTGAAATAGTCGAAGGGGGCATACCGATAGTCCTCACACCTCGAAATTGCAATCATCGCTGCTCCAAGCAGCGGCGAAAAGGCCAACAAGGCCTTCCCTAAATCGGTTCTTGGTCTAAAGATATGTAGCTGCCCGCAGAAAAACAAGGTGAGGTATCCCAATCCAGCAAATGCCATATTCGAATGCCCGCTGGGGAAGCTCCTCCATCCATCGTGTAAAGTATGGTGATCAGTCTCGGTGCAAACATCGAATGTAACAAGCACGTTTTCAGGTGTTCCGGGTGCCGGTTTGCATCTTGATATCAGGTCTGGACGGGGCCTGCCGACTGCGTTCTTGATGACATCGGTTATGAATGACGAGAGTGCAAGCCTGGTAAGTCAGCTTGGATCCTAGGAGTTCAAATGGTATGGCATACGCTATAAAGAACCCAAGCAGTGTGACATGGAACTTATGGCCATCTGCTCTCAATACTACAAGTGATAAGATCAGAGTTACCAGAGGCACTCCTCCGGCATACACAAAGTTCCAACCGACAGATACTCTCTCAACCAGCGCATGTGGATATAGGAGGTTCATGTTGTTTATGAAGAACATTCGGTGGAAGGGCGTCACAAAGAACACAATCTAAATATACCGTCAGCGGCTGGAACTTCTGTAACCATGCTAGGAGCTTCATACCAGGAGATATGCTGTGACCAGGAACACAAATCCGACATAATCCGGCGCATATGTTTTCTAGTGGTTCGGCATCAGCAACGGACTAATTTTGCATAGTATCTCGGCTTTGTACCTCCCAAAATCTCGCGACGGATCCTATCCAGCCCGTCTGAGCAGCAAGTCCAGAAGACCCGGAGCGGGCGCGTGGCATCGTCCGTGAGTCTCTCGACGGCCCCGAGACGCTGGCATTGTTCTGCATAGCCCGACCAGTCTGGGAGAGGATATCCAAAATGTAGGTTGAGGTGGAAGAGGAAGTAGATCTTTTATGCTTGACGTTCATAGTATTCCTTCAACCACCTTGTCCTAGTATATTAGTGGATTTGGCGCGTCGAGCCCAAAACCATTGACGTCAGCCTCGCCAAGATATAATATCAGATTCCCCGAATAAACTTTAATGTATATAATGAAAGGACGTGCCCGTTTCTGCTCCACTTCGTAATATCGGTTTCTTCTGTATAGGCCGGTTTATTTATACTATTGTGTTCCTTATGATCTAGGACAAAATTATGGAGTATACTCTCGAGTGAGATGGTACAGTGTAACACGACGATCTTTGGAAACAGAAGGATGTAGTAGCCTACCAGTGGTTAAGGGACTTGGGTGCGTGTGTTCTACAAGAGTTTGCTCAGTGTGACACGAAAAGACTTGACGGATTGGCGAATTGATAAAGCTAAGTATTAGAGCGTAGTGTTAAATTTAATCTTCCTGTTCCAATTTTGCTTAATACTATTCTGTTACTAGAGAATCTCCATATACCTTAAATCTGTTTAGCATCGTAGTATGTTCCTGCTGGCAATTAGCGATACTATTGCCTCTGTTTGCTTTAGTGCTTCGCTCCGTCTCTATAATTCATACTATGCCTATTCTCAAAGCATATGCATTGCAGCCACTATTGCTATCTATGTTAACTCTATATGTCAAACGTTTTCAAGCTCCACTCTCCCTTCCATCGCTTTCTCCCTCCATTTTAATTTGTTTTCTGCTCTGTTCCTCCACAATTGCCTTAGCAAAGAAGCATGCTCTTTCACCAAATCCTCGACATGCTGCGCTGGCGTGTGAATGTACCATCGTTCCCGGTCCATAGCAGAGCATTTGTGATCTGGATGCATTCCACATTGCAATGCAAATTCGGGTCTTAGACCTATAGCAAATGCTGAATTCACATATCCTTACAATTGCACCATAGATTAGCAGGTGGCGGTTCGAGTCAAGTGCTGAATGAGAATGTCACATACTAAAGTCTTCTGCTTCATCAAAATCCCATTCCTGCCCAATACTGAGAACGAATACCGTAACAAGATGATTAACCAAAGTTGCTTCTGGAGTCTCTGATTGACGTAAAACTGGCCCATATGGCTCGGGAACATTGCCAGCAAGACGTTCTTCGTAGTCTTTCAATACTAGCTCGGAGACGTTCTCGTTAATCTCAAGCCATGCTAGAATCGCTTTCTTATCATCAGGCTTTGGAAGTTTCATTTCCGGATTATAAACCACCATGGAATCATCCCATTCTGTGTCGGACTTTAGGGAGGGATGTAGAAAAGAGCGACAAGGGTCCCCCGAGTTCATGTTGGACGATCTCCTCGAGGTCGGGCATCATTTCAAATTTGAGTTTAGTTGAAGCCATGATGGTGAAGTTGTGGTTTGTTGCAAAGTATGAACACTTGAGATACCCAGGTTTCAAGTTTATATCAACCCTGTAAAATACATGTATTTATTGCAAACGAAAGCCTGAGTCTCACCAGGAATGTACATGCTAATTGATCTATCTTACTTAAAGTAAATCATGCAGAATTTCAGATATTTATCGTGGGACAACTATACTGAACGCTGAAGGTTATATTCAAACTGGTGATAGCCAATATATGCGAACCACTCCAGCAGGAGATTTCCACCGAGAGGGTAAGCCAGCAGCGTAAGCATACGATTGGTACTACTGTACAGGAAAGAGTTTCCATATATTTTCTGCTTTTATCTGCTTTATATATTCTGTTTCATATGTTCTATTTTATATTAACAGTAGCTCGCCCATTTCACTTGATGCGGCATCGCCCGCAGGCTCCTGTAAGTAGCGGCTTCAGGTGAACCAGTCAGCATCCAGCCGCATATTTGAGTTCCGTGTATACGCCAAGATATCCAGCCTTACATCCCGTTGTCAGAGCACATCAACACCAGCATTCTTTCAGACCCTTATTACAATAGGCAGGCCACTTCTAGGGTGCCAATTGATCATATCAAGCTAAGTTTTTTCGGAAAACCAATACAGAATGGCAGATCAACAAGCGCAAGGCCAACAAGAACAGGGCCCTGAGGCTACCGGCAGCTTCTACCCCCCTCCACCATACTTTTGGGAGAGCTTCACGCCCGAGAAGCTCGCACAACTCGAAGAGCTACGCGATGAGCAAAACGGATTGCAGGTTACAGCTGGAGAAACTTCGAAAACCGCGCGCCTCCTCAACCTCCCCACAGAGCTACGCTTCCTCCAGCCACCACCTCCCCCAACAGACGGAGCATGGCAATGCT
>Ga0247804_10001229_pt1 | contig 11860 bp, 5 predicted proteins | sample UWRJL029104C1_FD_181142 | JGI IMG/M metagenome (GOLD analysis project Ga0247804, IMG submission 181142) | Plant litter microbial communities from Arlington Agricultural Research Station in Wisconsin, United States - UWRJ-L029-104C-1 | ecosystem: Environmental > Terrestrial > Plant litter >...
GGCGGCCCCGCAGACGCCGAAGGAGTTGCTGGCGCATTTTTCGCCCCAGGAGGCGACGGCGGCCACGGCGGCACTGCGGGAACTGGTGGATTTGGGGGAACTGAGCTACGCGGCCGACGGACGCTTGCGCGTCACCTCAATCAATAATTAATGACGAACAATTAATAATTAAGTAGGGCAAGCGGGTCCCGACTCAATTATTAATTGTTCATTATTAATTCCCTTAATAAGCTGTGATGCCGCCCAGCAGGTTGCGCACGTTGGTGAAGCCCTGGCTGGTCAGAAACGCTTTGGCCTGGGCCGAGCGGCCGCCGCTTTTGCAATGCACGATAACTTCCTGGTCCTTTAGCTCGTCGAGCTCGTTGAGCTTATCGGGCAGGGAGCCGAGGGGGATGTTCTGGCTGCCGAGGATGGCGCGTTCCTCGTGTTCCCAGGGCTCGCGCACGTCGATGATGGTGGGGGTTTCGCCGGCTTGCTGGCGTTGCTGGAGTTCGGCGGGGGTGATGTCGGCCATGAGGAGGTGAGTAATGGAATGGTAAAATGAAGAGTGGGAACAAAGGTCGGGATTGGGGAATTGTTTTGGGGCGCGATGCGGTTTGCGCGGGAACGTGGCCGGGCGGGGTGTGCAGCTTCCTCAATCCTTCATCTTAGCTCTCCGCTGGCTTCCCTATCTTTGTTGTTTCCCCCCCTATCAACTTTATGAAAAAACTCTTCTTTGCTCTGCTACTGAGCTTGCCGCTGTTGCCAGCGGCGGCCCAGACGTTTCCGCCCGTACCGGCCTCGCCGCCGGCCAACCTGCAAGGCCAGGCCCTGCGCGACTGGCTGCGCACGAACTGGTACGATGGTAAGCGCAACGTACTGAGTTACGGCCAGGCACGGGCCAAGATGTACAACTACGCCGACAACTACAACAACTCGGTGACCTGCGTGTACTCGGGCTACACCACGCCGGTGACGCTGAATTTCAACAGCTCCAGCACCAGTTCGGCGGCCAATATCAACTGCGAGCACACGATTCCGCAGTCGTGGTTCAGCGAAGCCGCCCGCATGGTGTCGGACATGCACCACCTCTACCCCACTTACATTCAGTGGAATTCGAACCGGGGCAACAACCCCTTCTACGAGATTCCGGATGCTAATGGGACGACCTGGATGCGCAACACCACCAGCCAGACGACCATCCCAACCACGCTCATCGACGAGTATAGCGAGGCTACCCGCAATCAGTTTGAGCCCCGCGAAGACCACAAGGGCAACATCGCCCGCACGGCCTTCTACTTCTACACGATGCACGAGGGCCAGCCCCAGCTGACGGCTACCGGGCACCAGAGCATCACCTCCCTGGCCGATTTGGCGACGCTGTACCAGTGGCACCTGGCCGACCCGGTGGATGCCCACGAGCGCGAGCGCAACCGCCGCGTGGCCGCCAGCCAGGGCAACTACAACCCCTTCATCGAATACCCCGAGCTGGCGGCGCTGGCCTACGGCCTCACGCCTACCGGCCCGGTTATCACCTTTGCCGGCGCCACGGGCAGCATTGCCGAAGGCAACAGCGGCACCAGCACTTACACGCTGACACTGAACGCAGTTCCGGCCCCTACCGCCGCCCTCACCGTGCAGGTGGCCCTGAACGCGGCTTCCTCGACGGCCACCAACGGCTCGGATTTCGCCTTCACCTCGCCCACTACCGTGACTTTCGCGGCTGGCCAGACTTCGGCTACCACTACCATCACCATAAACGGCGACACGCAGCCGGAACTGGATGAGACGGTTATTCTGAACCTGACTTCGCCCGGCACCGGCGCCAGCATCGGCAGCCCGGCCACCCACACGCTCACCATCACCAACGACGACGGCGCGGCTCCGACCCTGGCGTTCGCCTCGGCTACGGGCGCCATTGCGGAGGGCAACAGCGGCACCAGCACGCACACCGTGAACGTGACCCTGACCAACGCCGCCAGCCTCACCTTCCCGCTGACGCTGCCCGTGACGGTGGACGCGACCTCGACGGCCACCTCCCCGGCCGACTACACCCTCAACACGCCGCTGCTGACCTTTGCCAGCGCTACGACACTTACCCAGGCTATTACGGTGACCGTGGTGGGCGACACCAACCCCGAGCCGACCGAAACCGTGGTGCTACACCTGGGTACGCCGTCGGTGAGTGGGGTGGTCCTGGGCACGCCCAGCACCTACACGCTGAGCATTACCAACGACGACGCCAACCCGACGGGCACGCCGTGCTCGCGCCTGTTCTTCACGCAGTACGCGGAGGCCTCGACCGGCAATAACAAAGCGGTTGAGTTCTTCAACCCCAGCCAGGTGGCTGTTGACCTGACGGGCAAGCGTATCGAGCTGTTTGCCAACGGCGCTACTACGCCCACCAACACGCTGGCCCTGACGGGCACGCTGGCCCCCGGCGCCACCTACGTCGTTACCAATAGCGGCTCGACCGATGCCGGCCTGATTGCGGCCAGCAATATCACCAGCAACATCACCTTCTTCAATGGCGACGATGCCATCGTGCTTTTCGATGGCACCGACACGCTCGACATCATCGGGGTGGTGGGCCAGCGTCCCATTGAGTGGACGACGGCCGGCGGCGGCTCGACGCTGAATAACACCCTGGTGCGCCTGCCCGCTACCGAGATGGGCGGCAACTGGAACGGCCCCAACGGCAGCATCACCTGGACCAGCGGCGGCGTGGACAACTACACCGGCTTCGGCTCCTACACCAGCATTGCCTGCGTGGTGACGGGCACCCGCACTCCCACCGTGCTGCGCAAAGGTCTGGAAATCTACCCCAACCCCACTTCCGAAAGCGTGCGCCTGCGCCTGCCCGCCGTGGCTGGCACCCTGGCCGCTACGGTGGAAGTGCTCGACCCGATGGGCCGCGTGGTGCGCTCGCGCCCGGCCAACATCGGCGCCGCCGATGCCGTGCAGGTGGACCTGCGCGGCCTGGCCGCCGGACTCTACGCCGTGCGCGTGACCACCGGCACGGTGCAGTACACCGGCCGCGTGGTGCTACGCTAGGCGCCGGCACGGTAGCCGATTCACCTAAAAGCCCTGACCGTTGCGGTCAGGGCTTTTTGTTTGGGCAAGAACTGGCGGGCAACTTCCTGCGCCTTGTTGGCAATTGGCAATAAGCGTTAGGAGGCCACCTTAAAGTTGAAGGAGGCTGCCTTACAGCTTCAGGAGGCCGCCTTGAAGCTCTTGGTGGTTGCCTTGAAGCTTTTGGAGGCCACCGGGAAGCCCTTGGTGGTTGCCAACAGCTTTCGGCTGGGCTGCCCTTAAGCAACCATGACGGGCTGGCCGAGGTGGGCGACGATGGTGGCGACAGCCTCGGCGGCCGGCAGTTCGATGGACACGCGCAGGCCGTAGGCCGGGCGCTCCAGAGTATTCAGCTGTGATTCCAGCATCTGCGCCTTCATGTAGTGGCCCTTGCGGGCGGTCAGGCGGGCTTCGAGCACGGCGTCGGGGCCGTCGAGGAAGACCCACTGGATAGGGCGGGCGGCCGGGCTTTGCAGGGTAACGCGGTAGGCCTCCCGGAGGGCGGAGCAGGCGAGTACGGCACCACCCGCCCGTTGCCACTCGGCCACGGCGGCGGCCATGGTGGCGAGCCAGCCGGCGCGGTCGGCGTCGGTGAGGGGGGTGCCCGCTTTCATTTTGGCGATGTTGGCGTCGGAGTGGAAGTCATCGCCGTCGTGAAACGGCAGGTGCAGGCGCGCGGCCAGCAGCTCGCCCACCGTACTCTTGCCGCTGCCCGACACGCCCATGACAATGATAACGTTACCGGGAGCTGAAGCGGTGGGCATAGGCATTCTGAGGATTGGTAAAAAGGGAGAATAAACCCGCAGACAGCACGGGGCAATGGGAAAGAACACCAACGGCGGGCGCAGGCATTTGTTCAGCTTCGCCCCGAAAAACAAAAGCCCCGCCGCCAGCAAAGTGGCGACGGGGCTTGAGAAGCAGGCAGCGCCTACGCGCGGGGCTTAGTCCACCGTGAGGCGTTTGTAGACCGTGGTGGTGCCGGCCTGCAGGCGCACCAAGTACACACCCGAGGCGACGTGGTGCAGGTCGAGCTCGGTGCGGGCACCGCTGGCCGGCAGGGCCAGGGTGCGTTGCTGCACCGTCTGGCCAAGGGCGTTGAGCAGCGTCAGCTCAACCGTGCTGGCGCCGGCGATGGCCGGAACCTGCACAGTGCAGGCGCTGTGCGCGGGGTTAGGATACACCAGCACGGCGGCCGTGAGGGCGGCCGAAGCAGTACCCGTGATAGTGACCGTGACAGCAGCCGAGGCGGCCGAAGCGCAGCCCGTGGCCGAGGTGGTCACCACCGTGTAGCTGCCGTTGCCGGCGGCCGAGGTCACCACGTAGGTGGGGCCGGTGGCGCCGGGGATGAGGGTCGGGCCGAAGTACCACTGGTTGCCGCTGGCGGCGCTGCTGGTGAGCGTGCCGGCCGGGCTCTGGGTGATAACCGGGGTGGCCGGCAGCGGCTCAACCGTGACGGCCGTGGCGGCCGAGGTGGCCGAGCAGCCGGCGGTGGTGTTGCCCACGACGGTGTAGCTACCGCTGGCATTGACGGTGATGCTGGCCGTGGTGGCGCCGTTGCTCCAGAGGTAGGTGTCGGCGCCGCTGGCCGTGAGGACCACGCTACCGCCCTGGCAGAAGCTGGTGGCCCCGGCGGTGGCGATGCTCACCGTGGGCACGGTGTTGATGGTAGCCGTGACGGCCGTGCGGGGGCTTTCGCAACCGCTGGCATTCAGGGCGCTCACGTAGTAGGTGGTGGTGGCCGCGATACTCGGCGTGGTGTAGCTGGCCGTGGTGGCGCCGCTGATGGCCGTGCCGCCGGTGGCGGTGGTGTACCACGCATAAGTGCCGCCCGTGGGGGCGCCGCTGGCCGTCAGGGTCAGGCTGCCGGCGCCGCAGTTAGCGGCGGGCGTGGTAGCAGTGGGGGCGGCAGGGGCCGCGTTCACCGTGACGGTGGTGGCTACCGGGGCGGCCACGCAGCCGGCGGCTACGGTGCCGGTCACGGTGTAGGTGCCGCCGGTGGTTACGGTGATGCTGGCGGTGGTGGCGCCGGTGCTCCACACGTAGGTGTTGGCGCCGCTGGCCGTCAGCACTACGCTGCCGCCGTCGCAGAACGTGGTGGCGCCGGTGGGCGTCACGTTCACTACCGGCAAGGCGCTGATGGTGGCCGTGACGGCCGTGCGGGGGCTTTCGCAGCCGCCTGCGCCCACGATGCTCACGTAGTACGTGGTAGTGGCGTTGAGCACGGGCGTGGTGTAGCTACCACCGGTTACGCCGCTGATGGGCGTGCCGCCCGTGGCCGTGGTGTACCAGGCGTAGGTGTTACCGGTAGCGGCGCCGCTGGCCGTCAGGGTGAGGCTGCCCGATGCGCAACTGGCCGCGCCGGTGGTGGTGGCGGCCGTCGGCGTCGGGTTCACGGTCACCGTGGTAGCGGCCGAGGTGGCCGGGCAACCGGCGGCGCTGGTCCCCGTCACGGAGTAGCTGCCGCTGGTGCTTACGGTGATGCTGGCCGTGGTGGCGCCGGTGCTCCACTGGTAGCTGGCAGCGCCGGTAGCCGTCAGTACTACGCTGCCGCCCGAGCAGAAGGTCGTCGGCGTCGTCGTGGTGATGCTCACCGTGGGCACGGTGTTGATGGTAGCCGTGACGGCCGTGCGGGGGCTTTCGCAACCGCTGGCACTCAGGGCGCTCACGTAGTAGGTGGTGGTAGTGGCGATGCTCGGCGTGGTGTAGCTGGCCGTGGTGGCGCCGCTGATGGCCGTGCCGCCGGTGGCGGTGGTGTACCACGCATAAGTGCCGCCCGTGGGGGTGCCGCTGGCCGTCAGTACCACGTTGCCCGGGCCGCAGATGGCGGCGGGGGTCGTCGAGGGAGCCGTGGGCAGGGGGTTCACCGTGACCGTAGTGGCGGCCGAAGTGGCCGGGCAACCCTCGGCGCTGGTGCCGGTGACAGTGTAGCTACCGCCGGCCGTTACCGTGATGGTGGGCGTGGTAGCGCCCGTGCTCCACTGGTACGAGCTGGCGCCGGTAGCCGTCAGCACCACCGAGCCGCCCGCGCAGAAGGTCGTCGGCGTGGTCGTGGTGATGCTCACCGTGGGCACGGCATTAATGGTGGCAACCACTTCCGAACGCGGGCTTTCGCAGCCGCCGCTGGTGCGGACGCTCACGAAGTACGGCGTGGTGGCCGAGAGGCTGGGCGTGGTGTAGCTAGCGCCGGTGGCCCCCGCGATGGGCGTGCCGCCCTGCTGCTGGGTGTACCACACGTACGAGCCGCCGGCGGGGGCACCGCTGGCCGACAAAGTCACGCTGCCCGGGCCGCAACGGTTGGCCGGCGTGGCAGTCGGGAAGGTGGGCAGGGGCGTCACGGTCACCTCAGTAGTGGCCGAGGTGGCCGAGCAGCCGGCGCTGCTGGTGCCGGTCACGGCGTAGCTGCCGCCGGCCGTCACGGTGATGCTGGCGGCCGTCGAGCCGGTGCTCCACTGGTAGCTGGCGGCGCCGTTGGCCGTCAGCACCACGCTGCCGCCCTGGCAGAAGGTCGTCGGCGTGGTCGTGGTGATGGTCACCACCGGAATGGCGTTGATAACGCCCGTCACGGCCGTGCGCGGGCCCTGGCAGGCCGAAGCCCCGCTGCCCGTGCTGATGGCCACGTAGTAGATGGTAGTAGCCGAGAGGCTGGGCGTGGTGTAGCTGGCGCCGGTGGCCCCGGCAATGGCCGTGCCGCCCTGCTGCTGGGTGTACCAGGCGTAGGTGCCGCCCGAAGGGGCACCGCCGGCCGTCAGCGTCAGGCTGCCCGTGCCGCAGCGGCTGGCAGGCGTAGCCGCCGTAGTGGGCGTGTACTGCACACAGTAAGGCGTGGTGCCCGTGATGGTGCCGCCCGGCGTGGCCACCACTACCGGACCGCTGGTAGCGCCGGCGGGCACGGTGAAGGTCAGCGTAGTGCCGTTCGCACCCACCGTCACGCCGGTGATGGTCACGCCGTTAATGGTAACCGTGGTGCTGCCGGTCACGAAGCCGGTGCCGGTCACCGTCACCACCGTGCCCACCGGGCCTGCGGTCGGCGAGATGCTGCCGATGGTGGGCACGGCGTACACGCCGTTGCCGCTGAGGTTCACCACGTAGGTGCCCAGCGCCGACGTCAGGCGCAGGGTGCCCGTCTGGGCGCCCACGGTGGCGGGGCTAAAGGTCACACTTACCGAAGCCGTGCCGCCAGCCGGCACCGTGGTCGGGGCCGTGCCGCTCACGGCGAAGTTGCCGGTGGTGGCCACGCCGCTCAGCGTCAGCGTCCCCGTGCCGGGGTTAGCCAGGATGAAGGTAACGGCGGCCGAAGTCGAGCCTACCGTCTGGTTGCCGAAGTTGTAGGCCGTCCCGTTGCTGGGGTACGGGAAGCCGCCCTGCGTCACCACCAGTTGCGCGCTCGTGGTGATGGTGAAGCTGGTGGCGCTGGTGGCGGTGCCGCCGGGCGTAGTCACGGCAATGAGGCCGGTCGAAGCGCCGCTGGGCACGGTGAAGGTGATGGTGGTGCCGGTGCCGTTCACCGTGAAGCCGCTTACCGTCACGCCGTTCAGCGTGAGGGCGGTGGCGCCGGTGAAGTTGGTGCCGGTCACGGTAACGGTGGCGCCCACCGAGCCGCTGCCCGGTGTGAAGCTGGTGATGGTGGGGGCGGGAATGCCCAGCAGCACGCTCACGGTGTTGGCGGCCGAGTTCATGGCGGCCAGGTCGAGGCGACCGTCGCCATTCACGTCGGCCAGGGCGGTGCTGGCGGTGCCCAGGCCGGTGGCGAAGTCGGTGCGGGTGCCGAAGGTACCGGGGCCGGTAGCGAGCAGCACCGAGGCGCTATTAGCGCCCTGGTTGGCGGTGATAATGTCGAAGCGGCCGTCGCCATTCACGTCGGCCAGGTCCACGTCCTGCGGGGTCGAGCCGGTATTGTAGTCGGTACGGGCCAGATAGTTGCTGCCGGTGGCGGCGGCGCTCAGCAGCACGCTCACGCCGTTCACCGAGTTATTGCCGGTCACGATGTCGAGGCGGCCGTCGGCGTTGAGGTCGTTCAGGGCCACGTAGAAAGGCGTCGAGGCCGTAGCGTAGTCCACTTTGGTGGCAAAGCTGCCGTCGCCGTTGCCCAGCAGCACGCTGGCGGTGTTGGCGCTCAGGTTGCTGGTCACGATGTCGAGCTTGCCGTCGTTGTTCACGTCGCCTACGGCCACACCGTTGGGCTCGTTGCCGGTGGTGTAGTCGAGGCGGTTGGCGAAGATGCCGCTGCCCAGGTTCAGGTACACCGACACGCTGTTGCCGATGCCCGCCGTGGCGTTGCCGGCGTTGCTCACCACGATGTCGAGGCGGCCGTCGCTGTTCACGTCGCCCACGGCCACCAGGCCGGGCACGTTGGCGCAGGGGTATTGCGTGGAAACGCCCAGGCCCGAGCCGGTGTTCAGCATCACACCCACCGAGTTAGTGGTCGTGTTGGCCACTATCACGTCGAGGCGGCTGTCGCCGTTCACGTCGCCCAGCACGAGGCCCAGCGGGCCGCTGCCCGCCGTGTAGTCCACGCGGGCCCCGAAGGCCCCCGTGCTCGACCCGGGGAACACCGATACGGTGTTGTCGGCGGTATTAGCCACCACAATGTCGGGGCGGTTGTCGCCGGTGATGTCGCCCATCACCATGTCGCCGGGGTTGTTGCCCGAGGCATAAGCCACCGGCGCGCCAAAGCGGCCCGACGAGGCCGTCGTGGCCGTCGTAAACTGGTACGTATAAGGGATTGCAATGGCGCCGGTGGTGCTCAGCACCGTGCTGGGCACGGTCACGCTCACCGTTTCGCCGGGCAGGAACACCGGCGACGTCAGCGGCAGCGTGGCCGTGGTGCCGCTTATCGTGGACAGGCCCATGGCCCGCTGCCCTTTCCCCAGGTTACCAAACACCCGGATGTTGTTGGAAGCCAGCAAAGCCGGCGTGGCACTGAACGTCACCGCAATGTTCGAGGCCAGCGGCGCGTTTACCACGTTGGCCACCGGGCTGCGGCCGGTCACGCTGAACGTAGCCGGGGCGGTACAGGAAACCGTAGCCGCCCAGCCATTATATTCCGTGTTCACATCGGAAATAAAGACGACCGTGAGCTGCCCGGTAGCATTGGTCGCCGTTACGGTACCGGGGCTGACAGTGCCCGTGTACGTGCCGATTAGCGTTGAGGCAGCGCTGGGGCCGTCGTAGATGGACAGCCTGTCCCAGTTCTGCTCAAGCTCGAAGCTTGTGAAAGCCAGTCGCACCTTGGCCCCGGCCGTAGCCGGCGAGAACACCTTGGTATAGTTTTCGTTGCTCAGGTAAGTGCCGGCGGCTCCCCCCGAGTCGTAGAACGTGCCCGAGCAGGTCGTCACGGGCGTGTTGTTCATCAGGAAGGTGTTGGTCGTCACGCAGGAAATGGCCGCCGCGAAGCCCGAGGGGGTCTGCGACTGGTCGGAGGTAAACACCAGCGTGAGCTGCCCGGTGGCGTTGGTAGCCGTCACGGTGCCGGGGCTGTTAGTGCTGGTATAGGTGCCGATGAGCGTCGAGGCCGTGCTGGGCCCGTCGTAAATATACAGGAAGTCGAAGTTATTCTCCAGCTCGAAGCTGCTGAACGTCAGGCGCACCTTCGCCCCGGCCGTCGAGGGGGTCAGCGTCTTGTTGTAGGTTTCGTAGTTGTAGTACGGGTCCGTCGGTCCGCCCGAGTCGTAGAGCGTACCCGAGCAGGCCGTCACCGGGTCGTTGTTCATGAGGTACTGGCCCGCCGTCGTTACCACGAAGTTGGTCACGCTGGTAGCCGTGCTCCCATTCGAGGTTACCACAATGGGTCCGGTTACGGCACCGGTGGGCACGGTGGCCGTTATCTGCGTCGAGCTGAACGTGCCGCTGGTGACGCCTACCCCCCCGATAGTGAGGCTGGTCGGCGATGTAAACGGGCCGCCCGTGATGATAACGGTGCTGCCCACCGGTCCACCCGTCGGCGCAAAGCTGGTGATAGAGGTCTGGGCCTGCGTGCCTTGCACCAGCCCAATCGACAGCAGCAGTACCAACAGCCAGGCCAACGGATACTGCCACACGGGGAAGAGCACGCGGCCCAACGGCCGCATCGCGGGAGTAAAGGGTTGTTTCATGGAAAATGAAGCTAAAATGAAGGGTCAAAGATAGTGTAAGCCTTCTGGTGAGTAAAGAAAAAGTTCAAGTTTTTAGCAAAACTCCTTAACACGAACAATGCCAATTTTCAGGTGCTAAATTTTAGAGCATCACATATGCTCCGCCCCCTCGCCTTATCTTCGCGCCCTGCTTACGGCAATGGATTTCCGCCCCGAACCGCTGACGCCCGGCGCGTCACGCTGATGATTCCTACGCTTCGGCCCGGCCTGGTGGGCGGGGCCGCTTGTTTCATCCTGCCCGTTCGCCCGCCATGCGTCTTCCCTCCTATTCTTTCCGTCGGCAAATCGTCCGCCTGCGGGCTTTCAACCTGCTAGCAGCCACGCAATTTCTACTGCGCTGGCTGATACTGGCCAGCCTGGTAGGCGCACTGGCCGGCACCGCCTCAGCGGGCTTCCTGGTGGCGCTGGAGTGGACGACCCGCTGGCGCGAAGCCCACCCCTGGGTGCTGGCGCTGCTGCCGGCGGCGGGCCTGCTCATCGGCCTGGCCTACCACCATTTCGGCAGCCGCGTGGTGAAGGGCAACAACCTGATTCTGGAAGAAATCCACCGCCCCAGCGGGGTTATTCCGCTGCGCATGGTGCCGCTGGTGCTGGGCGGCACCCTACTCACGCACCTCGTGGGCGGCTCGGCCGGGCGCGAGGGCACGGCTGTGCAGATGGGCGGCGCCCTGGCCGACCAGCTCAGCCGCTGGCTGCCGCCGGCCGAGCGGCGCCTGCTGCTCATCGCGGGCATGAGTGCGGGCTTTGCGGCGGTGTTCGGCACGCCGCTGGCGGGGGCGGTGTTTGGGCTGGAAGTGTGGCTGCTGGGCTCCATCCGCTACGAGGCGGTGCTGCCCAGCTTCCTGGCCGCCGTGCTGGCCGACTACGTGACCCGTGCCTGGGGCGTGGGCCACACCGCTTACCCTGCGCTGACGGCGCTGCCGCTCACGCCTTTGGCCCTGGGTGGCACGTTGCTGCTGGGGGCGCTGTGCGGCCTCACGGCACGTAGCTTTGCCGGGCTCACGCACGCGGTGGGGCGCTGGTTTGGGCACATTGCGTATGCGCCCTTGCGGCCGGTGCTGGGCGGGGTGCTGGTGGCGGGCAGCATGGGGGCGCTGGGCACCCTGCGCTACGCCGGCCTGGGCGTGCCCGTCATCGTAGAGGCTTTTCAGCGTCCGCTGCCACCCCAGGATTTTGCGCTGAAGCTGCTGCTGACGGCCCTCACGCTGGGCGCGGGCTTCAAGGGCGGCGAGGTGACGCCGCTGTTTTTCATCGGGACGGCGCTGGGCTCGGCGCTGGCCCTGGTGCTGCCGCTGCCGGTGGCGCTGCTGGCGGGCATGGGCTTCGTGGGCGTGTTTGCGGGCGCGGCCAATACGCCGCTGGCCTGCACGCTGCTGGGGCTGGAGCTGTTTGGGAGCGGGGCGGGTATTTACCTGGGCTTGTGCTGCGTGGTGGCTTATATGTTTTCGGGGCAGCGGGGGATTTATGCGGCGCAGGTGGTGGAGCAAAGCAAGCTGCAGTAACGCGTTACCCGTCCGCCTCAGCAGAGTGTAATTTGGCCGCTCTGCCCATTATTCCAACAAAAGCCCCCATCCATCGAGGCAGGGCGCGAAACCGTCGATTGCGGGACCGGGCCGGAAATGCTTTAGTACAACTTTGTGTAGTACCGACAGCAACGCATTTCCTAACTCTCAGTCCCC
>Ga0247804_10001231_pt1 | contig 11848 bp, 10 predicted proteins | sample UWRJL029104C1_FD_181142 | JGI IMG/M metagenome (GOLD analysis project Ga0247804, IMG submission 181142) | Plant litter microbial communities from Arlington Agricultural Research Station in Wisconsin, United States - UWRJ-L029-104C-1 | ecosystem: Environmental > Terrestrial > Plant litter >...
CTGAAGTCTATCTCTGACATGCTCAAGGGTAAACAGGGTCGTTTCCGCCAGAACCTTCTTGGTAAGCGTGTTGACTACTCTGGACGTTCAGTTATTGTGGTTGGTCCAAAGCTAAAGATTGACGAATGTGGTCTGCCAAAGCAGATGGCACTCGAACTCTTCAAGCCTTTCGTGATCCACTGGTTGATTAACGGCGAACACGCCCACAACATCCGTTCAGCAACTCGTTTGATCGACGCTGGCGAAGCGGTTGTATGGGATGCACTCGACTCTGTAATTGCTGGTAAGTACGTTCTTTTGAACCGTGCTCCATCACTTCACCGTCTTTCAATCCAGGCCTTTATGCCAAAATTGGTTGAAGGTAAAGCAATTCAGCTTCACCCACTCGTTGCTAACGGTTTCAACGCCGACTACGACGGTGACCAAATGGCCGTTCACCTTCCGCTTTCAAAGCAAGCGCAGCAAGAAGCTCGCGAACTGATGAGCGCGACTGCGAACCTTTTGAAGCCAGCCGATGGTGCTCCGGTACTTTCAATTGCACAGGACATCGTCCTTGGTAACTACTACCTTACGTACAACAAGCCAAGTGCACAAACTGACATCCGTAAGGCTTACAGTTCTGTCTACGAAGCTGAAATGGCGTATGACAACCACCACATCCACCTACAGACACCAATTCGTGTGTTAACTCGTGGTGCGGTGCGTGATACGACACTCGGACGCGTTTTCTTCAACGAAATCCTTCCGGCAGACTTTCCGTTTGACGACAACATCCAGACAAAGAAGCAGCTCAAGAAAGTCTTGAACTCAATCTTCGAACAGTATGGTGCCGAACAAACAGCTCACACTGCTGACAAAATGAAGGGTCTTGCCTTCCGATTCGCAACAATTGCTGCCGTCTCGACAAGTAAAGATGACTACGTTGAATTCCCTGAAACTGCAGAATTCATTGCAGAGGGTGACGCAAAGACGACACTCATTAGCGAACAGTTCAACCAAGGTTTGATTACCGAAGACGAACGATACACTCTGACCGTTGCAACCTGGCGTGGCGTTGTTCGTACTATTACTGAGTTCCTCCAAGAGAAACTTAAGGGTATGGATACATCAGTCTCTGTCATGGTCAACTCCGGTGCACGTGGTGATATTTCGAACATCCAGCTAGCCAGCGCGATGATCGGTATCATGGTTGATGCAACAAACCGTGAGATTGAGCTTCCAATTCGTTCAAGCTACAAAAAGGGTCTGAGTTCACTTGAGCAATTCGTGGCCACCCGTGGTTCACGTAAGGGTCTGATTGACACCGCGCTTAAGACTGCTGACTCAGGATACCTAACTCGTCGTCTCGTCGACGTGTCACAAGACGTATTTACCGTCGCTGACACCCCTGGCGATGACGAAGGATTCCGTATCTTCCGTGCTGAAACAGAACTCACCATGATCGCCTTCGGCAACCGTCTCTATGGACGATTCGCTGCAGAAGACATCGGTGGTCACGTTAAAGACGGCGAGCTAATTACTCGTGAAGCCGCTGCTGCTATTGAAGCTGACAAGGACATCTCTGAAGTCCGCATCCGTTCAGTTCTTTCAACAAAGAACCTCCGTGGTGTGCCTCAGTCAAGCTACGGTATCGACATGTCAACAAACAAGATCGTTGCCAAAGCACAACCAGTTGGTGTTATTGCTGCGCAATCTGTCGGTGAACCTGGTACACAGCTAACGCTTCGTACCTTCCACGCCGGTGGTGTGCAGGAATCAGACATCACCCAGGGTCTGCCTCGTGTTGAAGAGTTGTTCGAAGCTCGTTCACCAAAGGGTATGGCGCACGTGACTGAAGTAACTGGACTTGTCGAGCAATGGGAAGATGGCAAAAAGTACATCGTCCAAGTGACTCCAGAAGCTGGCCACGTTGAGCAAATTGCGCTCGAAGGCCGTACAGCTGGCATCAAGTCTGGCTCAAATGTGAAGGTCGGTGACGTTCTCGCCTCTGGTGAGAGTGAATCTAAGCCGCTCATTGCGCCATTCGACGGTGTGGTTGAAGTAACTGATGAGTTCTTGGTACTTGCCGCTAATGCAAGCTCACCTGTACGCTACGAAATCCCAGGAAACATGCTGCTGGTTGTGAAGTCTGGTGACATGGTTGAAGCGGGTGACCGCCTAACAACTGGTTCACTAAACCTGCACGATATCATGCGCCTCAAGGGTATCGAAGCCACACAGCGCTACATCATCAACGAAGTGCTTCGTATTTATGCGGCACAGGGTCAAGATGTTGCTGACAAGCACCTCGAGATCATCGTTCGACAGATGTTTAGCCGTGTCCAGGTTGAAGATCCAGGTGACAGCGCATTTGTAACGGGTGATATCGTTTCTCGTGCTGCTGTTATGGAAGCCAACGACAAGCTTGTCCTTGAAGGCAAAGAGCTCGTTGCTTTCACACAACTCCTGCTTGGTATCACAAAGGTCTCGATTTGGTCTGACAGCTTCTTGTCTGCTGCATCATTCCAAGACACAACACGTGTTCTGATCAACGCTGCAGTCAGTGGTCGTATCGACCGCCTCAACGGCTTGAAAGAGAACGTGATTATCGGACGCAAGATTCCTGTCGGAACCGGTGTTGATAGTGCAACTGCACTTGATACTATCGATGAAGACGTGGTTGTTGCCGAAATCGTCGAAGACGTTGAACTTGCTGCCTAGTTAGTTCAGCGCATAAAAATACCCCGCTTGTTATGAGCGGGGTATTTTATTTGAGGTGAGAGTAGTGATTATGAGAGTGTGCTAATAGCAAAACGTCCAAACATACCGATAAAAACAGCGCAATAAACTGCAAGGATGACGCCTATCGAAACCCCTATAGTGAGGGCGGTGTAAAGTATGGGCTTGTTGATAGTGTGTTTGGTGAGAATAAAAACACCAAGTCGCTTTGTGAGGTAGATAGTGAAAACTATAGCACTTGTAAGTGCGGCGATTATACCTGTAACAAAGAAGGGGAAAAATCCCAGCGCAAGTAGTAGTAGTAATGTGAGACTTGTCGCCCCTGTATTTTGCCCAGTCGTGCTATAGCTTACGCATGCCATACAGGCTAACGTGATGATGAGTCCCCAAAACGAGACGGAATTCTTGAGTGGTTTTGTGTGTGATTGCTGCATTGCACTATTGTAGCAGTACCTATGATGTATTGCTTTAATAATGATTTTATGCTATAATAATCAATGTACTGATACACACCCGATAGAAAGGTGAATAGATTGAGCACTGCAGTTGCCACTCGTCCTAACGACGGTTCATCCGTCGCACGGCACGAGGACACACCGCATCAGGATGACACGACGATGTACCTCACCCAGGTGCATCCGGAAGTCGTCAAAGTCAGGGAGAGGTTCCATCACCACGAAGCTGTTCATCAGCACGAAACACCGGTTGCCGTAGAGCGATGGCTGACCCGCGAGCTTTTCAGTAAGCTGAGCGGGGAGTATGTCTCCTGCGTGACCGGCGGCATGTCAACCACCAAGGTGGCAAAAGACATGGATGACGCCAAGTTTCATGCCGAAGAGCTGCGGGGTGTCATCGCCCAGCACAGTACAGCAACCCGCTGAGAAAGAGACCCGCCGAGAGAAATCTCGCGTCTCGCTCGGCGGGTCTTTCATTTGGAAAGATATTACAGCGTAACAGTCGCGGCTTCGTTGGTCGCGTCGTAGCACGATTCGCCTAGGTAGGCTTTTTTAATTGGTGTGGTGGAGTAATCCGCGCACAGTAGTTGACTTTGAGTCCCGGTGAAATAATGAATTGTGTTGTCAGGGGCGACGTAAAAGAGTCCCGCAAATCCACCGACTGAACCATAGTCCGACCCACCAATACTGATACTAGCGGTTGAATAACCAGCTGTCGTGCTGGCTTTTGTTCTCAAGCCGCCCATCAGGACCTTCGACGAATCGTTGCCGGATTCTGCCTTATAGACGGCAAAGTACGGCGCGAGGGTTTTGGCGTTGGTGACGTAGCTTTCTTTGTCAGCGCATCCGATGGAAACGGTATAGCGCTCGCTAATCGTCATTGGTTTTTGATCGGTAACGATACAGATAATATCATCAGATTGATAATCGGCGGCGTACATACTGACGTCACTACCTGGATCAAGTACGGTCAGTAAGAGTCCGCGCTCTTTCAAGATTGTTTCGATTGATCGTAGGTCTGCGCGTGCGGTTGACTGCGCACCGTACGAGGCAAAGCCACTATCTTCCGTGGCCCATACCGAAAAATCATAGCCATCTGGGCGAAAAGCGGGCGCGCCGTATGACTTCGTTGGTGTATCGCCACCGTTTGGTAGTGTCGTGAGCACTTCGCCGAGCATCTCTGTCTTGATATCATCCACGAGCGCTTTCGCTGTGTCCGCCGGTGCTGTCGTTGCCGATGTTGCTGCTTGTTTGGCTGGCTCGAGTGGCTTGACGAGTAGCCAGCCGATATAGCCTGCAGCAGCTAGGAAGGCGAGGACGAGTAGGGTGACAATAATGCCGCGGACAATGTGTCGCTTCTTTTTTGGCTCTATCGAGAGATGCCCAGCCTGGGTTTGAGTGGGAGGATCGATCGCGTCGAGCTCCGAAGTAATATGCAATTCTTCTTCTGGCTTCATGGGATCAAAACTCCTATGGTTATATGAATATTCTTAATATACCACGCCATATCTGTTATTGCTGGACATTCGCACGTTTTTTTGCTATGATAGCTGGGAGTTTCCGCCCGTTGGTTATTCGTAGTGTGTATAAGACGATAACAGATACGGGCAATGCTTTTGAAGGATGCTGACCTGATAAAGCCACCGCAGCTCTCTTGCTGCACACATAATACAATGCAATAAATCGGAGTGTTATTCACACATGCCAACAATCAACCAACTCGTTCGTAAGCCTCGCAAGACCGCTAACACGAAAAGTAAGTCACCAGCCCTTGGCCGTATTCACAATGCGCTCAAGACTCGTTACTACGAGCAAAATTCTCCACTAAAGCGTGGTGTTTGTATCAAAGTAACAACCAAGACACCAAAAAAGCCTAACTCGGCGCTTCGTAAAGTTGCCCGTGTTCGTTTGACTAATGGCCAAGAAGTTTGGGCATACATCGGCGGCGAAGGTCACAACCTCCAAGAGCACGCCGTTGTGCTTGTACGTGGTGGACGTGTTCCAGACCTTCCAGGTGTTCGTTACCACATCGTTCGTGGTGCACTCGACCTTCAAGGTGTCGCTAACCGTAAGCAAGGCCGTAGCAAATACGGTACAAAAAAGGATGACAAGTAATGCCACGTAAAACTACCGCTAGCCTACAACGCGTTCTGAATCCAGACCGTCGCTACCAAAGCGTCCTTGTGCAACGTCTTATCAACAAGTCTATGCTTGATGGCAAAAAACTAACTGCTGAAAAGGCTGTCTACACAGCACTTGAAACTGCAGCTAAGAAACTTGACATCGAAAGTCCACTTGAAGTATTTGAACGTGCGCTCAAGAATGTATCTCCAAGCTTCGAAGTAAAATCTCGTCGTGTTGGTGGTGCAAACTACCAAATTCCATTCCCAGTTGCTGGGCACCGCCAACTCCACTATTCATTTAGCTGGTTGGTTCAAGCAGCACGTAGCCGCAAGGGTATCCCTTACAGCCAACGTCTTGCAATGGAAATCGTTGACGCGTACAACGAAACAGGTGCTGCCTTCAAGAAAAAAGAAGACACCCACAAAATGGCCGAAGCCAACCGTGCTTTTGCCCACTTCGCTCGAAGCTAATACGGCTCACAGCAATAAAATACCCGATCGTCATGGTCGGGTATTTTTATTTGACAACGTTTATTGCTTTACAGGACGTATCGCGCTCATGTATAACTGTGACAAATGGGGAACGACAGGTACGTAGTGACGGGAAATAAGGGTTTTTATGCCTGAGATGGTCGCGCATCATAGCGTTGAAGACTACGAGCTGCATCGTGCCTTACAGTCTCCGGTAGAATTGCTTGATCAGGATATTGCGTTTGCCGCACTGAAGAAATTTGAAACACGTCGTAATGCAAGCGGGCTGATGCGCTCGGCCTGGAGTAACGCGGAGTATGCCCTGAATCTTAAGGATAGTTCAGATGACGTAAGGAGCGAATACTTCCACTCTAGTCAGCTACTAACCGCTATGGCGCTGGCTCGTCCGAAGGTTCATCAAGATACGGCGCTGAATGCATTGACACTATCGACGTACCTACCGCTATTTAGTAAGCGCGCATCAGACACTGAAGTTAGCGCTGATGACTGCGACGAGGTGTATCGTAGCCTGGGCCAGGCGATGAAGTATCTGCGGCCACTTGCTGTTGACGAGCCGCCACAGTGGCGGATGGCAGAGGTCGCAAGTCTTGCGCTTTCGGCACGTTCGCACCAGCCACAACTACTTCTTTACCCCGCATCCCCCAGGGAAGAGGCCTCTGCGATGCAGCTATTGAATCACGATAGCTATTTTCTCGACAATGGGGGAAAGATACCTATACAGCAAAAATTAGTGCCAACACAAAAAGTATACGATGAATGTATTAAGATACTGACGATGCAGCCGTTGCTTGATAAAGCTCACCGAAAGAGTGGCAGGGCGGATAAAGGGGAGCTGGGTGAGCAAGTAAATCATTTATTATCACTCATCGTTGCCGAAGCTTCGGGCCAACGAATGGAGCGAGAAGAGCTGACGTTCTTGAATGTCATGACGGAGGCTATCGTAGCACACTCCTTTGTCGTCAATTCTGAGTTTGAACAAGTCGTTGCCGCATAATAGTGTTATAATCCCATAATTACCATTTTTTACCAGGAACGGATACTTTGGAATACCCACGATCAGATATCATATACATTCCGCTACGTGATGAGGTAACGGCAAGGATTCAAGCAACCACAGAGATAGTTGGACATACTTCCGAGAATGATGTTTCTGCGACGCATGTCGAAAAACTGAATGGTGAACTTATTAAAGCAAAGCTGACTGGTGAAATGGTGCAGCTTTTTTCACCGTCAATGATCTGGACTTCGGAACAAATTGATGAAACCGGCATAGTCATAGCGCCGGTATACGAGCCGGAACTACTCGATAAGCGTGCGGTAACGGGTATATTCATGGGGGTTGGGGAGATGGAAATCGATCAACAGCGAACACTCGTCTATCAGTTGAGTGTTGGGTTTGATGACGAAACGATGACATCACGATCTGTTATCGCCCCAGTCGATGAGTCGACGCTCCTAGTGGGTACTGTTGGAAGTGCCGAAGCAAAACTCTCGCAAGATATTTCGGAGAGTGTTCACAAATTATCAACTATTGAAAATCCTAAGTTTCGCGAAGTGTTGAAGGATTTTGTGGGAGTCCTCGAAGACGCTGATCAAATCGATGCCGTGTTACTGGGCGAACTCGGGGTGCTATCAACATGGATGATGGCGCAGGACGGGGTGCGCGACGACATCGAGATGCGTCAGGCAATTGGGGGTGTTATCGGGGCTGTTCTTGCCGATGGTGGCGAGTACCGCATTACTGGTCAAGAATTTGTTATTGGTGCTGGAGGTGAGATTGCGCTCGCGACCGTCCGTCGCTACGAAGGAACAGCGGAAATTCATGGACTGGCGCTGACGAACGACTACGGTATTAGTAAGGACAGTGTATTGACGTTCGAAAATACGATGCAGCCGTCAATCGTTATCATCGAGGACGACGGAAAAATGCGCTATATACCGCTAAAAGCCATACTCGAATTTTCAAAGCCAACGCACGATGAGAGGTGTCGATCGAGCATGCAGCGCTTTATCACGCAGTATCCTAATGTATTTAAGCAGGAGCGATCGGATGTCTAGCCTCCCTGAATCATTCACGCTTCCAACCGGGCAAGACTACGATAGGCTAGTCGAAGCCGTAGGTGTGGATATCGAGGAAGAAGGAGGTGCTCGTTACTATCTAGGATCGATTCGTTTCGAGCGGCGTCAGCACGAGTCGTTTTACGCAAAGACCTTGCGACCGATGGCGAAACTTGCGCTTCGCCTTGAGGATATGCAAGAAGAACGAAAGCTCACCCGGGATTCAGAGCACAGGCTTGCCAATGCGGTCGTGTCGGGGATGCTGTTTGGGAATGTCATGAATGAGGCGACGTACCCATTCTTTAACGAAAAGATCCAGCCGTATCGCAACATATGTGTGTATGACAACCTACTTGGTGAACAAAAAGAGGCCTTCGATGCGAGTGGAGGAACAGATAAACTGACAGGGCGCCGTATAGGCTACCGCGCTATGTCAAACTTTATCCTTGGTCAATTGAGTGACGAATCACTCTTGAAGGTAGATGGATGGTCGGAGTCACTTATCCCAAATCAGGATTTTCGACCATACTTTTTGCAGGGGGTAGGAATGTCACTGTACGTTGCCTGGGATGTCTATAGTGACTGGATGGTTGAAGATGGGCGTGCGGATGAAGTGCGGCTACTAGGCAATCTTCAGCAAGATAGGTAGCCTGCCCTAGTAAGAACCTGACTTATTTGGTATAATATGACTAAAGCGCTATTTTTTATGGCAAAAAATATCCAGTGAACTAATAGAGAAAGAGACGATCGACTATGGCCCAGAAAACTGTCCAATTGAAGGACTTCCGAAACGTTGGAATTATCGCGCACATTGACGCCGGTAAAACCACAACCACTGAAGGTATTTTGTACCGAACAGGTATCAACCACAAAATTGGTGTTGTTAAAGGCACCGGTGCTGAAGACGGTACTACCACCGACTGGATGGCTCAGGAAAAAGAACGTGGTATCACGATTACTTCTGCCGCTGTGACTGCACAGTGGAAGGGTCACACAATCAACATTATTGACACCCCGGGACACATCGACTTCACCGTTGAAGTTGAACGTTCGCTTCGTGTCCTTGACGGCGCGGTAACAATCTTCGACGGCAAGATGGGCGTTGAAGCACAATCTGAAACTGTCTGGCGCCAAGCCAACAAATACGGCGTGCCTCGCATCTGTTTCATCAACAAGATCAACCAAATTGGTGGTGACTTCTACAAATCTCTCGACTCTATTCACCTTCGTCTTTCAAAGCACGCACTTCCTGTGCACCTTCCTATCGGATTTGAAAAAGAAATCAACGGTGTTGTCGACCTTATCGACATGAAAGCCTACACATACGGCGACTACACTGACCACGAACTGGTTGTTGGTGAAATCCCTGCGGATATGCTCGAAAAGTCAAAGAATGCTCGTAGCCTCCTCGTTGAAGCTGCTGTCGAAGCAGAAGACGAACTATTCGAACGATTCCTTAACGAAGGCGAAGAATCAATCACCGTTGAAGAACTAAAGCGCGCACTCCGTACGCGTGTCCTTGCTGGTGACTTCTACCTCGTGAGTGGTGGTGATGGCCGTGGTGTCATCGTCGAAAAACTTCTTGACCTTGTTAACGATTACCTTCCGTCTCCACTCGACGTTGGTGCAACGCAAGCAACAAACCCAAAGACTGGTGATGTTGTAGAGCGTCAGCCATCTGATGAGGCGCCACTTTCTGCGCTGGCCTTCAAGATTGCTACTGACCCTTACGTTGGTCGTTTGATCTTCGTTCGTGTCTATAGCGGTAAATTGACTGCCGGTAGCTACGTTCTAAACACCACAACTGGTAACAAGGAACGTATCGGCCGTGTTGTCCGTATGCACGCCGACAAGCGTGAAGACATCGACATGATCGGTGCTGGTGACATTGCTGCTGTTGTTGGACTGAAAGATACTTTCACCGGACACACACTGTCTGATCCTGCTAACCCAGTACTGCTTGAATCAATCGACTTCCCAGAACCACCTGTTTCGATTGCTGTTGAGCCTAAAACTAAGGCCGACCAAGAAAAAATGGGTATTGCACTGCAACGCCTCGCTGAAGAAGACCCAACATTCCGTATTCACACTGACGAAGAAACTGGCCAGACAATTATGTCAGGAATGGGTGAGCTTCACCTTGAAATCCTCGTTGACCGTATGAAGCGTGAATTTAACGTCGAAGCAAACGTCGGTGAACCGCAAGTTGCCTTCCGTGAAACCATTCGTGGTACGGTTGAAGCCCAAGGTAAGCACGCCAAGCAATCTGGTGGACGTGGTCAATATGGTGATGTCTGGGTTCGTTTCGAGCCGACTGAATCTGGTACTGGTTTCGAATTCCTCGATGCGGTTAAGGGTGGTACGGTTCCAAAGGAATACATCAAGCCTGTTGAAAAAGCGATTCGCGAAACACTTGAAGGCGGCGTCATGGCCGGCTACCCAATGATTGGTGTCAAAGCCACTCTCTACGACGGTAGCTACCACGATGTTGACTCAAGTGAACTTGCCTTCGGTCTTGCCGGTGTTATCGCCGTCAAGGAAGGTATTCCAAAAGCGAAGCCTGTTATCCTTGAGCCTGTCATGAAAGTTGAAGTATCAACTCCTGAAGACTTCATGGGTGACATCATCGGTGACCTTAACGGTCGTCGTGGCCGTATCGACGCTATGGAAGACATTCCTGGTGGCGCTAAGTTGATTCGTGCCTTTGTGCCGCTTTCAAACCTCTTTGGTTACACGAACGACATCCGTTCAATGAGCCAAGGACGTGCCGCATCAACAATGGAAGTTGCTCAGTACGAGGAAGTTCCACCAAATGTTGCTGCAGAGATCATTGCAAAACGATCTGGCAAATAACAACAACAAAACCCCTCAGCTCGAGGGGTTTTCGTTATCCCTCAAAAAAAGATAGAAAGATAATCGAATGGCAGATATAAATAACCTCACTGGGCTAGAGAAGCCACTAACGAAACTTGTGGAGACTATAAGCGAAGGGCTGGGCGTTGTCGGCAACGCAGTATTTCAATTTGATGCAAAAAAGTTAAAGCGAATTGGTGAAGCGCAGTCTGAGGTGAACAAGCTTAAGATAGTAAAGACTGCGGAGGGTGAAGCAAAGGCACTGGGCATTATGCAAAGAGCGAGCAATCGCTTCGCTTTAGAACAGTACAACAAGCAGACTAATCTGGAAAATATTGTGGTGAAGTCGCGGCAAATGCTAGATGGTGCAACGGTAAGCGATACACCCGTTGATAAGGATTGGACAGCAAGATTTCTCGGTATTGCACAAGATGTCAGTCGTGAAGATATGCAAGATGTCCTGGCTAAGATCCTGGCCAATGAGGTTGCTAGTCCATCGACATATTCTTTGAGAACACTCGATCTAATAAGGAATCTTAGTAGTGCTGAGCTGAAAGCCTTTACTGGCTATGTCGGTATGGCGATGCAACCATATGGTGTGATTATTCTGTCGAAACTAACGCTCAATAGTCTAAAGAACTATGATTTAAAAATTGATGAATATATACAACTTACGGACATAGGACTGTTTAATTCAAACACGACACTGAATGTGAATACAAAGCTAAAAAAAGATAAGAGTGTCCTGATAAACATAGCCAAAGAGGACTGGTTGATTACAAACCACGACGAGGAAGAAAAAGAGCTATTGCTGGATGTTATTAAGTATACAGAAGCAGGTGTGGAGATTGCTAGTTTATTAACCGAATTCCCTGTGAATACAAAGCGTGACGTCTACCTTAGGGATATTAAAGAGAGTATTGTATCGCAAGGCTTTAGCGTATCTTAGCTTTTTTATATTTTCGAGCAGGTTATTACGGCGCCTAACTATTTACTAAAAGGGGTTGAACCTGTATAATTATCCCATACGTCATGAGGTGCTGTTGCTCTTATGCGAAAATAATTAATGGAGATTTAATCTAACATGGCTGATTTCGATCGCACAAAAGCTCACGTTAACGTTGGAACCATGGGTCACGTTGACCACGG